>PDWJ01004187.1_pt1 | contig 15055 bp, 16 predicted proteins | sample 1430881 | NCBI WGS metagenome assembly PDWJ01 (sample SAMN01162460, study PRJNA174530) | Oral metagenome, whole genome shotgun sequencing project. | biome: Marine environment; feature: Marine mammal; material: Swab sample of the gingival sulcus; isolation source: swab sample of gingival sulcus... | reverse complement strand
CTAAAACTACCTTTTCTCTAAAACTCTTGGGATACATAATTACACTAAAAATTACAAATAAGAATATTGTAGCGAAAATTTATTAGCATTACTATAGCAGCATCCTTAGAGAAAAATCTGAGATTCATAACTTTTTCTCTGACTTTATCATTCCAAGCCACTTGCTTTAAGGCTGATTTAACACTTCTTTAATATTTGCTTGTTTGATAAGGTTTAGGGTAAAGTGCTTTAAAGTAGTAATCTTCCCTAAACGCTACGTCAGTGGTGCAGACTGTTTTCGAATACCAGTGCTGTCGCATTGCATGCCCCGCGAGATTGGGGCAGGGCGATTCAGAAGCACAATATAAAAATTACCATCGTTGATTACGGCATGGGAAATTTCAGCCTGAAGTTAAATAGCATACAAAAACTACCTTTTTACTTTGTTTAGAAGAGGACATTATCGCTTTGGGCTAACAGATTATAAAAAATGCTTGAAAAAAAACAGCATTTGACGTATGCTAACCGCCGTTTAGCTTTATGTCACCCGCAATGGTCGCAATTGCGGGTGTTTTATTTTTAATTTTATTGGAGAAAACCATGTCTAACAATGCCTTTTTATTAAAAGCAGAAGTCCGCGAAGATATAGGGAAAGGTGCGAGCCGCCGCCTACGCCGCGAGCATAAAATTCCTGCCGTCATCTATGGTGGAGGCGAGGACCCGCAATCAGTGACTATTTCACATTTTGATATTTTAAAGTGCCTGAATGATGAAGCTTTTTATTCACAGATTATTGATATCGAAGTTGCCGGTGAAGTACAGGAAACCATTTTGCGTGATTTGCAGCGCCACCCTTACAAACCCACCGTTATACATGCCGATTTTCAACGCATCGTGCGTGGTCAGGAATTAACACTTAATGTACCGGTTCATTATATCAATGCCGATGAAGCCAAAGGGGTTAAAGCCGGTGGTATTCTGTCGCAAAATATTATTGATGTTGAGGTGACTTGTCGTCCGAGCCTGATTCCGGAAGCGCTGCAGGTTGATGTTGCAGAACTTGATGTTAACGAGTCTTTGTACTTAACCGATATCAAATTACCGGAAGGTGTTCGTTTAACGGCACTTGAAAGTGATGATGAAGAAGCTGATACCGTTATCGTTTCAATCCACCCACCGAAGGCGGAAACAGTTGCTGAAGAAGCCAGTACCGATGACGATACCGATGTCGAAGCAGAAGCAACCGATGAAGAAAGCGATAATGAGTAATATGGCAATGCCGGTGCTAATATGCCTGTTCAACTGATTGTTGGGTTGGGAAATCCTGGCAATAAATATACAAAAACCCGCCATAATGCGGGTTTTTGGCTTTTGGATAAGCTGTCATTTCATTTTCGTTATGATAAGAAATTTAATGCTGAAATTACCGAAATACTGATTGGTGGGCACAAAGTCTATTTGCTCAAACCGCTAACTTTTATGAATTTAAGCGGTGATGCAGTACAAAAGGTTTTGCAGTTTTATAAAATTATTCCGGAAAATATGCTGGTTGCTCATGATGAGCTGGACTTTCCTGCCGGCCAATGCCGGCTGAAAAAAGGCGGTGGGCATGGCGGGCATAACGGATTACGTGATATTATCGCTAAAACGGGCAGCCGGGATTTTTTGCGGCTACGCATTGGTATTGATCACCCCGGTGATGCCCGTCAAGTCGCCAATTATGTGTTAAAACCACCGTCAAAAATAGATCAACAGGCAATTGCTAACAGTTTAATGGATGCCGAGCAGGCGATTGAACTATTAATTAAAGACGGTATTGAGACGGCTATGTTAAAATTACATTCGTAGTTTGCCGGTCTTGTTTAACGCAGACATTTTATGAATGGCTATGTTTCTTGCTAACTGCTGACCACTTGTGAGTGTTTAAGCAAGGCAGGTTTATAGTCCGTTTGGAATAACTTAATCAACAGAGAATAAATCATGGGATTTAATTGTGGAATTGTAGGGCTTCCCAACGTGGGCAAGTCAACTTTATTTAATGCACTGACCAAAGCGGCAATTGATGCACAAAACTATCCGTTTTGTACGATTGAGCCTAACGTGGGGATTGTACCGATGCCTGATCCGCGTTTGCATGAGTTGGCAAAAATTGTCAATCCCGAGCGAATATTACCGACTACCATGGAGTTTGTCGATATTGCCGGTTTGGTGGCAGGAGCTTCGCAAGGCGAGGGGCTGGGGAATAAGTTTCTTGCCAATATCCGTGAGACTGATGCCATTGCCCACGTTGTTCGTTGTTTTGAAGATGATGACATTGTCCACGTGGATGGTAATATTAATCCACTATCGGACATTGAAACCATTGATACCGAACTGGTGTTAGCCGATTTGGCGATGATGGAAAAAGCCGTGATACGTTTTCAGAAAATGGCAAGAACCGGTAACAAAGAGGCACAAGCAATATTAGCCACTATTGAGAAAATGATTGCCCATTTAGCAGACGGTAAATCAGCCCGCTCATTAACCTTAAGTGATGATGAAAAAAAACATTTAAAAGATTATCAGCTATTAACCAATAAACCGGTAATGTTTATTGCCAATGTGGCGGAAGACGGTTTTACAGACAATCCGCATTTGGATATGGTATACCAGCATGCTAAAGGAGAAAATGCTGTGGTCGTACCTATTTGTGCAGCTGTTGAAGCCGAGCTGTCATTACTTGATGAAGCCGAGCGCAATGAATTTTTAGCCGAATACGGTTTGAGTGAACCGGGGCTAAACCGTGTGATTCGAGCTGGTTACAAGTTACTGGGTTTGGCTACGTATTTTACTGCCGGGGTAAAAGAAGTGCGGGCCTGGACAATTAAACAACACGCCACGGCACCACAAGCAGCAGGTGTTATTCATGGCGACTTTGAGCGTGGTTTTATTCGTGCGGAAGTGATTGCTTATGAGGACTTTATTGCTTGTGGCGGTGAACAGGGCGCAAAGGAAGCGGGCAAATGGCGCCAAGAAGGCAAAACTTATCAAGTACAAGAAGGTGATGTCATACATTTCCTGTTTAATGTATAATGCAGCTGTCGACAACTGCATGTGTGCGAAGATAAGGAAGATAAGTACACAAAGGTAAAGGTAGTTGAATCTTATCTTGCTCCTGGTAAAGTTTACTGATAAGGGTTTTCCCAATGAAATTTTCGTTTATTCGGCAAACAGCGTCGAAATCGATTCTTCAACATGAATACGACGCATGGTTTCAGCCAACAAACCGGCAATACTGACCACGCGTACTCTATCTGAGGCGGCCATAGCCTTTTTCAGTGGAATGGTATCGGTAACCACCAATTCATCAAGCCCTGATTCTTCAATATTTTGCAGGGCATTGCCGGACAAAACGGCATGCGTACAATACGCCCTTACCGATACTGCCCCGTGCTCTTTTAAAGCGCTGGCGGCTTTGCCCAATGTACCGGCGGTATCGACCATATCATCGACGAGTACGCAGTTTTTGCCTTCAATTTCATCACCGATAATATTCATCACTTCGGCTTCATTGGCTTTCGGACGGCGTTTATCAATAATGGCAAGGGTCGCATCGGGTACACGCTTGGCCATGGCTCTGGCACGTAACACACCGCCAATATCCGGGGAAACCACCATCAGGTTATTAAGCTCCAGTGACAATAAATCATTTAATAAAATCGGCGTGGCATAAATATTGTCAACGGGAATATCGAAAAAGCCTTGAATTTGATCGGCGTGCAAGTCAATGGTCAACACTCTGTCAACCCCTGAACCGGTTATCATATTGGCCACCACTTTTGCCGAAATCGGCACACGGGCACTGCGCGGCCGGCGGTCTTGGCGAGAATATCCAAAATAGGGAATTACCGCCGTAATCCGCTCGGCAGAGGAGCGTTTTAGCGCATCAACCATGACCATTAATTCCATCAAATTATCATTGGTGGGGGCACAGGTAGGTTGAATAAAAAAGACATCCTTACCGCGCACATTCTCTTTTAAAGCAACATTGATTTCACCGTCAGAAAATTTTCCGACTGTGGCTTGACCAAGGGGTAATCCCAAATGTTGAGAAATAAGGCGGGCGATTTGAGGGTTAGCGTTACCGCTAAAAACAGTCATGCTTCCACTTGCCACAAGATTTGCCTCTTTTTTAGTTTAGAAAAATAAAAATGGCAGGGGTAGAAGGATTCGAACCTTCGCATGCCGGCATCAAAAGCCGGTGCCTTAACCGCTTGGCTATACCCCTATGTAAACTCATTTAACGGTGACTGTGTGATAGCATTCGTAACAAACACCCGACAATCACGCTCTAAAGCGCAAATTATTCTATCAGCTTTTTTAACATCGTCAAGTACTGTATAAAGACAAGCACCCGTTCCCGTTAAATGCGCCGGTGAATATATCGACAACCGTTGGGCAATCTGAGCAATTTCAGGATAGTAACGAAAAACTACCGATTGAAAATCATTTTCACCTGAACAAATACGTGTCACTGTATCAAGGTCGCGTATTGTGCCCGTATCCTTGCGCTTTGTCAACCATCGGGATTGAAAAATTTTCGCCGTGGAAACCTGTACCGGTGGTTTAACAATAATAATTGTTTTACTTTCAAGATAATTATTATGTTTGCCGGTAAAAAAAATTTCACCTCTACCGCTTGCAAAAGTCGTTTTCCCATAAATAAAAATCGGCACATCGGAACCTAATTGCAGACCCAAAGTTAATAATTTACTTTCGGGTAAACCTATTCCCCACAGCTTATTCAGCACGACCAAAACCGTCGCCGAATCGGAACTGCCGCCTCCCAAACCGCCGCCGGCGGGAATACGTTTATTCACGGTAATTGTCACGCCCTGTCTTTTTTCATTATAAGGCTGCAATAAGGCCGCCGCACGATAACAAAGGTCATCTGATGCGTCAACATCCACCGCAGGATTATTTACTTTAATATGTCCGCTGTCATTAACTGCAAAAGTTAATTCATCACATAAATCAATCAGCTGAAAATGTGTTCTTAACTCATGAAAACCGTCATCACGCTGCTGATGTACGTGTAAAAAGGAGTTAATTTTTGCCGGTGCTGCTGCATAAATTACTGTCATAAATGTTATCCGATAACACAACCAAGAGATGCTGTACAGTTTATCTTAACTTACCTTGATATTACAAAACTGTCACGCTATTCTATCTTGAACTTTGTCATAATAACCTTATATATATTTGCATGACCAATAAAACAAGCAAAATAACCAAACAAATTATCCCGGTAAAGAATCAGCTGCCTGCCCCAACCGATGATATTACAAGTTATTTAAATAATATCAATAAAATACCAGTTCTGTCGCGTGAGGAAGAAAGAGTATTAACCAACGCACTTTACCATGATCACGATATTGAAGCTGCCAGAACATTGGTTATGCATCATTTACGATTTGTGGTTTATATTGCTAAAAATTACCGCGGTTATGAGCTGCCGCTGGCCGATTTAATTCAAGAGGGTAACATTGGCTTGATGAAAGCCGTTAAAAACTTTGATCCGACAAAAAATGTCCGCCTGGCTTCCTTTGCCGTACATTGGATAAAATCTGAAATTAATGAATTTGTTATAAAAAACTGGAAAATGGTAAAAATTGCCACAACCAAAGAGCAGCGCAAATTATTTTTTAATTTACGCAGTAAGAAAAAAGATTTTAACTGGCTCACACAAGAAGAGGCAAAAAAAATTGCCAAAGACCTTAACGTCAGCACCAAACAAGTTTTTGAGATGGAGTCTCGATTATCCGGGCAAGATATATCCTATGACGGCCCCGATAATAACGACGAAGAAAGTGCCGCACCACAGTCCCCCAGCCAATGGATGACTTATGAAGAAAGCACCGATCCGGCAGTTTTAGCTGAACGAGAAGAAAATGAATTAAATACCCAGACAGCTATTCATGCCGCCTTAGCTACACTCGACGAACGCAGCCGTGATATTGTTAAACGCCGCTGGCTGATTGAAGGCAATAAAGCCACTCTGCATGAATTAGCCGATGAATACGGCGTATCTGCCGAGCGTATTCGACAAATCGAAAGCCAGGCCATGAAAAAAATTAAAACGGCACTGGTTATCTAAAGAAAGCTTTGCAAGATAAACAGCGGTTATCTGCCACCTAATAAAAAAACCACCGATTAACGGTGGTTTTTTTTATGACACACTTAATTTCTGAAACTTTTGCCATCAAGCGCCGTATAACAACATAATTCGCCGATTTATCTATCTTGTGTTATTTACCTTGCGTTGGAGCTTAACAATGAATACTTTGCAATTAATAATCCGTTGGTTTGACAAAACCATAACCACCAAACTGCAGTCGCTTATTCTACTCTTGCTGCGGTTGTATATCGCCGGTGTTTTTTTTAAATCCGGTGTTCAGAAAGTGACCAACTGGGAGGGCACCTTGTTTCTTTTCGAGTATGAATACCATGTGCCCTTACTATCGGCAAAATGGGCGGCAGTGCTGGGTACGGCAACCGAGTTAATTTTACCTTTGTTACTATTATTCGGCTTGTTGACACGTTATACTGCCTTGGTTTTATTTGTTTTTAATGCGGTAGCGGTGTTATCTTACCCGGCCTTATGGAAAGGCGACTTGGGTTTGCTAAGCGCTTTTGGCTGGTTACCGACAGGACTTGCCTTTCCCACAAAAGGTTTTGAAGACCACGTGGTGTGGGGGATGATGTTGCTGGTCATCATCGCATTTGGGGCGGGGAAAATCGCCTTAGATATTGTCTTAGATATCGTCTTAGATAAATTTATTTTGGCAAAAAATGAAACTTAATGTTACCTGATGCGTATAACGCTAGTAACAGGCATAAAAATGTTTGTTATTTTAACTATTCTTACATTAGGAGTGTTTATGAAAACCACGTTAAAAACCGCTGTATTGGCAGCCACTTTAATTTCCACTGCCGGAAGCATTACCGCTGCCCAAGCCGATGAGGCCAAAGGCAAATGCCACGGTGTCAACAGCTGTAAAGGCAAAAGCGCTTGTGCCACCGCTGAAGGAGCCTGTGCCGGTACGAATTCTTGTAAAGGTAAAGGCTGGCTGCCGATGGATAAGGCCAGCTGTGAGGATAAAGGCGGTCAATTCGAACCACTAACTAAATAAGAGGAAAATACAATGAAAATAGGTAAAAAAACAGTCGGACTGGCGGCAGCAACTGCTGCTTTGTTAATAACAGGTTGTGCCAGTGACGATAAAATGAGTCAGCAAAGTATGAGTGATGACAGTATGGGACAATGCCACGGTGTTAACAGTTGTAAAGGCAGCAGTGCCTGTGCAACCGCTGAAAGTGCCTGCCAGGGTCAAAACAGCTGTAAAGGCAAAGGCTGGATTGCCAGCACCAAGGCGGATTGTGATGCCAAAGGCGGCAAGTTTATGGCAAAATAATTATTTTCTGATTTAATGAAGTAATTAAGCTTTACGCCCCCTATCCCTCTAGACATAGGTATCTACACAAATTGTCAAGGATGAAAATTACAACAGATAGCTTATAAATTTAAAAATAATTTAAATATTTCAAATAATTGACTACCCTCACCCTGTGGGAGAGGGGTTGGGGGGGGGTACAACCTGGTAACATAGTTTACAAAATAACCCGGTCACATCGTTTACACTTTTTTAAACTATCAGCATGACTATAAACGTAGGAGTTGCTGATGCCTTAGAAAGAGACGAGTGTAATGGAACAGAGAGAACAATTCCCGCGATTTCCGTTGCTTTCTATCAGCCGTATGAGAAAATAATGGTAAATTGATAGCAAAAAATACCATGTCAGATGTCGACTTAAACGACTTACTGGCCCGTGTGTCATTGGCAGACAGGCAGGCTTTTCAACAGCTTTACCAGCACAGCAGCGGTAAACTCTATGCCATTGCAATGCGTATTACCACGCAAGACAAATTGGCCGAGGATGTATTGCAAGAAAGTTTTATCAAGATTTGGCACAATGCCCGCCGATTTGACCCGCAAAAAGCCCAGGCTATGACGTGGATGGGGACTATCGTTCGTAATCAGGCCATTGATTTATTGAGAAAGCATAAAAAACAGGCAGAAAGCGAATTGTTTGACGAAGACCTGCACTCGACAAATAACGATAACCCAACCGAAGACAGCGTTATCCGCACCGATAATCATCAGGCCGTGCATCACTGCCTGAAAACACTGGATGAAAAGTATCGCCAGACTATTTTGCTGGCCTATTTAAACGGTTATACGCATCAGGAAATTGCCAAGATAAAAGGACTCTCCATCAGTAATGTTAAAAATCGTATTCACCGCGGCATTGCTATGGTCAAAGCCTGCCTGCAAGCGCTTTATCAGGAAAAGGCATAACGATGAAAAACACAGTAAATACCACCCGGCAAATAACCGATGAGCAACTGGTTGACTATGTGTTAAACCTGCTGCCGGCCCAAGATTATCAATATTTACAAGCACAGATCGAGCAAAACAGTGGACTCCAGCAGCGACTGAATGTCTGGCAGAATGCCTTGTTTGACTTTTATGCCGATACCGTGGAAAAAACGCCGCCACAACGCGTGTGGCAAGCTATCGAACAGCAGTTGTTTATTGATAAAACCGATGAAAAACAACCGCAAAAATCGCGTTTTTGGCAATATTTAGCGCCTGCCCTGCTGACTTTTTGTGTGTTGTTTACAGTCACTTTTTATTGGCAGCAGCGCCCCACCTATCAGGCTGATGTGGTTGCTGCAATAACACCAATAACACCGGCAACCCTGTGGCAAATCAAGGGCAACGACAGCAGTATTGTTTTTACCAGTATCAGTGATGTTTCGGTTGCGCAGATGGACTGTGTGGCATGGTTACAACATGGAAACAGTTCCCCTGTCAGATTAGGCGTTATTCCCGATACGGGTAATAAAAAAGCACGCCGTATCAAGTTGCCCAAATCACTGACGGCAACAACCGGTGACCGGGTGATTATTGCCATGGAACCACGCGGGTCAAACGCACCGCTGCCTGCTAAAGAAAAACAACATATCGTACAATTAACGGATATTTAACATGAACCTTAACCAGGGGATAAATAAACGCCCGTATTTGGGTTTTGGCTTGGGGCTGCGCCCCGACCATTATCAGACTATTATTGAGGAAAAACCCAAGGCCATTGACTGGTTTGAAATCATTTCGGAAAACTTTATGGTCGAAGGCGGCAAACCGCTGTATTATCTGGATAAAATTCGAGCTGATTATCCGATGGTGATGCACGGTGTATCACTGTCAATTGCCGGTGACCACCCGATTGACACGGATTATTTGGATAAATTACAAACCTTAATTGACCGAGTACAACCCGAATGGGTTTCCGACCATCTGGCATGGACGCGGGGCAGCGCCCACAACCTGCACGATTTGCTACCTGTGCCTTATACCGAAGAAACGCTTGCTCATGTTATTGAGCGGGTCGGTCAAGTTCAGGATTACCTGAAACGTCCATTATTGTTGGAAAATCCGTCCACTTATGTTGCCTTTCAGCACAGCACCTTAACGGAGCAGGATTTTTTGAACCGCTTATGCCGGCAAGCCGGCTGTCTGTTGATGCTGGATATTAACAATATTTTTGTTTCCTGTGAAAATAATGGCTGGGACAGTCAAGCCTATATTGATGCCATCCGCCCTGAATACGTCTGGCAGCACCATCTGGCCGGACATACCTATAGCTATGCCGGCAAAATCATTATTGATACCCACGATATGCCGGTACGTGACGAGGTATGGGACTTATACGCTTATGCCGTCAAACGCTTTGGCAAGGTTTCGACGATGATTGAGCGTGACGACAATATTCCCGAATTGGCCGAACTGCTTGATGAGATCAACTATGCCAGAGCAGTGCAGAAAAAAGCCTTGGAGGAGAGAGATGTCTGAGCGAAAGCAGTTTCACCGGCAATTTGAGGCCTATATTAAAGGTGAAGATACCCCCATCACCGACTGCGTTATCAGCGATGCCAAAGGCGATGCCGTCGAGCGTATGAATATTTATCGTGACGCTTATGCATTGCGTTTGATTGATATTCTGTACGGTGATTTTCCCACCATTTATGAAATTTTAGGCACCGATGCCTTTGTCGAAATGGCAAAAACCTACCTTGCCGCTTATCCGTCAACCTCTTTTACGGTACGCCATTTTGGCCAATATTTAGCTAAATTTTTAAGTGAAACCAAGCCCTATGTCGACTATCCTTATTTGTCGCAAATAGCCGATTTTGAATGGGCCAAAGGCACGGTGTTTGATGCCCCGGATACCGATATTTTTACCCTGGAACAATTAGGCAGCATTGCCGACAGTGCCTGGCAGACAGCCACTTTTACCTTTATCCCGGCGATGACACGCTTGCTTTACGATTATAATATTCCGCAAATTTGGCAAGCCGTTAAAGATGACCAACAAAACAATGAGCCCCAAAAACTAGCCACACCGATGGCCTGGGTGATGTGGCGCAAAGATTTAAATCCACACTGGTACTCAATGCCTGCTGATGAGGATTGGTTTTTTATCCAGGCCCGCCGCGGCACCACTTTTGGCGAGTTATGCGAAGGTTTATCACAATGGTTAGACGATGACCAAATAGCCCGGCGTGCCGCCGAAATTGTCAGACGCTGGATTGATGAGAAAATGTTGGCATCAATAGCATAAACTTCTACAACTTATTGCTCTGACTATGCTGTGAAAATTAGATTTTTCCAGTAGATTTATGGGTTTTAATCATTGTATCATTTCATAGCGCTTTTTTTCGGAAAGACGTTAGCATAAATCCCCCTAATTTAATGAAAGGCACTTTTTGTTTTAATTGTTTTTGTCTTTGGCTTTTTCTCGTTGTTAAAATCAAGTGGACAGAACTGGAAATGAGTAAAAAAATCAGTAGCACCTTAAACCACTGCCAGTAGCAATGTTTATATAAAATCCATTATAAAAGTCGTTGGATGCAGGAGTAAAACGTGTTATTGTCTTTGATTATCAATAACAATCAATTTGCACGGGGAATTATGCAAACAAGCGTCAATCCATCACGCCAACGCTGGTTTTTAGTTGCCGCTTTAGGCTTACTGATGTTGTTTTTTTTAGGTGTAGTTATTGCTCTTAGCAACCGTGATGATATCTATATAAGGTCGGTATGGCAATTGTTGTTATTGGCTAGTTATCTCTGTTGTTTAGGGGTTTTTTGGCCGTATTGGCGGCGGTTAATGGCACCATTAATTTTTGTTATTTTATTTGTATTTCTGACGGTTAGTTGCCAATTGTCACCGGTGAGTCTATGCTGGTCTTATTTGGGATTATGGCAAAAAATGATGCTGATAATAATAGTAGCGTTTTTTATCACTGCGGGTTATGCCACGCGTTATGTACATGGTCGGATAAACAGAAGTATTTATCTTGTTTGTATTATGTTATATGCTATTATGGGTTTACTGATGTTATTGGCCACGATGACATAAAAATTATTTAAAAGAAGGCGTTGTGAAACTACTTAGGTCACTCGATAACTCGTGATTGTGTCGGCTAAACCTGTACCGTTCACGAGTGCTCAGGTAAACGCTGGTTTTACGTGCTGTGCACCTTGAAATAGGCTTTTGAAATAGGTTTGCCTGATAGGTTTATCAAGGCCTTATAAAGCTTGAAGTCTACTGGTTTTTTTATTAAAAAATGTGCGTTTTATTTTAAATGAATGAAAATATCAAGGCAGTTATTCGTTAAGTTCAGGAATTGATATGAACCATGCTATTCAAATTATACCGACACACCAAGGTGTCGGGTTAACTTCTTGTACCATTGGGTTGTTTTATGCCTTTCATCGCCGCGGCGTAAAGACAACCTACTACAAGCCGATTGCCCAAACGGATGCCCATGCGCAGGATATTATCCAAACCTTATTAGAGATACCGCTGACATCCCCAATGAATGCAAAACATGCTGATAAGCTGCTATCAGAAGGGAAAGATGATGTGCTGTTAGAAGCAATCATCATGACTTATGAAAAATTAAAGGCCGATAATCAAATAGTGATTATTGGCGGTTTGTTAGAAACACAGCAGCAGCCTTATGCGGTGGAACTTAACCGTATGATTGCCAAAGCCGTTGGTGCCGATGTAGTTTTGGCAAGTGACAGTAAAGATATTGATGATATCTCACAGTTTGAACATAAATTAAATTTTGCGGCCAGTGAATACGGCGGAGTGCAAGACGAGCGTGTTTTGGGTACGTTGATTAATTATGTTGGTAGTCAAGAAAGCTTATCGTTGGATATTATTAAAAAGTCGCCTATTTTCACCAAGCAGTTTAAATTATTAGGTGCTATTCCCGAAAATATTGCCTTGACTTATCCGCGGACATTGGATGCCATTCGGTTTTTGTCAGCCGAAGTGGTTAACGAAGGGGAAGCAGCAACGCGGCGCATTGTCGATTACGCCATGATTGCTCGTACTATTCCTAATGCGGTGGATTTTTTAGCCGCCGGCTATTTGCTATTGACACCGTCTGACCGTGATGATGTGATAATGGCTACTACTCTAGCGGCAGCCGGTGGGCAGCAGATTGCCGGATTGATTTTAACCGGCAAGACCAATCTGACACCACAAATTATGGCATTATGCCTTCCCCATATACAGCGTAGTGGTTTACCGGTTTTTCGTGTGAAAAGCGGATCATGGGAAGTTGCCAAACGAATGGATGATTTTAATTTGCATATTCCTGCAGATGACCACTCGCGTAGTTTAATCCATATCGATAGCGATTGGTGTCGTACTTATATTGACAGCCAAACTGCCATTCGCTTATCACCGGCAGCCTTTAAATATCAAATTGTTAAACAGGCACAGTTGGCACAAAAAACAATTGTTTTACCCGAAGGCGATGAACCTCGCACTATCGTTGCGGCTAATACCTGTGTAAATCGTGGTATTGCTCAATGCCTATTACTGGCAGATCCTCACGTTTTCAGACATATTGCCGATAGCCGGGGTATTGCGTTAAATCCCAAACTGACGGTGATTTGCCCCGATACTTTACGTGATAAATATATTGGACGATTAGTGGAATTACGGCGACATAAAGGTATGAACGAAACGCTGGCACGAACGCAGTTAAAGGATAACGTGATGCTGGGCACAATGATGTTAGAATCCGGTGATGTACACGGACTGGTTTCCGGTGCGGTACACACCACTGCCAACACGATTCGCCCGGCTTTGCAAATTATCAAAACGGCAGCAAAATCAAAACTGGTTTCGTCGGTCTTTTTTATGTGTTTACCTGATCAGGTTCTGGTTTATGGTGATTGTGCCATTAATCCAAACCCCAATGCCGGTCAGTTGGCGGAAATTGCTATTCAGTCGGCGGACTCTGCTGCGATGTTTGGGCTTAATCCTAAAGTGGCTATGGTGAGTTATTCAACCGGTACTTCAGGTACAGGTGAGGATGTGGAAAAAGTACGTGAAGCGACTGAAATTGTAAGACTAAAACGTGCTGATATTGTGATTGACGGACCGTTACAATACGATGCTGCGGCAATTGCTTCGGTAGCTAGAAAAAAAGCCCCCGACTCTCCGGTCGCCGGTCAGGCGAATGTCTTTATTTTTCCCGACCTAAATACCGGTAACACGACGTATAAAGCAGTACAGCGGTCTGCTAATGCGGTTTCCATTGGGCCTATGCTGCAGGGTATGCGAATGCCGGTTAATGATTTATCCCGCGGGGCATTGATTGATGATATTATTTATACAATTGCCATAACAGCATTACAAGCCAAACAAGCCGAATAGCTATCAAATAGTTATCAAATGGCATAAAAATCATGTGATAAATATTGGCGTTAAGTATCAATCTGTTTGAAAAAACTACTTTAAATGGGCTTTAGTGATAAATAGATTGACAAAAGACTGATAACACCACAAGTGAAAATAGCAACAAACTGACTTTTAAAGAAATTTCAGTTGAATAGTGGTGGTAAAATGCCACACGTGAGGGGTTGCTGCATGCTGCCCGTGACCCTGCTAACGGCTATCAACTATACGATAATATCGCCCGGCAACGCCTGAATTTTATTATCCAGGCGCGGCAGTTAGGCTTTAGCATCAAAGAAGTGAAAAATATCATCACTCACGCTGAACAAGGCCATTCCCCTTGTCCTATGGTACGCGATTTATTACAGCATAAAGTTAAAGAAAGCGAAGCCAAAATCATTGAGCTACAACGTGCTGTGGACAATATGAAAAAAGCACTTGCCGATTGGCAAAAAAAGCCCGATAAGCAGCCTGACGGCCATTCCATTTGTCACCTTATCGAAAGCTGGAACAAGTAAATGCATTCTTATCATGTTAAATTATCAGGCGTTAATTGTATGCGCTGTGTGAATAAAATCACCGCTTACCTTGCTGCATTGGACAGTCAGGCGGTTTTTTGCGTTAATGAGCCCAAAAAACATCCCATCACGCATGCTACGGTAGACACAACATTATCTGCCGACCAGTTGCTTGCAGCCATCCAACAAGCCGGTTATCAGGCACAACTGCTTGACAAGGCGTGCAGCAGCACGGATGACCATCATAAAGATACCCATAATAAAGATAACCCTAATAAAGATATTGATAGCGTAAAACAAACCACCGCTCCACCCTTAACGGCTGGTGATCATAATGATAGTATCACGCTGGCACTCGGCGGTGTTACCTGTGCCGCCTGTGTGGCCCGTGTCGAAAAGGCTTTGCAAGCCGTACCCGGTGTGAGCACAGTGAGTATTAACTTTGCCAACCGCACCGCTCAAATCGCCGGTGTTAATGATGCCGCACCTCTGATTAGTGCCGTTGAAGCGGCCGGTTACACTGCCGATGCAATCAAAAATCTCGAAGCTGCTGAGGCTGAGCGTGCAGAGAAAGCCACGCAAGCCTATAGGCACAAGCGCCGTCACGCTTTATTTGCCATAATCAGCGGTTTAGCCTTAATGGCTTACGGCTTATTCGGCGGTAATATGATGATTAGCTCCCCGGCTTCA
>PDWJ01003469.1_pt1 | contig 15055 bp, 9 predicted proteins | sample 1430881 | NCBI WGS metagenome assembly PDWJ01 (sample SAMN01162460, study PRJNA174530) | Oral metagenome, whole genome shotgun sequencing project. | biome: Marine environment; feature: Marine mammal; material: Swab sample of the gingival sulcus; isolation source: swab sample of gingival sulcus... | reverse complement strand
AAAAAGAACATTGCAAGGCTAAGGCTCACAAAAATATAAGTACGATTTTTTTTAATCCAAAATTGCATTTTTTAATTATTTAGCCAGTTTTTAAAGTCGGTAGTTTTGGTAGTGCTAACGATTATTTTTTCTTCCTGAATTGAATTGTTAAGTTCAATAGCAATGCGGTTTTTGTCATATTTTATAATGTTTTTGATGCTGTTGAAATTAACAATATATTTTCGGTTTATTTTAAAAAAATCCTTTGTAGGTAAAAAGGTTTCTAAGTTAGAAATTGTGTCATCATATAGGTAACTTTTTCCTGAAAAAGTATGCAAAAAAAGGTCTTTTCCTTGTGCCATAAAAAATGAAATTTCATTAATATTTATGGATAAAAACTTGTTGCCACTTGAAACCAAAAAACGCTTTTTTGTATCTTGTTTTTGTTCTGAAATAGAATTTAAAAATGAATTTAATTCAGATTTTAAACCATTATTTTCTGTTATTTTTAAGTGTTTTTCAATTGCTTTGTATAATTTTTCTTTGCTGTAAGGCTTTAAAAGGTAGTCTATTGCGTAAAATTCAAACGATTTTATGACATAATGGTCGTATGCTGTTGTAAAAATTATCGGCGTATCAATTTGTAGTTTTTTAAAAATCTCAAAACTTTCGCCATCGCCAAGATGAATATCGCTAAAAATTAGGTCACAAGTATTTTTGGAAAGCCAATTAATAGATTCGTTTACACTTTCCAAGCGTTTTATTATCGTAATATCAAACGGACTATTTTTCAATAATTTTTCTAATGACAAAACCGCTAAATCTTCATCTTCAATAATTATGACGTTCATTTTTTTAAATTTAAAATCATCAAAGCAAATATAAGACTTTATTTTCGTAACTCCGAAAATACAAAAAACAATTCCGAGCCAATTTCTAAACTTCGTTCTAAATATTTTTCTTCTTCTTGGTTGGTGTTGTCAAACAATTTTGGGTCTTGGTAGGTAATCGCAATTTGCTTGTTTGCAGTGTTAATAAACGGACAATTTTTATCAGCATCGGAGCAAACCATTACCGCAATAAAATCGGATTGAGGATTAAACGAATGTGAAAATTCTTTTGAAAATCCGATAATTGTAGGGTGGTTTTCATTATATTTTATAGCGTAAATTGGATTATTTGTTTTGGCAATAATATCAATACTAAATCCTTGATTTTTAAGGGTTTTTATAATCAGTTCTGCAATTTTTGTGCTTTCTGTTCCGCCAGAATAACTATACATATTTTTAAATCCAAAATAATCGGATAACGTTTGAAACCATACTTGTCCTAAAATACTTCGCCTTGAATTATGGGTGCAAATAAAAATGACATTTATAATTTCATTAGCATCAATTTTTGATTGTAAATGCTTTGCAAAATCTGATAAAATTGCTTTTCGCTCGTTAGAAATGGTTTGTTTTTCTAAAAGTTTTATGGTTTTAGTTAGTTTTTTAGTCATTTTTTATGAAAATATGTGTCAGCGAATTTAATAAAAAAATATTAATTTAGCCAAAAATTACAATAATACAAAGATGGATTACGCTAAAATTATTGAAAATATTTATTTAGATGTTAGAAATGGGCAAAATATAGGCGAAATTGCAACGTATATCCCTGAATTGGCAAAGGTTGATGAAAATCGTTTTGGTGTTCATTTAACGATGACGGATAACACAGAATACGGTATCGGCGATAATGATGTTAAGTTTTCAATTCAAAGTATTTCAAAGGTTTTAGCTTTGACATTATTGTATAAAGATGTTGGTTCAAAACTTTGGAAAAGAGTAGGAGTAGAGCCTTCTGGGAATGCGTTTAATTCATTAAGCCAACTTGAAAATGAAAACGGAATTCCGAGAAATCCGTTTATAAATGCTGGTGCGATTGTGGTTTGTGATATGTTAATTTCGCATCTTAAAAATCCAAAATTAGAGTTTTTAAATTTTGTCCGAGATTTGTCTGGAAATGAAACTATTAATTTTTCTGAACAAGTTGCAAAATCGGAGGCATCTGTTGGATATAGAAATATTGCTTTGTGTAATTATTTAAAATCTTTGGGGAATTTAAAAAATGACACTGATAAAGTTTTAGATTTTTATTTCAATATGTGTTCGTTAAAAATGACTTGTCGTGATTTGTCAAAGGTTTTTTTGTATTTGGCAAATAGTGATTTTAAAACGAAATCTGGTAAATCGGTTTTGTCGTTAAGTCAAGCCAAGCGTGTGAATGCTTTAATGCAAACTTGCGGATTTTACGATGAATCTGGCGAATTTACATTTCGTGTAGGGTTACCAGGAAAAAGTGGTGTAGGAGGCGGAATTATTGCTGTTCATCCTAGTAAATATTGCATTGCAGTTTGGTCGCCAAAATTGAATGCTCACGGAAATTCGTATCGTGGAATGAAATTTTTAGAAATCTTTACTACGGAAACCAAACTTTCTATTTTTTAAAATCAAAACAAGACAAAAAGTCATTTAAAAATCATTAAAACAGACTTTTTGTCTTGTTTTTTTATTGGTATTATTATTGATTTTGTGATTACGAAAGTTTAATCATTAAATTAGAAATTATGAATAATTATACAATAAAATCGCAAGAAACCATACAAAAAGCACAGGAATTGGCTCAAAGTATGGAACATAATCAAATAGAAGTAGAACATATTTTTAAAGCCATTTTGTTGGTTGATGAAAATGTACTTCCGTTTATTCTCAAAAAATTGAATATCAATATTGAAATTGTTAAACAAATTTTGGATAAAATATTCAAAAGTTTTTCAAAAGTTTCAGGTGCGGAAATTATGATTTCTCGTGAAGGCGGAAAATTACTTAATGAAGCATCAATTTTGGCTCAAAAAATGAATGACGAATATGTTTCTATTGAACATTTAATTTTGGCTGTTATAAAATCAAAAAGCCAAATCGGTCAAGCATTACGTGACCAAGGAGCAACTGAAAAATCTGTAAAATTAGCCATTGAAAATTTACGAAAAGGAAACCGAGTAACCTCACAAAGTGCTGAAGATACTTATAATTCCTTAAAAAAATATGCAAGAAATCTTAATGATTTAGCACAAAACGGAAAGTTAGACCCTGTTATTGGTCGTGATGATGAAATTCGTCGTTTATTGCAAATTTTATCTCGTAGAACGAAAAACAATCCTATTTTAGTCGGCGAACCGGGGACAGGAAAAACAGCCATTGCCGAAGGTCTTGCACACCGAATTATTCGTGGCGATGTTCCTGAAAATCTAAAAGATAAAATCATTTTTTCGCTTGATATGGGAGCATTAATCGCTGGTGCAAAATACAAAGGCGAGTTTGAAGAACGTTTGAAATCGGTTGTAAAAGAAGTCACGCAATCCGAAGGCGACATCGTACTTTTCATTGATGAAATCCATACACTTGTCGGTGCTGGTGGTGGTCAAGGAGCAATGGACGCTGCAAATATTTTAAAACCTGCTTTGGCTCGTGGCGAACTTCGTGCAATCGGTGCGACAACTTTGGATGAATACCAAAAATATTTTGAAAAAGATAAGGCGTTAGAGCGTCGTTTTCAGAAAGTTATAGTTGATGAACCAGATACCGAAAGTGCAATTTCTATTCTACGAGGAATTAAAGAAAAGTACGAAACACACCATAAAGTTCGTATAAAAGATGAGGCGATTATCGGTGCTGTGGAATTATCACAACGTTATATTACAAGCCGATTTTTACCTGATAAAGCCATTGATTTAATGGACGAGGCGGCATCAAAATTGCGTATGGAAATCAATTCAAAGCCAGAAGAATTAGACGTTTTGGATAGAAAAATTATGCAACTTGAAATTGAAATTGAGGCAATTAAACGTGAAAATGACGAAACAAAATTAAAATCCTTAAATGCTGATTTAGCAAATTTAAAAGAAGAACGCAACGAAATTAATGCAAAATGGCAATCAGAAAAAGATGTTGTAGATAGCGTTCAAAGTTTAAAAACCGAAATTGAAAATTACAAATTAGAGGCAGAACGTGCCGAGCGTGAAGGAAATTATGGAAAGGTTGCCGAATTGCGTTACGGAAAAATAAAAGACGCTCAAGAGGAATTAGAGAAAAAGCAAAAAGTTTTGGAAAATCAGGACGGAAACGCTCTAATAAAAGAAGAAGTAACTTATGAAGATATTGCTGAAGTTGTAGCAAAATGGACAGGAATTCCTGTTACAAAAATGTTACAATCTGACCGAGAAAAGTTGCTAAAATTAGAAAATGAATTACACAAACGAGTTGTAGGACAACACGAGGCGATTACTGCTGTTTCTGATGCTGTTCGTCGTTCTCGTGCAGGATTGCAAAACGCTCAAAAACCGATTGGTTCGTTCTTGTTTTTAGGAACAACGGGAGTCGGAAAAACCGAACTCGCAAAAGCCTTGGCAGAATATCTTTTTGACGATGAAAACGCAATGACGAGAATTGATATGAGCGAATATCAAGAGCGTCACGCTGTTAGCCGATTAGTTGGAGCACCTCCGGGGTACGTTGGTTATGATGAAGGAGGACAACTTACAGAGGCTGTTCGTAGAAAACCATACTCTGTGGTGTTGTTAGACGAAATCGAAAAGGCTCACCCTGATACATTTAATATCTTGTTACAAGTATTAGACGAAGGGCGATTGACTGATAACAAAGGACGTGTTGCCGATTTCAAAAATACGATTATCATAATGACTTCAAATATGGGAAGTGAGATAATTCAAGAGAAATTTGATAGTTTTAAAAATGATATTCCGACTGCAATGGAAGTGGCAAAAGACGAAGTTTTAGGACTGTTAAAACAATCGGTGCGACCAGAATTTTTAAACCGAATTGATGATATTATAATGTTTACACCATTATCTGAAAACGATATTAAACAAATTGTAGGCTTACAATTAAATAGCGTTAAAAATATGATTGAAAAACAAAATATCACACTTGATGCCACAGATGAAGCAATTGAGTTTTTAGCAAAAAAAGGGTATCAACCAGAGTTCGGAGCAAGACCAGTAAAACGAGTTATTCAAAAGCAAGTTTTAAACGAACTTTCAAAAGAAATTCTTTCAGGAAAAATCACAACTGATAGTGTTATTTTGTTAGATGCTTTTGACAATGAATTAGTATTTAGAAATGTCAAAGATGATTAATGTAAATTAAAATAACAAACCTCGTTTAAAAATTAAACGAGGTTTTATTTATGTTTATTTAGTAATTTTTAAATTTAACTTTTAGAATATTTAAGTGATGCTTTTATAAAATCTACAAAAAGTGGGTGCGGATTTAAAACCGTACTTTTATATTCTGGGTGGTATTGCACTCCAACGAACCAAGGGTGTGTAGGGATTTCTACAACTTCTACTAAACCAGTTTTCGGATTTATTCCTGTTGATTTTAATCCTGCTTTTTCTAATTGTGATTTATATTTATTATTGTATTCGTATCTGTGACGATGACGTTCGCTAATATTTTCTTGCTTATAAGCCTCAAAAACTTTTGAATTTTTATCCAACTGACAATCCCAAGCACCAAGACGCATTGTTCCGCCTTTTTGAGTAACGTCTTTTTGTTCTTCCATCAAGTTGATAACAGGGTCAGGTGTTTTGCTATTCATTTCGGTAGAAATTGCCTTTTCAAGTCCTAAAACATTTCTAGCATATTCAATAACAGCCATTTGCATCCCAAGACAAATTCCTAAAAATGGAATATTATTTTCACGAGCATATTGTACTGCTTTTATTTTTCCTTCAATTCCTCTATCGCCAAAACCAGGTGCAACTAAAATTCCATTCACACCTTCTAATTTTTCTTCAACATTTTCTACGGTTAATTCTTCGGAATGTATCCAACGAACTTTTACTTCGGTATGATTTGATGCTCCTGCGTGGATAAATGCTTCTGTAATAGATTTATACGAATCGTGTAATTCTACATATTTACCAATTAATCCAATTTCAACCGAATGCTTTGGCTTTTTAAAACGTTCTATAAAATTATTCCATTCGGTAAGTTTTGGCTGACGAGCAGTAGAGAGTTTTAATTGCTCCAAAACCACTTTGTCTAATCCTTCGTCAAACATTAAATTAGGAACATCATAAATCGTATCAGCATCTAACGATTGAATAACGTGTTCTTTTTTAACATTGCAGAACAAGGCTAATTTACGTTTTATGTCATTGGTTAAAGGTCGGTCACAACGACAAACCAAAATATTAGGAGCTACACCACTTTGCATCAACATTTTTACCGAATGCTGTGTTGGTTTGGTTTTTAATTCTTTTGCAGCACCCAAATAAGGAACTAATGTCAAATGAATAATAGCAACATTTTCCTCGCCGAGTTCCCATTGTAATTGACGAACTGCCTCAACATAAGGCAACGATTCAATATCTCCGATTGTACCACCAATTTCTGTGATAACGATATCAAAATTGCCTGTTTTTCCAAGAATTTGAATACGATTTTTGATTTCGTCAGTAATATGCGGAATAACTTGAACCGTTTTTCCTAAAAACTCGCCTTTTCGTTCTTTTTCAATTACAGATTGATAAATTCTACCAGTCGTAACGTTGTTTGCTTGTGAGGTCGGAACATTTAAAAAACGCTCATAATGTCCTAAGTCTAAATCAGTTTCCGCTCCGTCATCGGTTACATAACATTCGCCATGTTCGTACGGATTTAATGTTCCAGGGTCAATATTGATATACGGGTCTAATTTTTGAATGGTTACCGAATAACCTCTTTCTTGTAGTAATTTAGCCAATGACGCGGCAATAATTCCTTTACCAAGCGATGACGTTACACCTCCTGTAACGAAAACATATTTTGTATTATTCATTGTGTTGTTGTTTGTGCAAAAGTATGAAAAAATAAACTTATTACAAATTTAAGATTAATTATATAGGTCAAAAATTTTTACGGACGTTATTCCTAACTCAATACAGAATATCATAAAATTAAAAAATCCGAATTTTTAAATAAACTCGGATTTTTAAAATTAAATTTATGATTAAACCTTAAATTTTTTCTAAAATTTGATTAAATTTCTCCGATGGACGCATTGCTTCGTCAGTAATTTTATCATTTGGTGTATAATACCCTTTCATATCAACAGTCTTACCTTGTGAATTAATTAATTCATCAAAAATAGATTTTTCATTTGATTTTAATTCGTTGTAAATTGATGTAAATTCATCTTTTAATTCCTTATTTTTATCTTGTTTTGACAACATTTCAGACCAATATAGAGCCAAGTAAAAATGTGAACCACGATTGTCTATTTCATTCACTTTTCGTGATGGCGATTTTCCTTCGGATAGTAATTTGTCGGTAGCATCATCTAAACATTCAGCTAAAATTAAAGCTTTTGGATTATTAAAAATTCGTCCAAGATGTTCCAAAGATACTGCTAATGCTAAAAACTCCCCTAACGAATCCCAACGTAAATGGTTTTCCTCAACGAATTGTTGAACGTGTTTTGGAGCAGAACCGCCAGCACCAGTTTCAAATAATCCTCCGCCATTCATAAGTGGTACGATTGACAACATTTTTGCCGATGTTCCTAATTCTAAAATTGGGAATAAATCCGTTAAATAATCACGCAAAACATTTCCTGTCACCGAAATTGTATCTTTTCCTTCTTTTACTCGTTTTAAAGTGAAATTTGTTGCCTCTAAAATTGGCATAATATGAATTTCTAATCCGTTTGTATCGTGATTTGGTAAGTATTTTTCAAGTTTTTTGATGATTTCTGCATCGTGAGCACGATTTTTATCTAACCAAAAAACAGCAGGAGTTTCTGACAATCTCGCACGAGTTACCGCTAATTTTACCCAATCTTGCACAGGAGCGTCTTTTGTTTGACACATACGCCAAATATCGCCTTGTTCAACATTGTGTTCAATTAATGTATTCCCTTCACTATCAATAACTTTTACAATTCCGTCCGATTTAATTTCAAAAGTTTTATCGTGAGAACCATATTCTTCTGCTTTTTGAGCCATAAGTCCAACATTTGGAACTGTTCCCATTGTTGTCGGGTCAAATGCTCCATTTTCTTTACAAAAATCAATAGTTGCTTGATACAAAGGAGCGTAAGAACTATCAGGAATTACAGCTTTTGTGTCTTTTACATCGCCATTTTTGTCCCATAATTTCCCTGAATTTCTAATCATTGCAGGCATTGATGCATCAATAATTACATCTGACGGAACGTGTAAATTTGTAATTCCTTTGTCTGAATTTACCATTGATAAATCAGCATTTTTTGCGTAAATTTTATCAATTTCTGATAGAATTTCTGCTTTTTTGTCGGCTGGTAATTCTTCTAAATTGTTTAATAAATTTCCGAAACCATTATTTACATCTACGCCGATTTTTTCAAAAGTTTCGCCGTATTTTTCAAATAATTCTTTAAAATACACACGAACTGCGTGACCGAAAATGATAGGGTCAGACACTTTCATCATCGTTGCCTTCATATGTAAAGACAACAATAATTTATCATTGGTACAGGCTTTAAATTCTTTGTCTAAAAAGTTTAATAATACTTTTTTACGCATTACCGAACCATCAATAATTTCGCCAGCCAAAAGTGGGGTAGAGGCTTTTAAAATAGTTTCGTTTCCGCTCTTGTCAAAGTGTGAAATTTTAACATCTGTTGCTTTTTCCAATGTGACCGATTTTTCTGTGTGAGCAAAATCGCCTTCATTCATTGTGGCAACGTGAGTTTTTGAGTCAGAACTCCATGAACCCATTCGGTGTGGATTTTTCTTTGCGTAATTTTTTACTGCTTTTGGTGCTCTACGGTCAGAATTTCCCTCACGTAAAACAGGATTTACAGCCGAACCTTTTACTTTATTATATCGTGCTAAAATAGCTTTTTCTTCGTCCGTATTGGCTTCCTCAGGATAATCAGGAAGTTTATAACCTAAGGCTTGTAACTCCTTAATTGCTGATTTCAACTGCGGAACAGACGCACTAATATTAGGTAATTTTATAATATTTGCTTCTGGTTTTTGTGCTAAATCGCCTAAAAACGCCAAAGCGTCTTCAACTTTTTGGTTGTCAGTAAGATAATCACTGAAATTTGCCAAAATTCTACTTGAAAGAGAAATATCTTTCGTTACAATTTCAATATTTGAAGATTTTGTAAATGCTTTTACAATCGGTAAAAACGAACGTGTTGCCAATGCAGGTGCTTCGTCCGTTTTTGTGTACATAATTTTAGATTTTGTACTCATAAATTTATTTTAGTATTTTATTTTTTATCCACAAAAATCTGTGTCGAGTGGTAAAAATACATAAAATTTAGATTATATCCAAATTTTGTTAAAAATTAATAGATAAAACCTATAAAATATTTCTCAAATTATGTTGTTTGTTAAGAAATATTAAAAATGTTTATGTTCTGTTATTTCTTCGTCTATTTTTAGTTTTAAAGCGTTCAATTTTAGAGTTTTGAGGTGCTTTTTGATTTTTGTTAAACGTTCTTTTATTTGATTGTTTTTTTGTTTTTACTGATGCTTCTTCAGTTTTACTCGATGATGATACTAAAATATTAATTTCGTGCATTTCCTTGGATGTCAATTCACGCCATTCGCCAATTTTCAGGTTTCCTAAATTGACATTCATTATACGAGTTCGCTTTAATTTAGTGACATTATATCCTAAATATTCGCACATACGTCTAATTTGCCTATTCAATCCTTGAACTAAAATTATTTTAAACGTTTTGTCATTAATTTGAGTGACTTTACATTTTTTCGTAATCGTTCCTAAAATCGGAATACCATTTGACATTTTGTTTATAAAATGTTCATTAATAGGTTTATCTACACAAACAACATATTCTTTTTCGTGGTTATTTCCTGCTCGTAAAATTTTATTGACAATATCGCCATCATTAGTCAAGAAAATCAAGCCCTCCGATGGTTTATCCAAACGTCCTATCGGGAATAACCGCTGTGAATGTCCAACAAATTTGACAATATTTTTTCGTTCTTTACTATCAGTTGTACAAACAATTCCTTTTGGTTTGTTCAAAGCGATATAAATCGTTTTTGGCTTCGGTTTTAGTGATTTTCCGTCAATTTTAACAACATCACCTTCAAAAACACGGTTACCAAGTTGCGTAGGCTTTCCATTTATTGTAACACGACCATCTACAATAAATTTTTCAGCCTCTCGCCGAGAACAAATCCCTGTACTGCTAATGTACTTATTAAGGTTTATTGAATCCAAACTCTTACAATTATCAGTTATCATTAATCATTAACAATTAACAATTAAAATAAACCTGTTTTTTGCGTACAACGAGTTAGACTTTGTTCTTTTTCAAAATCAAACCCTAAGGTAATCATATGTGTTCCTTGATTAAATTCGGATATTTTATTTAACCCAATACCAATTCCATAAGCAATATAAAAATTATTAGTTTTTAAACCGAATAATGGTGATAAAGTACTTGAGGTAAATTTCTCTTCATTAATCATCGAATAACTTAAACCTCCCCAAATATAGCCTTTACGAATTTTTCGGCGTAATTTTATATTAAAATCCGAACGAGCACGACCAGCATTTTCAAAATATTCAACAAACACAGAAGGTTCTAACTCATAATCGGGATTAATTACGTGAGTATAAACAGGATACACTGAATAACTTCGTAATTTTAAAGGCTCTTTGGTTTTTATATTATTCATTGTTTTATCTAGAATATTAGCAACATTAAAACTGATTGCAAATCCTTGATAACGATACAAAGTGCTAAAACCAAAATTTACCGTTCCGTCACTTACATTTGGTAAATTTTCTATATCAGGCGACATAAAATCCTTTGTATCAATACTAAATTGCGTATAACTTGCTTCCATTGCAAAAGACAAAAATGTTCTGTTAAAATCATCAATAGTTAAATGATAAGCAACAGAACCTTTTGCCCCCATTTGCTTTGTAAATCCATTTTTATCATTAAAAATAGTCAAACCACCACCTATTTGGTCTTTTAATCTTGCTTCAAAAGTTACGGATTGCGTATCAGGTGAATCTTTTACACCGACCCACTGACTAATTCCGTTTACTCTTAATTGAACCTGTGTTCCAATACCTGCATAAGATGATGAAATTAAAAATGGATTATCCATTAAATGATTAAAATATGTTGGTAAATTAACCTCTTGTGCAGAGGCTTTTAAACCTATAACCGTAAGAATTGTTATTATTATCTTTTTCATAGTCATTATTTTCTATACAATGTAAAATGTCCTATTGCTTTCTTTTTTTCTTTTGTTCTTTCTATGTAATACATTGTGTACCAGTAATCTCCTCGTGGCATTTTCTTTCCTTGATACGTTCCGTTCCAAGTTTCACGACCTTTAAGGATTGTTAGATTTCGTCCATATCTATCATAGATAAATATTTCTAATTCGTTGTAATCTTCAACTTCATACGCTCCCCAAGTATCATTTTTACCATCATTATTAGGAGTGAAAAAATTAGGCACTCCAAAAGTAAAGAAAATTCCGTGAACTTTTTGCAGAGGCGATTCACATCCCAAATTATCAATAACCTTAATCATATAATCTCTTGTAGCTGTAATAGGTACTATGTATCCGCCTTTTTCATTGTCATATTCTCCAATTATTTCTTCTCCATCAACTAAAATTGTATATGGCGGATTACCTTTTGAAGGCTTAATAATAAATCTATTTTTTACTGATTTATCGACTTCAAAAGTTGGTTTATCGTTTGATAAAGGCACTTTTATACTAACTTTTTTAGGGTCACAACCAGGAATTTCTGCTTCTGCCCAATACGTTTTTTCACCTTCACCTTTTGACGAAATTCTGACGATACCAGAATTATCAAAAAGTGTTTTAGCTGTAGGGTTATCTTCGCTATACCAGTAAAACTTCACTGTTGGATTATATCCTATTTCTATTAATTTAAATTCAACTTCTTCACAATACTTTCTTCCTAATTCAAGAGAAAAATCAACATCTTTAACGTCGTCCATTTGTAATTCTAATTCATCTAAACAACCTTCACTATCCTTTACTATGACCTTATATATTTGTCCTGCTGTAAGGTTTTTAAACGTATATTGTTTTCCATTTACAGATGAAGGTGTCGTTTCTTTATTATTCAATTTAAACGTATATGGTTCTTTACCTCCAATAATTTTAACAGTAAATTCTGGCGGTGTCCCATCTGGGCATTTTTGGTCTTTTTTATCAGCTAATTCTATTGTTACTCCGTCTTCTTTTTTTATTGTAACAGCCTCTGAATGTATACAATCTGTACCTTCTTTTTTAATATGAATTCCATATTTTCCTGCTTCTGTTACCTCTATAAAATTTTCATCTTGATATTTTAATTCCTCAGTAGATGTAACCTTTTTAAATGCGTATTTATAACCAGCAGGTACTCCCTTGACTTCAATTTTTCCTTTTTTAGTACAAGTAATATTTTGGTGTTCTATCTTAGGATTAATTTTTTCTTTATAAATATTAAAATAAAATACTTTAGTACATTCACCTTGTTTTAAATACAAAGAATAATTACCCTCTTCATCAATTTTTTGTTTTCTGTTTTTTCTTGCCTCTTCTATTCTATTACCAAATTCGTCACGAAACAGATAATGGTCCCAATTAGGATGAGGGATTTTAACATCAGTAAAAGGTTCAGACGGACAATCATTGAAATCATCATGTTTATGCCATACTACTTCGTCACCTTCTTTTATTTCTAATGTTATAGAGTCTGAAAAACATAAGTTAAATATAAGTACTTCCTCCTCTTTACCTCTTATTGTGCAAGTTTTTGTTTTAGCAGGATTAAACGCTTTTAACGGGTTTTGAATTTCTGCAAAATTTGTTACGTTAAAAGTTTGTTTATAAGAGGCTTCACAACTTGCTCTAACTTTCATTTCTACAATGTAAGTACCCGCTTGTGAAATTGTAATTTCTTTACCTTGTTGGCTAAAACTCGTATCATCTTTTTTTGTCCAATTATATACTCCAAAATTATCTTTTGCAGTTAGTTTAAGAGTTCCTCCGTCACAAAGCACCTTATTTTTAGGCGGACATTCAACTTGTTTTATTCTAATTTTTGCAACATTACAATCACTTTCTTTTTTATTATAAGTACCTCCATTTTCTTTACCCTTATATGTAGCACTTACTTTACTCACAATAGACGGAAAATCACAAGAAGGTTTAAAACTTGCATCGTCACACCCTTTAATCACATTATCTTTTAATTTAACGTGTATTCTAATATGTCTTACTTCATCTTGTGCTACAACATTAGCATCTTTAATTTTAAATGTGTAAGTATTACCATTATTGCTTGGTGGTTCTCTAAAATTTTGAGATATAGTTTTACTCTTTTTAAACTCTATATCATCTGTTCCGTCACTTTTTTTAATCACTTCAAGGTTTTGGTCTAAAACAATTTTTATTTCAGCATCTTTAGCATCTTCAACGCCTTTATTTTGAAAAGCAATATCATACCATATATCTTGTCCATTATCCAAGGTTATGTCTGTTTTGCCTACCCAATCACCGTTATCAACTGTGGTAACAAGTTCTATATTTGGTGCTGGAGCATCTATTGCTATAACATTTAAAAACGGAAAATAAACATTTTTTTCAGTTATATCTCCTAACGTATTTCTTTTTCCTTCTCGTTCAAATTCAACTTCTATACTTGTATCACCTTTATCAAAAAATCTATTTTCACGACCATTATGATTATCAATTTTTACTAAATCAATATCAAATCCTAAATAATTTTCTTTTAAATTTTCAGGAATTACTCTTTTTGCTTCTTCTTCTGATTTACCATATCGAGATATTGAACTATTAAAAAAGTCATTTACTTTATTAACTTGTTCTTTTTTTTCATCAATTATATGTTCAAAAAATCCATTTTTTAATTTTGCATTATAACTATCTGCTTCATCTGCTGGGTCACCATCAAAAGTACAAGTTAAAAAACTAACACCGATTTGACCATTTTTTGTAACAGGGTCTAAATTTTTATACGTGAATTTTCTACTTTTATCAGCAACAGTAAGCAAACCATCATAAACATAAAACTTCTTGTTTGTTTCTTCTTCATTTTCATAAATAATAACCAAAACCCAACCTCCAAAATAACCTATACCTTTTGGGTCTTTACCTGTGTGTGTTTTAATGTTTGCGACATAATATTTTCCAGAAACATCTTCTTTTTCATTTTGATTAGCAACCCATTTTGTCACATCAGCATAACAAACATATACTTTGTTTACCTCATCAAAGTGTTCATCTTGTTTATCAATTTTAATAGGACTATTTCTTCTAGGTATTTTTAGCCAAACAGGGTCACCAGAATTGGCTTTAACTCCTCCCCAATACAATCCTGCATATTTGACCTTTGAACAAGGCGGTAATTCTAAATTATATCCACTTGCTGAATAAATCTTACCAGATAATGTTTCTTTACCCTCAAAATTTTCATTGATGTAACGTATTTCACGCTCCTCATTATTAACTCTATCATTTAAGTCATCTGCTGTTACAATAGAGTTTCCCGCAAAAGTCATATTCCCTTGTAATTCAACTTTATTACCTCGCCTTTCAAATGGGTTTTTTTGTGAGAAAACAAAGGATAATTGTATAAAAAATACACATAATAATAATGCCTTTTTGTTCATAAATTCTAAATTTTAGTAGGTTAAACTTTTATTTAATTTGGTTAAATTAGTTATTTTTTTATTAAATTATTTTTCAAAAAATATTTATTAATATGAGGCACGAAATTAATTATTTTTTTGTTATTGACAAATATTATTTATATTTTTGTGCAAAAAGTTATCAAAAAATGTTTAAAAAAATCACGATTGCCATTGACGGCTTTTCATCAACGGGAAAAAGTACTATTGCAAAACAAATTGCAAAAAAACTCAATTATATTTATGTTGATACGGGTGCAATGTATCGTGCCGTAACGCTTTATGCGATTAATAGCAAGTATATAGGAGC
>PDWJ01003467.1_pt1 | contig 15061 bp, 2 predicted proteins | sample 1430881 | NCBI WGS metagenome assembly PDWJ01 (sample SAMN01162460, study PRJNA174530) | Oral metagenome, whole genome shotgun sequencing project. | biome: Marine environment; feature: Marine mammal; material: Swab sample of the gingival sulcus; isolation source: swab sample of gingival sulcus... | reverse complement strand
GTTACATTTCCGGTATTTTCTACAGTAAACGTATAAGTTACGGTTTCGCCTAATGTTGGATTGCTCTTATCTGCTACCTTATTTAAAGTCAACTCTGGAGCTTGTGGCAACAAAGTAATTGTTGGGTCATTACCTTTATTGCCATCATTATTCTCATCCGTGTTAGGAGTATTGTTATCTGATACATCTGATACTTCATCATTTGGATCATATGGAGCATTACCTATTGCTTTTGCACTATTTATTACCTCTCCGGCTTCAATATCGGCTTGAGTAATACTATAATCATAGGTTACTGTTCCTATTGCTCCGGGAGCTAATGTACCTGGATTTACAGCCAAATCTGTTAAACCGAATTTATCATCTTTAATGATAAGATTCTGAATTGTTATATTTCCTGTATTTTCTACAATAAAAGTATATGTTATAACATCATCTACTTTTGCCTCAGCAGGATCTCCTTTATATTCACTAGTCTTATTTAATGTAATACACTCACACAAAGGTAATTTGGTCACAGTTCCTGCGTCATCAGTTACATCCTTGTTATTCGGATCTTTTCCGGTAGCAACAGCACTATTCACAACTTCACTTGCATCAATATCTTCCTGAGTAATCTTATACTCATATGTTACTGTTCCTGTTGCTCCGGGAACCAACTCTGCAGGAGTTACTCCTAAAGCTGTTAACTCTAGTTTATCATCTTTAATGGTAACATTCTTTATGGTTACATTTCCTTCATTCTTTACAGTAAATGTATATTCAATAATGTCACCAACTTTTGCCTCTTTGGGATCTCCCTTGTATTCTCCGGTCTTCACCAAAGTAATTTTACCACTTTGTGTCAATGGTGTTACGGTTGGATCATCATTATCCTCGGCGGTTCCGGATTTATCTTCCACATTACCTCCATTAGGATCTTGTCCTTTAGCCAATGCGCTATTTACTACCTCACCGGCATCAATATCAACTTGTTTTAAAGCATAAGTTCCGGTAAAAGTTTTAGTTTCTCCCGGAGCTAAATCTAAACTGGCCGGAGTTATATTTCCTACCTTATCATCATCAATAGTAATACCTGTTACGGTTGTATTTCCGGTATTGTGTACACTAAATGTATAATTTATCTCCTCGCCTAAAGCTACTATTGCCGGTGCTGTACCGGTCTTAACCAAAGTAATACAGCCCTTAGCTGCAACAGTAACTTCATTAGTTGTACTTTCACAGCCTGTTTTGTCAATTTTAACGGTAAACGTATACTTACCAGGAGTATCTATATTTACTGTTTGAGTATCTGTACTTCCGGTTATAGTTTTAGTAGCACCGGCCTCCACATAAGTAATGGTATAATTTTCCATTGGCAGATTACTTATTGTAACAACTGCAGTTGGAGAGCCGCAATCCGGTTCAGTTGTTATAGCAGCTGTTGCAGCAGGCAATGGATTTACCTCTACGTTTACGGTGCCTGTAATTTCTCCGTTACAATTATTAGCATCTACCATGGTAAAGTCTCCACTACCATAAATGTGAGGACCTGGGACCAATGACACATCAGTTTTATATATATACACTTCAGTACCATCATTACCATTATCGTTAACTGTTATAATTTCAGTACCTCCTCCACGAGGAACAGTAAGTTCCCAAGGGGCTTTACCTCCCGATAATGTAATCTTAATTTCGGCAGCAGTTCCTTCACAGACAGTGACAGGATCAGCATCACCAGAAATTACTGCTTTTGCTTGTGTCGGCTGGGTAATGGTTACAGAACACACCTGTTGTGCATTCGCAAAATTACCCGCAAACAACATCATAAATGTTGTGACTAAAAAGAGTAAATGTTTTTTCATACTATTAAATTTACGTTTTCTATTTTCTTTTTCTGGGCAGTTTATAATACCTGCATATTCCCTTTTGTATTTCATAATTAGTCCCTCAATAAGTCTAAATAAAAACTTTAGAAAATGCAAATACTATAAATCATCTATATTTCAGTATTTTACTATTTTCAAAACTTCCACTATTCGTTTTCTTATATAAAACGCGGATATTTCTGTTTATTAATTCTATCATTAAAATAAGAATCAACTAGATACAAACATCCCTATCCATAGAACAAAAGTAAGATATTTCATTCTTATAAAAATATCATTATCTTAAAAAATTAACATTCTTTGACAAATGTGTATTTTATCCACACGAGCAGCAGCATAAATAAGATTAAAATCTATACAATACATATATGCATAAAAAAATAACATTTGCACAAATTTACAACAGAGCTTACTCGTATATCATTATTAAAACATAGAATCTCTATATACAACAGAAATACGATCTATTTATCTTAACAACTATATTTCCTCTCTATTAATTTGTTCTTTTTTTAATTATCGTTAGCGAAAAGCAATATCTAAAAAGAATACTGCTTTTCGCTTTTATTTATTCAATCACTTCTATATTTGCCGGACAATCGGTTTCACAAGGAGGATTTGAATCTGCATCAGTATTTATTACTCTTACACTGTAAGTTACTTCACCCGCCTCATCAACTTCAAACGTTATTTTGTTACCAACAATGGGTTTACTATCAATTTGAGTTCCCGTATCCGGATTATCTCCTTTGAATAGAATAGCTTGATAATTACCCTTAGTATTGGTTACAGTCACCTCTATTATGGTTTTATCTTCCACACATTTAGCCTTGGTTACCTTTAAATCAAACACAGGAACAGGATTCACTGTTACCGTAGTTTCACTTGTTACAGGACAACTATTATTACTACTTGTTACGATTATTCTATATTCGCCATTATCAGAATCACTGGCAGTGGCTGTTAATTCAATGCTTACTTCTGTATTATCGGGAACACTTCCATTTTTATCCTGAACATCTTCCCAATTACCTCCATTTTTCTTTTGTAATTGATAGTTCCAACCATCGCCTTCGGTATCCATTTTAAACCTAAAGGTTACAGGCTTACCTTCACAAGGTTTATTTGCTGTAAGCGGATCAATTAGAGTTGCTTTTGCGGCTATTTGTGATCCACCAATGCCTTGTGGCGAACCTGCCATATCAGGCACTCCATCAGTATCTACACAAGTAGAAGAATTACATAAGTTTTTATTTTCGGCAGAAGAGCCAGACCCTACGGTTACAGTACCTCCTGCATCTACTAAGTCAACTGCAGTAAAGTTACCATCACCTTCTATGGCATCTAAACAACCGTCGTTGTCGCTATCTAAATCTAAATAATTCGGAATACCATCGCCATCGGTATCTACACAATTAGAAGTTAAGAATGCAAAGTGACCATCTCCAGCGCCTCCAATAGCAGTAAGAGTATAACTAAATGCAGTTGTTCCTGCCGGCACTAAGGCAGAGAATCCTGCATCATTAGCACCTGAGCCTAATACTGTTACCATAGTAGAACCGTGCTTAGTACTGTTATTCCATGATTCTATAAAGATATTTGGAGATACCTCTACAGACGTTCCATTTCCAAAAGCAAATACATGTAAGTAAATATCTTTGGCTGTTGGATTGGCAAAATCAAAGTTAAAGGTGGTTTGAATTTGAGGAATAGATACAGCTATTGCAGTCTTCCCCAATGCATCTGCTGCCGTTGCATTTAATCCTTGGAATCCATTATACCCAACAGTCGTCGAGTTCATTGTAATGACAAAAGCATTTCCGGCAGTACCTGTGCGTGTAACTACAACATTGTTTCCGTCTACGGTTGTATTAAGCGCATTTCCATTTTTTGTCCATACCGGGAATTTTGCTGCACATTCATCTGTATCTAAAATACCATCGTTATCATCATCGAGATCTTCATAATCAGGTTTACCGTCATTATCGCTATCTTCACAAGCATTGGATCCGGCATATTCTGATACACCTACACCCTGACCACCAGCAGCTACAGTAGGTATACCATTACCATCGACACAAGTACCATCGGCACATAAGTTTTGGTTCTCGGCTGCAGAACCGGCACCTACACTTACCGTACCTCCTGCAGTTACTACATCGGCAGCGGTAAAGTTACCATCACCTTCTATAGCATCCACACAACCATCGTTGTCACTGTCTAAGTCGAGATGGTTAGGTACACCATCACCATCGCTATCTAATGTCAAAGGCAAATCATCACAAATACTATTAAATCTTATTTTATGAAAATTCTTAAACCAACCTGTAGAAGCAGTATATCCAAAATAAGTTTTGGCTTCTCCTCCAAATATATCTGCGACAATATTAGGGTTTGTATAAGTACCTGCTAATGTACCATCTACCGTATAACTCAATACTCCGGCAACCACATCCCAAGTAATTTCCACATTATGCCACTTTCCATCTTCTAAATTAGGCAAAGGGGTTGTTGCCGACAAACTTGCCTGATCCTGAGATTTCCAGATATGCCCATGATCTTCAGCAATATCTTCCTGAAGCGGTCCCGGATTCTGGTCATTAAAATTATTATAGGTATCCAGTTCTAAGACAATACCATTTTGAATGCCTTTTGCTCCAATACCACGTCCCGGCTCACCCGAAGCGCTTGTGCCTTTAGGATCATTCTGAAATACTATAGCAATACCATCTGCCCCTTCACCATCAATTGTTCCAAGATAAGCTTCCATTCTCAAAGTAAAGCTGGTAGAAAAATCTGCACGAGCATAACTCCATACCTGCCCCCTTTTGTCTCTCGCTTCTGGAGTCAATTGTATTTCAGTATTGTTTCCAACAAAAACAGCATCACTATTCGCCACAAAGGCATCCTGTAAAATACCGGTCATCCCTTTTTCTTTACAATCGGGAATACCATCGTTATCATCATCTAAGTCATCAAAATCAGGTTTCCCATCACCATCGGAATCGGTACAATCGGGTCCTAAAATGGTAATTGTATAATCGGTAAAACAATTTGGGAAACCAACATAACGAAGTCTCAGGGTATAAGTCCCTGCACTTAAATTAGAAAATGTAGTTTCGGATTGGAAAGGTCCGGCAGCTCCGTTAATAGAACACTCTATATCCTTACCGTATACTCCATTAGCTGTAAATGAGACAGCTCCTCCATTAGCATCAGCACAGGTAGGTGGGGTAATAGTAATACCTGCATCACCTCCTTCTACAATCGGTGGCTGTGCTAACGTAAACTGGTCTGCCAAAATAAAGATTTTACCATCACCGCCATCGGAAGGATTACTTCCGTACGCCCCACTATTTTGGGTTAATCGAATACCGTAAATTTCCACTCCCGGAGTTACAAATGCAGTTAAAGGATATACCGCATAATATACTTCCTGGCCATGAGAAGTTTCGATAAAACCCGTTGGGATATAATTTGTATTAGGTTGATTTCTAGGAATCGTATTTCTTGGTGTTCCCATAGGCTCATAAGCACTATTTAACACATTAACGATATAAGGGTTATTCCCCCACCTTTCGGTTACGACTACATATCGGTTTCCGGCGGAACGAATAGGCTCGTTAAACGTAAATTGTATATAATCACCATTTTTGGTATCGAAATCGTTCATCATATAGAAGTCCAAATCTCTGCTGGCATTGGCTTCCACTAATTTATCCTTAAAATCGGGTTTCGTTATATCACTAACAATCACTCCATTTTTGGCTATTTTATTAGAATTTGCTTGAGGATTTTGTATATCATAACTTGCATCATCAGGCAAATATAAATAGGTAAACGGATGTGGTTCCCCCTCAACAGTAATAGATTTAACCACTCCCGGATAAGGACCATTTTTATCTAATTCCATACTTACCTGATCTTTAGTTAAAGCAGCTGTAGGATTATCAGCAGGAATAGACTCAGGGCAATCGCCCGCATCCAAACAATTTTTAACGGTTAGTTTAACTGTAGTTTCATCTTCTCCTGTACAGTGTCCCTTTACTTTATACTTAAAAGTATAAGTACCCAATCCTTGTGCGGCAACCAAAGCATTGATATCTAATGTAGAACCATTTAAAGCTCCAGTATCATTAGGATCTGACCAGTCTCCCCAGTTATTGTAAACTCCATTTATATAATCGAACAAATCAACAAAAGCTGTTAAATCGGCACATACTTCTGCATTTTGCTGTCCTTCTCCGGCTTCTACTGTAGCTGTAATGGTTGTTAAGTCAAGTGTTATAGGTTCTGCACAAATTTCAGCATTACTCGATGGAAAATACAATCTCGCTTCATACAGGCCTGCATCGGTAGCAGAATTAAACGGAGTAAAAGGATATTCCACTCCCTCTACACCTGTATCCTCATTATCTTTAAACCATTTAATTTTTAAGAATCCTGCTCCGTCTAAATAAATTTTACCATTCTCCCCATCGCAAAGATTTTGAGATTTTATCAAAGGTATTTTAGCACGTTCTACAGCAAAATCTACAGTTCGAGTGTTTCCACACTTATCTTTAATTTCCACTGTATAAGTTCCCCTATCCAAATTTTCCCAAGCAGGAATTTCTGTCTCTGGGTAAGCATTCGTAGAAACGCCATCTTTTTTAATGATTCTGTATTTTAAAGGCTCTATTCCGGTAGCCTCTACCAATAAAGTTACTTTTCCGTTAGCGGCACACTTTAACACATTATAGTTAATAATTTTAATTGCAGGCTCCTTAACTTCAAACTCCTCAATAACTTCAGGACAAGCATCGAAAAGAGCACTTCTACCGTTACCATAAGTAGCCTGAGTCATTACAATTCTAAACTTACCTAAACCGTTTAGATTTAACGCCTCACGGTAGTAGGTGCTGGTAATGTTTGGGTTTGAAGTCTCTCTATCTCCCATTTGGTAGGCTCTGATTTTATTAAATTCCGTTCCCGACTGCAAGTTGTCAGAATCAAAAGGATCGCCCCAGTTTTGTGCGTTCTCGTACCACTTTTGCAGATAATAAGTTTCATAATACATATTAGAGGTTACGTCAAGCCTTATATCAAAGTTCCCTCCGCATTTTTGAGTAACTTTTACCTTTTCTTCAAAAACTCTTTCTACTAATGTGAAATTACCTGTTATTTCTCCTCCACACTCTACACCTGTTACTTTCACTTCATAATCACCGACAGGCAAAGAATTCATAAAAAACCGTCCGGAATAAGTATCAGAAGCAGGAGCAATATTAGCAGAGGCATCGTAAGGCAATGCTCCATATTGTGCAACAAAAGCCGAAGGTGCTTGGGTAAACTCTATCGTAGCAATATCATCTGCTTGACTTTCTTTTTTATCTATACCTATAAAAAGAAGAATTGCTGCCTTATCCGCTCCACAACCATATCTATCGGGTCTTGTTTTAAGCACTAAAGGTACAGGCGCTGGGATTTCAAAGGTTTTTATCCATTCTTTTCCACAAGCTTCAAATTTCATTGTATATATTCCCTCAGGGACCCCTCCTCCATCATTTAGATCTATAAATTCATACCTAGGAAGCGTCATTTCCACTATATCTTCAGTAAAAACCGCAGACATATTATCCCCTGTAAAATGGGTATTGTACTCCGAAGGCTTAAATCCGGCAGGAGCTTGTGTAAAAGTAACTTTTACGGGAGCTGCTAATACATCATATAACCAAGGTGTGGCTATCCCCCACTCTCCACAAGCAGCAGGCAGTTTAGACGGCCTATACATATCTGTTTTACCTTCAAGCTGTTCTGTATGTACAAAAATTTTTCCACAGGCATCGGTAAAGGTAACTTTATACTCATAGGTCTCTCCCGGATAATAAGGTATATTAAAAACCTCAGAAGATTCTGCATATTGACCAAAAATATGAGTGCCAGTATGGGGTGTACCATCCCAAGTAGTATTAATAACAGTTGCTGCACCTCCACCGGGATTCTCCACTTCTATTTTAACCTGTATAGGATATTTTACTTCCGGAACAATGTGATCTCCAGGAACTGAATTGTCAATTAAGGTCTCAATGTGATAATAATGATCACAGTCTGCTAAAAATCTAAATTTTTCTGCTGGTTTTGTTCTTCTCACAGCATACTTAGGGTCTACAGGATTTTTCAACGTTAACCCAGCCACTTTTATTTGCTCACAATCGTCCTTTACCTGAAGTCTATAAACACCTTCTGTAAAAGGCGAATTTACAGTAATTACCTTAGAGGCTTGCCAATCTACCAATGGCGTTCCTTCGGGCTTTAGCAAACGATATTGCACAGGTCTTCCTGCTGTTGTATTTGCAGTAACCTTTACTCCAGCACAAAAATCTTCCACTAAAGGATCCAGCTGTAAGGGCTCTACTTTGTCTTCGATTTCAATATCCCCTTCCTTTGTCTCAGTGTTTCCGCCAGTATCTCTACGTACTTCTACGGTATATACCCCATGGTTCTTCGCAGTAAAAATATGCTGAAAAGTAGTTCCAGTTACAGGTTGTGTCCCTGTAATATCCTCAACAACATCAGCTCCTTTTCTAAGTTGAAGAGAGATGTAATCTCCTGCTACAATATTTGCAACATCAACCGTAATGGTTCCATTGTTTGTACAAGTCTCCGGCGTAGCGGAGAGTGTCATCGTAAACTGTGCGTTTGCTACAAATGCAAAACAACACAATAATAAATTAAGCAGTAAAAGTCTTTTTCTCATACCTCTATCAATTAAATATTAATAATATCCCCCATTACCAGCATATAGCTATACAATTAACTCTTAGGAAAGGAAGATTTATATACCCTATTTTCTCACTTAAAACAAGCATTAAAAAACTTATATTTTAACTTAAAAAAAACACCTTTTAATACAAGTTTGTTTAGCAATACAAATATCATCTTTTTTCTATCAACATTAAAAAGAATATTTGTTTTTTGACTAATCATCACAAATACCTTATAAAGCAAGTGCAATATACGATAAACAACGACATAGTAAAAAATATAACACCTCTTTCAAAACACCTCTATTATATATATAACAATATATTATAGAAAACTATTTTATTTACTCCATCTCTATATTTGCAGGACAATCGTTTTCACAAGGAGGATTTGAATTTGAATCTGCATCAGTATTTATAACTCTTACACTGTAAGTTACTTCCCCTGATTCATTAACTTCAAACGTTATTTTGTTACCAACAATGTCTTTAGCCGCAATTTGAGTTCCCGTATCCGGACTATCTCCTTTAAATAGAATAGCTTGATAATTACCATCAGCATTGGTTACAACCACCTCTATTATGGTTTTATCTTCCACACATTTAGCCTTAGTTACCTTTAAGTCAAACACAGGAACAAGATGCACTTTCAGTTTAACCTCATATCTTTTTTCTTCACAAGAGTTATTTATACTTGTTATCTTTACCCTATAGTCTCCTGTATCAGAACTACTTGCACTATCCGTAAGTTTAATGCTCATTTCAGTATTATCGGTTACATCTCCAGTTTTACCGGCTATATCCTCCCAATTACTTCCATTTTTCTTTTGCAATTGGTATTTCCAACCATCACCTTCGGTATCTGCTTTAAATTTAAAGATTATTGGGTTACCTTCGCAAGGGTTGTTTACCGATAACTGCTCCACCACTTGTACTGTTGCAGCATTTTGCGAACCGCCTTTTCCCTGACCAACATCATTTCTTACATCTGCACTTCCTCCACTATTTACTATTACAGGAACTCCCATATCGGCATCTGTTGTTCCTACTGTATTACCCAAATTATCTTGAATATTTGTGCTGCCACCCGGCATATACGATTTAACCAGGTCTTCCTGTTTTACATTTTCGTCTCCTTCTATGGCATCGGGACAACCGTCACCGTCAGAATCCAAATCTAAATAGTTGGGAATACCATCATTATCCACATCACAATCTGCCAAAGAACCTTTTTTTACAAAAAAACCATCCAAAGTAACAACACATTCGCCAGAAACAGTTTTAAAACTCAACACCACCGGCTCTCCTCCTGTGGCTTTTACCACATATCTATATACTTGCCATTTGGGGTCTAAGGCAGCCGAATTTTTATCTACCACTGCAGGGTAATCTGCCATGGAATATTTTGCTATTGCAGGTTCGGAAAGTAAAGTTGCTCCGGTTACCGACAACACAAAATCTGCATTGTATCTATTATCGGTAAATCCTGCTCCCAAACCAGGAACTCCTTGTGCATAAGCCGGTAAAGTTCCCAATTCAAACTCCAACTCATAAATTTCCTCCGCTTTAGCGTCTTCTACACGATACTGCACCTCTTCTCCTCCTCTTGAAAATACAATAAACGCACCTCCGTTTGACGATGGTTTTACAACAGGCCAATAATTCTCAGCCGGAGCATATGAGTTTAAGATATACTGTCCGCTTGTCCAGTCAACGGAATTATTAATTTTAAAATTCCCTTTTTTGCCTTCAGAAAACGCATTATTTAACCATACTCTATAAGGTTTTCCATCTATGCCCGTATGATTATCTGCACTTGGAATAAAATCTGTATCAGGGTTATATTCAAAACTAGCATCAGAATATGGATTTAACAGCATATAACATTCATCAATATCTAAAATACCATCATTATCGTCATCTAAGTCATCAAGATCAGGATAGCCGTCACCATCAGAATCCAAACAATAATTCAAATCTTTATTTTGCGAATATCCAACGTCCTGTCCTTGTTTCCCATCTTTATTGACTAATTCAGGAACACCATCATTATCAACGCTTCCTTTTATTCTGTCATTATCCAAATCAGAAAATTTTACATTATCACCTCCCTCTATGGCATCGGGACAACCGTCTCCATCAGAATCAGTATCCAAATGATTCGGGATACCATCACCATCATAGTCGCAAAAGGCACGTACACTCACCATATCCAAAGCGGCACCTGTTCCTTTTGAAGGAGGACCGGCTATTGCAGTAAACTGAATCACCGTTTTATCAGATTTTGCCACAAAGGTAGTTGTATAAAAATTCCAATGTTTTGGTCCATAGACACCCCCAACTAACCCCTCTGCCATTTCTCTCAGATTCTTGGCTATTATAACAGGACCATCTATGCTTTGATCTTTAACAGAGGCCGTCAGATTGGTTTCGCCCGGAGTAGTTTGAAATCCATGCCCCATATCTTCTCCCCAATAGAAAGAAAACTCATAAGTTTTACCTGCTTCAGTAGTAAGCTCTTGATAGAAAGTATTTGTTCCTCCGGGAGGATTGGTAGAACGAGAATCGTTACCAATTACATCCATATACTGATGTCCATCTGCAGCCGGAGCCATACCTTTTCCTCCTTTATCACTCCAACCATCGCAATTAGTAGTATAATTCCAACCGGTTACCTGGTCAGTATTTAAGTCTTGTCCGAAATAGGTACCATAACCGTCCCAAACAGTTCCGACACTACCATCCAAGAAGTTTTGCGCTTCAAAAGACGGGTTCTGTAGCAGGTTGGGACAAGTATTCTCATCTGTATCAAGTATACCATCGTTATCATCGTCAAGATCATAAATATCAGGAATTTTATCTCCGTCGGAATCTTCCATTGGTTTTACCGTTGGACGAGGGAATAATTTCTCCTGATTAGGCGTTCCATTGGAGTCGGTATATTTTAATTCAGCCTTCTCATTAGTATCGAAACCTCCTATATCAGGACCTTTAGTAGATGTATTATTTACTTGTGCCGCACTAATATCTTCCAAATACAAGCGATAGGTAAGTGTTAAAGTTTGCTTGGGTTTTACACTTCCCAATTTCCAGGTTATCTTTTTGGTTGAAGCCTCGTAAGTTACCGAGCCTTTCGAAACATTAACGTGCGATGAAATATCTCCATTGGAAACAGATTCCGATGTTTCAATATCCTGCAATACAAAACCCGGAGCAATAATATCTTCCACTATACCAACGGTAAGTACAGGAGATAGGGTATTAGCTATGGTCTGAAATACTCCTGTTAATTCATCAGGCGTAGATTCGTAAAAACAATCGGGCGAAGCTATTTTTTCTACGGTTATTTTTCCTTCTTCTAAATCCAAATCTAATGCTACGGTATGTACTGTAATTTGGGCTGCTTTTGCAAAACGTGCTTCATTTATTGCCGCATTACAAGGGAAATAGTAATGAGTAGGAGAATTTCCCAATTTAGGTTCATATAGTAAAACTCCCGACTCTAAGAAACCGCTGTAATCGTATTTATCTTCTTCTAAATTGTCTTTTGCAACTTTTGAGGAATTATTGGGAGTAGGAGCACCCGAAGGAGATACATAAGAATCAGGATACTTCATCGCCTTATCAATCACCAAGTCGATCAATGCATTTCCTGCATTCCTAGCTTTAAACAGATCTGTTTTTGGATTATTTATAGGATATTGTTCTCTTGCTATTCCGTCGGTAAGCAATACAATATGCTTATTGGGAGCAGTAGAGGTCTTTAATAATTCTCTTGCTTCGTGTAATCCTCCTTGTGTAAAAGTACCCCTTTTAGCAACAAGGGCTTCTATTTTGTTTTTTAAAACCTCAGGGTTGTTGGTAAATGCTTGCTGTACTTGAGCCTGTTTATGATAGCTTACCAAAGCAATACGCATTTTTTGAGTAGCTGTTCCCTCAGACAACAACTGATTTACAAATTTCACAGCTGCCTCCTTGGCTTTTGTTAGTCTGTTATTCTTATTCATAGAACTTGAAACATCCATAACCAATACCACATCGGTAGGTACTTGCTCGAATATAAATCCTTCGCCTGTTTTAACTTCTAAGGTTAAATCCCAAGTATTAAAAATACGTTTGCCTTTTTCATCTAATGCGGGAACTGCGTTTTTATCCACATCCACTGCTACTGCATCGCTGACTTTTGCCGTTTTATCTACACTTTGTTCCCTGCAGCCATTATTTGTCATTTTTATTTTAGCAGTTAGTTCCGCTTTTATAGTTTGAGTAACTCCGGGGTCAGGCAAATCAATTTTCCCCTCCAATTCGCTACTCTGTGCAGTCAGACTAAATTCTGCAGAAGTCTTAAAAGGTGTTGTGCTGTTATCTTTATAAAATTTCCACTGAAAAAATACCTCACACCCTATACAAGTATGTGTTTCGGTAATATTTCCTTTGTATTTTACTTTATTGCCATCTCGTACCAAACTCATTATTTCTTGATTGGTACAAGGCACACAATAATCCGCATCGGGAAAATTGAATGTTTCTAATCCACAAATTCCCGTTGTACTATTGTAGGTTTCGTATATTATTTGCGAAGGGTTGCCCTCGGTATGATTTCCGCATCCAGCGGGATAAGGAACATCCATTACATAACTGAATTTTACAGTTTGTCCCAATAGAATTTTTTCCAAATTCCACTTGATATTTTTTCCGGTTACAGTAACATCAGGAACAAGATTTTCAGGGTTTTCACTAAAATCAACACTATTACTAAGAATATCATAATCAGCATTATCAACAATGATAATATCCTTTGCTGATATCCTTACGGTTTCAAAAATATCATTGTATAACTCTGAAAGATTTTCAGCTTTTTCGCTTTCGTAAACACCTCCGGTATTTTGAATAGCATCCATTGTTTCTCTTGCTATTTTAAGCGTTGCAGGCTTATTAACAAAAGAACCATACAATAAAACCGAATAGACAGCAACTTTTTTACCCGAAATAGTTTGTGCTGCTAATCCAGAAGCCATTGCGGCATTGGTACAATCATTATGTTCTGTTGGTGATATTTCACATTTATAAACGGGAATATACCCCCTTGCCGATGCTGCTCCATCAGAAAAAAGAACTATATTTCGCAGCGTATTGCATTGAGTCGAGGTGGTTTGCAATATTTTTGCAGCTTTATCAATTCCGTCAGAGATATTGGTATATCCTCCGGCTGTTATTTCATTTATTTCATTGATAAGATTTTGTTTCTCGCTAACATCAACTAAATCTGTCAATTTTTTTCCTTTAAGTCCGTATTTAACCAGTGCTATTTTATTTTTTCCTGAGGGATTGTTTACCGGGTCAAACATCTTATTAACAAAATCTATTGCTGCTTGTTTTAAATAATAAAGCGGTATCTGAGGATCTCCAGGTATTTTCCATTTCATACTTGTAGATCTATCCAGCACCAAAACCGTCTCAATAGGGCAGTCCACTTTTATTCCTTTTGCGGCAAGGGTTACTTTCATTTTATTGCAATCGCCGGATACGGGAACAATGGTTTTTGTAATTTCCAATGTTTCATCTTTACTTTGCTGCTGTGCATAAACTCGATTCGTCACCAATACCGCAACCAAAGGTATCATAACAACTAGCAACAATTTCTGAAATTTCACTAAAGAATTGTAAAATTTTCTCATATTATTTTTTTATATTATTTTTATTCTATTCCTATTTAACTTTACAATTCAGTTAATAATTCCGCCTTATTTTATAAAAACAGAAGAAGGCAGTATATCTGCAATGAATGCAAAATACAATAGCAATAGTATAACTTATTTAATGATTTATTTTCCATAATCAATATATTTCCACAAAAGAAATAAAAAAGAGAACAAACCCCTAACATACAAGATAAATCAAGAGCGTACCGATTTGTAGGTCTGGTTATGAATGGTCTCCCTCAAAAGGGAAATTTACATTAGTTTAGACTACTACAAATATAACATTTTTTTTTATATGATTACGCTTTCATTGTTTTTTTATTCAAAACAACCTTTTATTAACAAATACGATTAAAATATAACACCTAGATAATATTACATTTAACATTTCTAAATTTTCAATAAATTAGATCTCTAATTCGAAATAAATAACACAGTAGATACACAACGTATTGTGTATCTACTGGAAATAAACAATATACAACTTTAAGATAACAGGTGAATTAGGGTTTAAAAAATGCCCTTAATCGGCACACCCCGAAGCACAACTATTAAAGTCATATGCACTTTTATTAAAAACTTTCACACTGTATTTTCCAGATGTAAAGACCACAAAAACGTGCTCTCTATCAGCATCTGTTACTTTTTTATTTAACTCTTTATCCACTACTTCTCCATTTAAATACAAGTAGATATCGTAAATATCAGCCCCACTAGTTATGGTGACCTTTATTTCTGAGCT
>PDWJ01003466.1_pt1 | contig 15061 bp, 14 predicted proteins | sample 1430881 | NCBI WGS metagenome assembly PDWJ01 (sample SAMN01162460, study PRJNA174530) | Oral metagenome, whole genome shotgun sequencing project. | biome: Marine environment; feature: Marine mammal; material: Swab sample of the gingival sulcus; isolation source: swab sample of gingival sulcus... | reverse complement strand
AGGCGAAGAGCTTTTTCAAGTGTTACGAGAATTACGTTTACAACTTTCTCGCCGACACCGAATTGCTCCGTATTTAATCTTTTCCGATGCTACTTTGCGACAAATGGCGGTGCAACGTCCCACAAGCGAATTTGAAATGTTACAAATATCGGGAGTTGGGGATAGAAAATATGAGCAATATGGCGAACAGTTTATTAATGAAATATTAGATTATATACAACAGGAAAACAAGGCAGCCAAACAAACCGGCGATTCGTTTATGAAAACCTACGAATACTTCCGACAAGGTTTTTCGGTAGACGAAATTGCATCTATTCGCAAGATGCATGCTGTAACTATCTATTCGCATTTGGCATCGCTCTACGAAAAAGGTGCACCAATTGATATAACTGAGTTCTATTCGGTTACCGATTACGAACAAACCGAACAGATGTACCGCCAATTGAATTTTACCGATAATGTTAAACAAATTTACGATGCAATGGGCGGTATGGTCGATTATTATAAAGTAAGGCTGATTGTGTCGTATTTAAAGACCAGATTTTAATATATAAAACATTTTGCGGGGTTCTAAATTTATTTGTTATTTCGCAAATAAGAATTCAATCGTACATTATTAAGATATGCAGAAAAGAAAAAAAATTATAGTCGCAACGCTGTTTTTGGCAATTATTATAGCAAGCGTTATTGCTTATTTTGGATATAAAATATATATGCCTAATGTTAAAACAGAAGCGGTTATTCATATTCCGACAGGAGCAGCACAAAGCGATGTTTTACAGTTTTTAAAAGAGAAAAATTGCATTAAAAATATAACTACTCTGCAATGGGTAATGGAAAAAAAACATTACAAAGGTACGGTTCGCTCCGGTAGGTTTCTGTTAAAAAGCGGAATGAATAATAATCAGGTAGTTAATATGTTGCGTTCGGGAAAACAATATCCGGTTGCTTTAACTTTTAACAACACCCGAACATTGGAAGAGTTTGCCGGAAAAATAGCCAAACAGATTGAACCGGATTCTCTTACATTGATTACAGCCTTAAAAAACGATACTTTAGTAGCTAAAATGGGATTTACCCCCAATACCATTATTGCTATGTTTATTCCCAACACCTATCAGGTTTATTGGAATACATCTGCTGCCGACTTTTTAAAACGAATGCACCGAGAATACAACAAATTTTGGAATTCGAAACGGAAAAACAGAGCCAAACAAATAGGATTAACACCTATTCAGGTGGCTATTTTGGCTTCAATAGTTGATGAAGAAACCGCAAAAAACAGCGAAAAAGCTCGTGTGGCCGGCGTATATATCAATCGATTAAATAAAAATATTCGATTAGAAGCCGACCCAACCCTGAAATTTGCATTGGGCGATTTTTCCATAAAGCGTGTACTGAACAAGCACAAAAAAATTAATTCGCCTTACAACACTTATAAATACGCAGGATTGCCTCCGGGACCTATTCGTCAGCCCTCCATTGCAGGCTTAAATGCAGTGCTAAATTACGAACAACACAACTACTACTATTTCTGTGCAAAAGCAGATTTTTCGGGATTTCATGCCTTTGCACGAACACTACGTCAACATAATAAAAATGCTCGTGCCTATCAAAGAGCATTGAATAAGCGAAAGATTTGGAAGTAATTAATATGTTAATGCTGCTATGCGGTAATTTGATATACGGCAGTTATTTTATAAACAGGAAATAACCATTAAATATTTTACAGGAGAAATTGAGTTATTAATCAAAAGAATATAAAGAAATGAATACTATATCAGGAAGATGGAGCTTTAATGAAGATTTTGGATTTGGCAGAGATGAAGGATTTGCTGAATTTGAACAGAGTGGCGAAAACATAACCGGAGTGGTGGTTTATACCGAAAAAATAGATAATGAAATGCCGTTTAGAGTGGAGCAGTTCGTTAAGGGAACTTTTAAAGATAAAGAGCTGATTATTACTGGAACAAAAGTGAATCTTCTTGATGTGGAAAAACAGTTTGAATATAATTTAGATACCTGGGAAGGAGAATTGAATATTAATAATCAAATTGTGGGACACAGTTATGATAATCATGAGTGTTTTGGAGTTTTTGTAATGGAAAGGCTGTAAAAATATTCCTTATTTTTTTATATTGTTCAGTTTTTCCGCCATATCCATATCGGTAAAAGCACTTTCATCGGCAGCATTTATTTTTAGTTTGGCGATACCTCTGGCATAGTAGGCACGAGCCAATTCTTTATCGATATTGATAGCTTTGCTGTAATAGTCTATTGCCGCAGCATAATCTTTTTGGGAATCGAAAGCAACAGCTGCATTGAAAAATATCCCCGATGACTTACATCCCAACGCAATTGCTTTTTGATAATTATTAATTGCCTTGGCGTAATCTTTTAAGTAATAATAGCAAACACCTCTGTAATGATAAGGTTTCGATGCCGATGAATCAATTTGTATGGCACGAGTATAATCTTTAATTGCCAGCTGATAATTATGTTGATTTTCGTATAAAATAGCTCTGTTGATATATGCTCTTACGGCATTGGGCTCTTGTTGAATAATATAAGTTAAATCGGCTATTGCTTTTTGATTTTGCTGTAGTAATGAGTAACAAACAGCCCTATTGAAATAGGCGGAAATATAGTTTTTGTCGGAGTTGACAACCTTTGTAAAGCATATTATTGCTTTGTTGTATTTACAACTATCGAGTAATTCAATCCCCTTTTTATTGATGTGGTTGAGTTTTTTGTTTTTACAACCGAATATCAACAATAAAACGAAGAGTAAAAAGAGTATCTTTTTTCGATATATCATATTGTACCTATTTTATCAACGCAACGAATATACTTGATTATCATTAAAAAAACAAACACAATTAATTAAGAACAAGCTTAAGGATAATATAAAATCATAAACAGTATCATAACGAAGTTAAGAACCACAAAATCATAACATTTAATGACTGTAAATGCAAAATAATTCTTATATATTTGTTTTATTGAGTTTTAATAAAAACAGTTTAGTTATGAAAATGAAATTGATAGTATTCTGTATAGCAGTATCAGGTCTGCTGATAGCGTGTAATAGTGCAAATGATAAAAAAGAAAAAGCGAACAGACAAAACGAATTTAAAGAGGTAGCAAAAGTAGAAACAATTTATGACAAAGCCGGGACAATAAAGCTGCACGATCCTAAATCTGTTATGACAGGTTATCGTAAATCCAACGATGATATTTTTGAAATTTCCCTCGACGATATTGGTAAATATACCGGACATGTATGTGCGGGTGTTGCCTCCGGTTATTTGTTGACCCAAAGAGCATTGGAACTTTTATACCCTGATAACGAAATTCCTGTCCGTGGACAAATAAGTATTGCTGTATCAGCTTATACCGATCATGCAGAAGTTGCATCATATATTACAAGGGCACGGCAGACAGAAGGAGACGAAAAGGAGCCAAATATTTTGATTGTAGATAAAAAAATAAAAACCAAGCCAAAGTCGGTTGTGCTTATTTTTAAAAGAAAGGATAACGGTAAAATGGTAAAAGCTGTTTTTGACAAATCAAAATTAATGGATAAAAAGAAAATGAAAGAAATGATGTCGTTAAAGAAAAAAATAATGTCGAAACAAGCAACTAATGAGGAGAAACAACAATTTGCAAATAATGTTCAGTTGTTGGTAAGTAAAGTAATTACCGAAACTCCCGAAGGATTATTTACGGTTACTTTATGCAGTGATTATAAATTTCCTCGGTAGAGATATTTTGTCGGATCTATATGCTTTAGAAACCTTTTTTGTGTTATTCGTTCTGTCTTTTTTTAGTAAATCATGTTGAATTAAAATGCTGTGATATTTGTTTAGACATTTTTAATAATTTTTGCCATATGAACATTTTAAAAAAATGTATAGCAGTGTTATTGTTTGCGATATTTGCTGTAACCTCGGGATATACACAATCAAAAAATATATGTGGTACAGTATATGATAGTAAAAGTAAAACAGTAGTTTCTTTAACTCATGTGTGGATAAACAATACAGTAATAGGAACTATAACCGATTATTCGGGAAAATTTTGTATATCGAATGTAAAAACAGACAGCGACAGTATAACTTTGGTTTGTTCGCGGCTGGGATATAGGCAGAAACTTACCCAAATAAGTATAAAAGATACGGAACATCTAAAAATCTATATTGAGTTAAGCGGTTTACAGTTAGAAGAAGTAGTGGTATCCGGTAATAAGGGCACTCATTCAAATTTAGGACAAACAACGCTGTCAACAGTAATTTCAAAACAGGCAATTGTAGAAAACGGCGTGCAAAATATTCCGGAGATATTGCATAAACAGGCAGGTGTATCACTTGCGGGGCAGTCCTATCATGCTGCTCCGTCCATAAGGGGATTGGCTCGTAAACGTGTTTTAGTTCTTGTCGATGGCGAAAAGGTGTCTTCTGAACGTAATGTAGGGGCTCCCGGTACATTTTTAAATCCTTTTGAGATAGATCATATCGAAATTCTTAAGGGACCGTATTCTACGCTGTATGGTTCTGATGCAATTGGAGGAGTTGTAAATATTGTTTCGAAAAAATTTGAACAGCCCTTATACAATAAAGCAATAGGAGGAAGAATGAGCATATCCTATAAATCGGTAAACAGCGGTGTAAATACAAATCTTTCTCTAAATGGAAAAACTAAGAAACTGCAATATCGGTTAAGCAGCGGATACCGTCATGCCGATAACTATTTAATGCCCAATGGAGAACGGTTAAAAAGTACATTTTTTACAGAAAAGCATATTGCTGCAAATTTAGATTTCAATGTAAACGATAAACATGCATTAGGCGCAAAATTTTATTACAGTAAAGGCGGGAGCATAGGAAAACCTGCTTACGATACCTTAGTCAATGCAGAGCACGACCCCGATGATCATTTTATTGCAGGTGTTTCGTATAAAATTAAAAATATTGGCAAATATCTGTCTAAAGCAGATTTTAAAATTACAAGACATGAGCATAAACTTGGAGCTAAAATAACCAAGCATAAGTTAGAAGACAATTCTGAAGACGATAAACTGATTAAAAACAAAAAGAATCTTAGCAGTGTCGATTATATTGCACAAGCTGATTTCTATTTAAGATTTAACGATAAACTTAAATTAGTTACTGGTTTTGACGGATTCTTTCGACAAGATATCAATATTGATGAAATAAAACATGTGTACAATTATAACTCGGGATTATTTGTTGCTGATAAAAGTGCTGTTCTGTTAAATAAAGCGTCGCAGAATAACTATGGATTATTTATTCAGGCAGATTATTTTGTATCGAAAAAAGTATTTATGAATGCAGGCGTACGCTGGGCTTATGTAAAAACAGATCCGAATAAAGAAACGCTTAAATCAAAAAAAGATCAAGCTTTTAGCGGTAATCTGGGGCTTTCTTTTAAACCTGCCAAGCGGATAAATATAAAATTAAATGCGGGAACAGCCTTTAGAACGCCCGATATTAAAGAATTATATGTAACCACCAATACGCCGGGAGGTTTAAATATCAGTAAGCAGGAACTAACAACCGAACACAGCTTAAATTTAGATATGGCCGTAATCTATAAAGGAAAAAACAACATGCTTGAATTGAGTGTTTTTCGCAATCAAATAGATAATATGATAATTTTAGATTGGGATAATACTTCAGCTGTGCGGGTTGGATACTTTAAGAATATAGGAGAAGCACTGCTTTATGGTTTTGAGATGAATTACAAACAGAAAATAACAAGTACTTTATCTTCTTTTGCCAATATAACTTATATACGCGGATACGACGTAAATACAGATGATGAACTAATGGATGTACCGCCTGTGCAGATAAATTTAGGGATAAAATACAAACCTTTAAATAGATTGAGATTGAGTTTAACCGGAAGATATTCTGCTCAGCAAAACAATGTTTCCGAAGATGATTTTGTTAATGATGATTTTCTGACATTTGATTTTTCAGCACATATAAATATTTTGAAAAATTTTACGGCTTCAGCTTCTGTTTCAAATATATTGGATGAAGAATACAGAGAACATTATCAGTTTGAGAGAATGTACGCACCGAAAAGAAGTTTTAATATAGGAGTTAATTTTAAATTTTAGTAGTTATGAAAAGAGAAGATTTAACAAAAGCAATTTTTACTGCATTAATTTTTTCTGTGGTATTTTTTTCAGCATGCAGTGATAGTGACGATGATCCTGCACCTAACAAACATGAAGATGCTTTTGGAGATGTGTTTGTGAAAAAAGTAAAAAATCCGAAAGGAAAGGAAATGTATGGATTGGTATTTTATGCCGGAGGCAAAGGCTTAAAAAGTTGTGTTGCAACATCGCCCGTTGGTGAAAGTTTTACGTTGAAAGAGTTTTGGAAAGGTGCTGGAAATTTACGTAGACATCCCGTCCCTGCAGATATGAAGCCTCAAATGCCTGAAGTTGGTAAATATGTATTCGATTTAACGTTTGATGATGGAACCAGCAAGAAAATTACCGATGAACTTGAAGATACTGTAATACCGGCATTGGATGAGATTACTGTAGATTATGATGACACCAAAGGAGAAGTAAGTGTAAGCTGGGAACCAGTAGAAGGAGTAGATGGTTATATGGTAAAATTGACCGATAAAGACAAAAATGTAAAACAACCATTTTTTGTAAATAAAACGTTAAAGCCTTCTGATAATAGTTTTACTTTTAATAAAACAACAAAAGCAAAACCGGGCTGGATGCGGTCTATACCGTCAAAAGGAGAAACCTGTTATGTTATAGTAGTAGGCGTAAAATTTGAAAAAGGAATAAAACCGGAAGAGAAAAACCAAAACAAACAGATAAATACAATGAAATTCAAGAAAATAGTCTGGTAATTATTTTTTTTATTATAAGGATGCCCAAAAAGTTTTCATTTTCCATAAAAATAAACATTGTTGTTCCTTAAATTATTAGACCCCGGAGATTTCGAAATCATTGGGGTCTTTTATTCAACCCGAATTATGAATAGAGCTTTGCCGCAAGCCCCCAAACCATCATAAAGTAAATTATTAGTGTCCATAAAAAATAGATTCTTTTTTATATATGGTATTTTCAAGCACTCTATCTGTTTTCCAATAAATAGGTCTTTATTTTTTGTCATAAAAAAAGAAGTTAATTTATTAACTAACCTCCCAAGTCCCTTTTTTTGACATCACAATCGATGCGGGGTATCCATAGTGTAAGAAAGCGTTAAAAACAAAATTCTGCCGGAAGGAGATGTTAGCAAATAATGATATTGAAATCAATAGGTTAACTTTCTTTACAACATATATTCTGGCTATTACTTTTATTTAGCTTTCGACAGCGTTATGGGGCGCAGGAGATTGTGCAGTCTTGACTTTTTGAGCCTTTTGTGTCAAGACAAAAGGGTGAAGCCTGTCCGGCGAGGACAAGAAAACCAGGAAAACATGCAAGACTATAAAGTTTTATCGGACAACAATGATTTTTAATAATTTATTGTTTTTGAAACACCCTCTTTTTTCTCCTTTATAACAGATTTAAATCGATGTTTAACCTTCTTTCGTGAAGGTTATTTAGAATCAATATTTATAGCGAAAGGCTTAAATATATGCTCTTAAAATATCTGCTGAAAAAGGTATTATTTTTACTTTTGTATTCTATAGATTGCAGTTTTATATAAAATACAGATACACAATGGATTTATTACAAAAGATTAAGGCTAACGCCAAATCATACAACAAGAGAATTGTTCTTCCTGAGGGGACAGAGGAGAGAACATTGCAGGCGGCAGATATTCTTTTAGAAGAAGGTATTGCTCAAATTATTTTAATCGGAAATCCCGATAAGGTAAATAGCGAAGCTGCTCGTTTGGGATTAAGAAATTTGGATAAAGCAACAATTGTTGATCCCGAAAACCACGAAAAAATGGAAGCTTATGCTGAAATTTTAGTGGAGTTGCGCAAGAAAAAAGGAATGACCATGGAACAGGCAATGACCTTGGTGAAAGATCCTTTATATTTAGCAGTGCTGATGATTAAGGCCGGCGATGCCGACGGCGAGGTTGCAGGAGCATTAAATGCTACAGGTGATGTGCTGCGTCCTGCATTCCAAATTGTAAAAACAATGCCGGGTATATCGGTTGTTTCGGGTGCTTTTATTATGATCTTAAAGGATAAAACTTATGGCGAAGACGGAATGATGGTATTTGCCGATTGTGCGGTGCACCCTGATCCTACAGCAGCTGAATTGGCTGAAATTGCTGTTGCAACAGCAAAAACCACTAAGGCAATTGCGAAAATGGAACCTCGTGTGGCAATGTTAAGTTTCTCTACCAAAGGTTCGGCAAAACACGAAATGGTAGATAAAGTGGTGGAAGCAACACGTTTGGCTAAAGAGATGGCTCCCGAAATTGAAATTGACGGTGAGTTGCAAGCCGATGCTGCTATTGTAGATGCTATTGGTGCTAAAAAGGCTCCCGGCAGCAATGTGGCGGGAAAAGCAAATGTTTTGGTATTCCCAACATTAGAAGTAGGAAACATAGGCTACAAATTGGTACAGCGTTTGGCTGGTGCCGAGGCTATTGGTCCTGTATTGCAGGGAATGGCGGCTCCTATTAACGATTTATCAAGAGGCTGCTCGGTGAGCGATATTGTTAATTTGGTAGCCATTACAGCCAACCAAGCTGCAGAAATGTAATTGCTTTTAAAGAATTAGATAACATATAATTAAATTAAAGAATTAAGAATAGATATAATGAATGTATTAGTATTTAACTGTGGCAGCTCATCGTTAAAATATCAGCTGCTGACAATGACCGATGAGGCTGTTTTATTGGCAAAAGGTTTAGTGGAACGTATCGGACTAAACGATGGTATTTTAACACATAAGCCTGAAGGGAAAGATAAAATGGAATTGGTACAGGATATTCCCAATCATGGTGTTGCTATTGATTTAGTGTTGAAAGCACTTACCGATGCAAATCATGGTGTTATTGACTCGATTGATGCCATTGATGCGGCAGGACACCGTGTTGCGCACGGCGGCGAATATTTTAGTGATAGTGCATTTATAGATGAGCAGGCAAAAGCAAATATCAAAGCCTGCTGCGAATTAGCTCCATTACACAATCCTGCTAACTTAGAGGGGATATTAGCAATGGAAAAATTGTTGCCTAACCTTCCTCAGGTTGCTGTGTTCGATACCTCATTCCATCAAACACTTCCGGCTGTGGCTTATACTTACGGATTACCTTATAAGTTCTACACCGATCACAAAGTGCGCAGATATGGTTTCCACGGAACAAGCCATAAGTTTGTAGCGCAAAAGGCTTGTGATATGTTAGGTTGGAATATTACAGATAAAAAGATTATTACCTGTCACTTAGGAAATGGTGCTTCTATTTGTGCTGTTGACGGTGGAAAATCGGTAGATACTTCAATGGGATTCACCCCAAATGAAGGTTTGGTAATGGGAACACGTACCGGTGATTTAGATCTAGGAGCTTTGTTGTTTGTCATGGAAAAAGAGAACTGTTCTCTTGCTGAAGCAAACGATTTAATTAATAAGAAGAGTGGTTTAGCCGGAGTATCGGGGATCTCTTCTGATATGCGTGATTTAGAAAATGCTGCTGCCGAAGGTAACGAGCGTGCTCAGTTGGCATTGGATATGTTTGCTTACAGAGTGAAGAAGTATATAGGTTCTTATGCTGCAGTTATGGGTGGTGTTGATTTAGTTTTATTTACCGGAGGTATCGGAGAGAACGATGCTATAACTCGTGAAAAAGTTGCTAAGGGTATGGAGTTTCTAGGTTTAGATTTCGATGCTGCTAAAAATGATGGATTACGCGGTAAAGATGCAGTTGTCTCTAAGCCGGATTCAAAAGTAACTGCTATGGTAATTACTACTGATGAAGAGTTGGTTATTGCTTCTGATACTGCAAGAATTGTAAAAAATAAATAAAGGAAGACCTTTTTCGATAAAGGTATTTTAAAATATTAAAGGGTATCTATTGATTTGGATACCCTTTAAATTTTTTTAGTCAATCATAAAAGGTTAGTATCTAACTCAAGTTTAGTATTTTCATTTGAAAAGATAATGCGGTTTTAAATAAGAGAAGATATATTACTTTTTATATCTTTGGATATTAGGTTTAATTCATTTTGTAAATCTCCTGTGTCGAACAAAACACATCCATCGTACTTTAATGATATTCTTGTATCTTGAGAATTAAAAACAAAGGATAATTCTTTAGGATAATTTTCACCATTAAGAGTTAATTTGGTTCCTGTTTTTTTCATTGTTAAATGAGTTGTATTCTCAGAATGGATATAATATCCTTTACGACTAAAAAATAAAATAACTTTTTCTTTGTCTATAGGCTGATTGAAATAGGTTGTTTTTGCTTGCATATTGAATATTATTGATGTTATTAATTCATACAATAGTAATTAAATTTGTAATAAAAAGTAATTTCTTTTCCCCAAAAAAAAAGAGAGCTAACGGCTCTCTTTTTTTTTGATTATGTTTTGTTCTATTTTCTTACCAAGCAAACATAGGGCGCTCGCACATCATTTCGTTAACACGTTTACGAACGTTTGCAATAACCTCTTCGTTTTCGATATTAGAAATTACTTCGTCAATCATTTGAACGATAACAGGCATATCTTCCTCTTTTAAACCACGGGTAGTAATAGCAGGAGTTCCTACACGTAAACCAGAAGTTGCAAAAGGAGAACGGGTATCGAAAGGTACCATGTTTTTGTTAATGGTAATATCAGCTTTTACCAAAGTGTTTTCTACTTTCTTACCTGAAATTTCAGGGAATTTAGAACGTAAATCAATCAACATAGAGTGATTGTCTGTTCCGTTTGATACCACCTTGTAACCTAAACGTAAAAATTCTTCAGCCATTACTTTAGCATTTTTCTGCATTTGAATAGCGTACTCTTTATAAGAATCGGTTAAAGCTTCGCCGAAAGCAACAGCTTTAGCAGCAATTACATGCTCTAATGGTCCGCCTTGCTGTCCTGGGAATACAGCAAAGTCTAATACCTGTGACATCATTTTAATTTCTCCCTTAGGAGTTTTTAAACCCCATGGATTTTCAAAATCCTTACCCATCATAATTAAACCACCGCGGGGTCCGCGTAATGTTTTATGAGTGGTAGTAGTAACAATATGACAGTGAGGAATTGGGTTGCTCAATAAACCTTTGGCAATTAATCCGGCAGGGTGAGCAATATCAGCCATCAATAAAGCACCTACTTTATCGGCAATAGCGCGTAAACGAGGGAAATCCCAATCGCGGGAATAAGCCGAAGCACCTGCTACAATCATTTTAGGCTTGTGTTCAATAGCTAATTTTTCTACCTCGTCGTAATCCACCATTCCTGTTTCTTCTTTTACGTGGTAAGCAATAGGATTGTAAAGGTTACCTGATAAATTTACAGGTGAACCGTGTGAAAGGTGTCCTCCGTGTGCCAGATCTAACCCAAGGAAAGTATCGCCTGGTTTCATGCAGGCATAAAAAACTGCTGCATTAGCCTGAGCACCTGAGTGAGGCTGAACATTAGCGTATACAGCACCAAATAATTTACATGCACGATCTATTGCCAATTGCTCGGTTTGGTCAACAATTTGGCAGCCTCCATAATAACGTTTTCCAGGATATCCTTCAGCATATTTGTTGGTTAAACAAGAACCCATTGCGTCCATTACCTGTTGGCTGACAAAGTTTTCTGATGCAATTAATTCAATACCATTCTTTTGGCGAAGGTACTCCTGATCGATTAAATCAAAAATTTGAATATCTTTTTCCATTTGTTGTTTTTATTTGATTAAAATTTACTTTCTTATTCAAGGAACATAGAAATAACATTCACTGAAAGTTACTTTATTTAAACAGCCCAAAAGTATACAAATCAACAGATATAAAAAATTTTTTTTTGGATTTATTAAAACTGTTCTATAATATGTTTTTTTTGTTCCGAATAATTGCTATTTTACAAAAAAAATCGTACAATTGTTCTGTTAAAATTATTATAAAAACAATAAAATTAAGAATGGAAGATAACATTTTGTATGAAGAAGAGGTGCAAGAGCAGCCTAAAAAACGTACTACAACACTAACAGTGCTTTGTATATTATCATTTATTGGAGGGATATGGACAATTGGTCAAGCCTCCTATAATTATTTTACTTTTGATACTACTTATCCTAAGCAGTTGGAACAATATGAGACGTCATTAGAGCAGATGTCTGATAGTGGTATTGATTCTGGTTTTTTTTACGATAGTATACAAAATGGTATTGTTACATTAGAAAAAACAAGCGAGAACCTAAACAGTATTACTTTTGCATATCTCTTTTTTGCGTTGTTAAGTTTATTGGGAGTCTTTATGATGTTTCAATTGAAAAGAACAGGATTCTATATTTACACCTTTGCTAATTTATTTGCATTGCTTGTTCCTTTAGTATTAATCGATTTTAAAGCAACATTAATGCTATTTTATATGGGATTGGCAATAACTGTATTGTTTATTATTTTGTATGCATTTCAATTGAAACATATGAAGTAATAAAGTTACAATATAAGAGGGGAAGTGTTGTAGAAGATATCAACTTTAAAAATATATATTATGAAACCAACACACATTGAACATATTGGGATAGCTGTAGAAAGTTTAGATGAGGCAATTCCTTTTTATGAGAAAGTTTTAGGGTTAGAATGTTATGCTATTGAAGAGGTGGTAGATCAAAAAGTAAAAACAGCTTTTTTTAAAGTAGGGGACACAAAAATAGAGCTGTTGGAATCTACCGATCCGGAAGGGCCCATTGGTAAGTTTGTTGCTAAAACGGGTGGAGGAATGCACCATATGGCATTTGCAGTAAACGATGTACAAGAAGCACTTAATGATGTGCAAGAAGCTGGTTGCAGAGTTATAGATAAAGCTCCTCGTGGTGGTGCCGAGGGGTTGAAAATTGGATTTTTACATCCTAAATCAACTATGCGGGTACTTACCGAACTTTGCGGAAAAAAATAAAACAAAACAGGCAAACCGTTTGTTAATGGTTTGCCTGTTCTTTTAAGAAATAAAAACAGTTACAGAATTTTTTTAAATACTTAAAATTATGGCCAGTCAAGACAAAATTAAAAAATTAATTGATTTAAGAGCGGAAGCTAAACTTGGAGGTGGTGAAAAAAGAATTGCTTCTCAGCATAAAAAAGGCAAATATACCGCTCGTGAAAGAATCGAAATGTTACTCGATGAGGGTAGTTTCGAGGAGTTTGATATGTTTGTTACGCATCGATGTACCAATTTTGGAATGGAGAAAACCAGATTTTTGGGTGATGGTATTATTACCGGACAAGGTACTATTGATGGTAAGTTAGTTTTTGTTTTCTCGCAGGATTTTACCGTTTTTGGAGGTTCATTATCTGAAACTTTTGCACAGAAAATATGTAAGGTAATGGATATGGCAATGAAAGTTGGAGCTCCGGTTATTGGTTTAAATGATTCAGGGGGAGCTCGTATTCAAGAAGGGGTTGCAGCATTGGCGGGATATGCCGAAATATTTGAACGTAATATTCTTGCTTCTGGAGTTATTCCGCAGATATCTGCTATTTTAGGTCCTTGTGCAGGAGGAGCTGTTTATTCGCCTGCACTAACCGATTTTATTTTGATGAACGAAGAAAAATCGTATATGTTTGTTACAGGTCCTAAAGTGGTGAAAACAGTAACGGGTGAAGATATATCGGTTGAAAATTTGGGGGGAGCAAGAATGCATGCCTCCAAATCGGGAGTTTCGCACTTTATTAGTGACGATGAAGAAGAAGCCATAATGATTATTCGTAAGCTGCTATCCTATCTGCCATCGAATAATTTAGAAGAAGCTCCAATAATAAAGTGTACCGATCCAATTGAAAGAATGGAAGATGTATTGAATGATATTATCCCTGATAATCCCAATATGCCTTACGATATGAAAGATGTTATCTACTTTATTGCTGATAATGCCGAATTTCTGGAAGTACACCGCCATTATGCCAAAAATATTATTGTTGGTTTCACCCGAATGGGAGGTATGTCGATAGGTGTTGTGGCAAATCAGCCTAATTTCCTTGCCGGAGTTTTAGATATTGAGGCATCACGAAAAGCAGCTCGTTTTATCCGTTTCTGCGACTGCTTTAATATTCCTATTCTTACATTAGTGGATGTTCCCGGTTTCTTGCCCGGTTCAGGACAAGAGTTTGGAGGAATTATTACTCACGGAGCAAAATTGATGTTTGCTTATGGTGAAGCAACCGTACCTAAAGTAACACTCACTTTAAGAAAATCGTATGGTGGAGCTCACGATGTAATGTCGTGTAAGCAATTACGAGGTGATTTGAATTATGCATGGCCTACAGCCGAAATTGCTGTTATGGGTGCTAAAGGAGCTATTGAAGTACTTCACGGACGTAAGTTGAAAGAGTTGAACGACGACGAGAAAATGAAATTTATCGAAGAAACTGAAAAGGAATATAACGAAACATTTGCAAATCCTTATAATGCAGCATCGTATGGTTATATCGATGATGTAATTGAACCTCGTAATACCCGATTCAGAGTTATTCGTGCATTTCAGTCGTTACAGACGAAGAGGCAAGTTAACCCCATGAAGAAACATTCTAATATTCCATTGTAAAAAGCTGTATTATGTATTTAATTTTATTATCAATTTCAGATCAAGGTGGTTGGACAGTTGCTTTGGTGGGGTATGCTTGTGTTTTTGTGGCTTTAGTGCTGTTGGTGGTTGTATTTACGAATATACCAAAGCTGTTACAAATTAAAATTCGTGAAAAACTGAAAAAACAGGGTAAAGCAAGTGCTCACTTCGAAGATTTAAGTGTGGAAGGAAATGTAAATGCAGCCATTGCAATGGCGCTTTATCTACATTTTAACGAAATGCACGACGAAGAAAGTAACATTATTACCATTAAGAAAATCACCAAAAATTATTCTCCATGGAGTTCTAAAATTTATGGAGTTT
>PDWJ01005219.1_pt1 | contig 15063 bp, 17 predicted proteins | sample 1430881 | NCBI WGS metagenome assembly PDWJ01 (sample SAMN01162460, study PRJNA174530) | Oral metagenome, whole genome shotgun sequencing project. | biome: Marine environment; feature: Marine mammal; material: Swab sample of the gingival sulcus; isolation source: swab sample of gingival sulcus... | reverse complement strand
CAGGGTGTTTCGAATCACATCCCCAGGCACCCCAGGACTCCCCGGTATCCCCAAGGTGGCGATACCAGATCCGGCAGCCACCAGCAGGGTATCTGCATGACCATGATAGCAGCCGTCAAATTTCACGATAAGGTCCCGGCCGGTATAGCCACGGGCAAGACGAATGGCACTCATGGTCGCCTCAGTACCTGAATTTACCATTCTGACCATATCTACAGACGGTACCATCTCCACAACCAGTTGGGCCAGCTCTGTTTCCACGGCCGTCGGCGCCCCAAAGCTGGTTCCCGCTTCTATCACCTGCTTTAATACGTCAACGACCTGGGGGGGGCAGTGTCCAAGGATCAAAGGCCCCCATGAAAGGACATAATCAATATAGGCATTTCCATCGACATCATACAATCGGCTGCCCGCCCCTTTTTCAATAAACAAAGGGTCTCCGCCCACTGAACCGCAGGCCCTTGCCGGAGAATTCACGCCACCGGGAATTAATTCCTTGGCCGCTTTAAATAAATCCTTGGATGTTGATAGTCCCATAATGAGCATTCCTTATATAATTCAAAAAGTTCAAACGTAGTTTCCTAAAAGAGCTAAATATATCAAACTCCACTCCAAAGGGTCAACCGGTTTATCTTTGAATCCCTGCCAAACAATAAAAAAAGCGTTGACAATCCCACCAATCGCTGTTAAATTCTGCCCGTTATTTTTTCGGGCCATTAGCTCAATTGGCAGAGCAACTGACTCTTAATCAGTAGGTCCAAGGTTCGACCCCTTGATGGCCCACCACCCGAAAATAAAGGCCGGTAAAGGATTTACACTTTTACCGGCCTTTTGTTGTTTTTGTCCGAACCACGGCAAACTGCCGCAAACTAAACTTTTTTGCACCCAAATTTGCACCCAGAAAAAGCCTGCTCATTCCGTGGGGCTGGATTCTCTCTTGTACCCCTCCAGCGTAATATTAAAATTTACCGCTGGCCCATAGTCGGCCTGGATCTCTATACTGCCCACTTCAACTCGGCCATCAACGATCCGGGAGTCCGTCGCTGTGATATGGGCTGAAGTTACGTTGCCGCCCCGATGATATTCGAACTTTTTAAATTCTGTCCTGGGAATTTTATCAACAAGCCCAAGGCCACTGCACCCCGCAAGGGCTATCGTGGTTGTAAGCAAGGCTAGCGATGGCAGATAATCCAAGCCCCCCGGCTAGCTCTATTGGGGTTTCGGTTTTAATCAGTTCCTCAACCACTTTGGTATCTTTGTAAATAAGAAGAACATCACGGCCGACAAACCTTGCAAGGTGTTTTTTTGATCAATCCGTCAACTGATCGACAGATAGGTTCATCGCTGCTGCCAACTTGCTTAGCGTGCTGTTCCTCAAATTGTTGTCCGTCTTTTCCATTTGGGACAGTGCCGCCTGGCTGATCCCGGCCCTTGTCGCAATTTCTTTTTGTGTAAACCCCAGGTGGATCCGCCACGCCTTGATTAGGTTACAGTCCTTTTCAACTATAATGGAGACAACTTCATGCGGGATTAGCGTGTTCTCGTCTGTATTCTGGTCGGGGAAAATCTTGATATATTCTTCGTAAGGGATGACAGCGAATGCAGGGGCCCCGTCCCGTTCAATAAATTGGACATTAATAGGTACGTTCATCTCTTTTTTTTACCTCTTCTATACTTATAATTTCCAGCGTCTCTGTAAAAAGTACCCGCCAGTTGCCAACCCTTAGCCTATAATCAGACGGGTGGCCCACAAGGCGTTTTGTGTTTTGGCAGTTGGGAAAATCGACCAGGGCGCCGACTGCGCCACTGATCCTTGACCGTGTTTTTACATCCTTGATCTTTCTGAGTTGTCTGAGGGCCTTCTTACGCCATTTGATTTGTTTCATGGCTTATTTATAAGCTATGGATATAAGTTTGTAAAGTACAAATATAAGATTAGAAACTTATTTTATCTTTTTAAGATGGTGAAAAGTTGATACGAAGGGTAATAATAGGCGTGTTATTTATGTCCCATACCCTTATCAAGGATAGAGTCCATATGACCCATACCGAAATTTTCAATGATAACTGGACGCTTGAAGACCAGCTCGGCCATTCTCGTCACGTTGAGGAAATGGCTGAGCTTCTTTTGACTTGCAAACCGCCTTATGTAGTGGGCATACATGGCGACTGGGGGGTCGGCAAAACAAGCTTTTTAAGGAAATTGCACGCTTACCTTTCGGGTGAAAAGTGCGGGTATAAAGATGTACCAGAGGAGTATAAAACGGCATGCAAAGATAAGGACAATATTGAAGTCATCTGGTTTGATGCCTGGCACTATCAGTTTGAACAAAACCCAGCAGTTGCGTTGCTCAATGAAATCCGTTCCCATGCCAGTTCCTTTTTAATGATCGGATAAATATCAATGCCGGAATCCGCTATACCCATAACGATTTAAGCCTGGTGGAGACCCCTTATCAGACCCTCACAGGTGACACAGACGTGGACAATGCCTTTGCCACCTATAGTGCGGGGATGAGTTACAACTTCACAGAAGATTTTAAAGGCCGGGCAAGCTATGCCACCGGCTTTAGAACCCCCACCGGTGCAGAGATAGCTGGAGAATATACCCCGGTTTTGACACCCAATTCCATCACCAGGGGAAATCCCGATCTGGATCCTGAAACCAGTGAACAGTTTGAAATTGGTGTCACATACGCGATGGACAATTATTTTTTGGATGTGGCCTTTTTTGATAATACCATAACGGATCGGATTAAAAAGCAATTGTTTTCAAATGAGGGTACCACAAGAATCTACCAATCAGCCTGATCTGTCGTACCTGGGAGAGTCTGGTTGGGATCAAAAGTGATGTGTTTGCCCCGAAACCGGAGCTGGCAGATGCCTGGGAGGCGTCTGAAAATGCCACGAAGTGGACGTTTTTCTTAAAAAAAGGGGTTCAGTTTCAAGATGGCACGCCGTTTAATGCCGATGCCGTGCTTGCCAATTTCAAGCGATACGAAAACGCACCCGGAAAAAATATCTTCTATCGCTTCAGAATGGATCGCTATTATCCAGGGTTCAGCCATATAGAAAAAGTCGATGACCATACGGTGACCCTGTTTTTCACCCATCCCTTGTCAGGATGGTGGATATCGGCGTGGATATCACCATTCGCCAAATGGCGCCTGGCGGCTTTAATGATGTTTTGTTGGCAGGGGATTACAACCTTTACATCCGGCGCCAGGGGCTGCCACATGCCGACCCAACGGGAATATTTGAAGATTATATGCGCCTTGATGGCAAGCAGGGGATGCACCAGGCCACCCAGAATAAGCGATTTCATTACCATTATGACAATCCCCAGGCCGCAGCCTTGCTCGACCGCCTCGAGCAGACCATTGATATGGATAAACGGGCGGCCATCTACGATCAGCTGCAAGACCTTGCCGCCCGCACCTTACCCATCATTCCACTGGTGAATGAGCAGACCATTGTGGTCAGTACCCAGGACCTGATAGGGTATGACGCAAAGGTATACGGGGCCACCCTGGTGACGGCCAGGAAGACCCGGTAATTTATCCCATGGTAACCGCATTCACCCGGTTTCGGCTGCACACCCTGTATACTGTTTTGGGCAAGCTTGGTGCGGCAGAGGAGATGGCCCGCAGGCTGCCGGTGACGCTTAAACTGGCTGCCGTGGCTCTGTTGCTCGCAACGACTGTGGGGGTGATGCTGGGGCTTGTGGGCGCGGCATTTCCCAACCGATATCCAGACCGCATCGGTCAGTTGACCGGGGTGGCCCTGATCTCTGTTCCAGACTATTGGCTGGCAGTTTTGCTCATCGGTATCTTTGCCGAATGGCTGGGGGTACTGCCCACCTCCGGGATTGTACACAGCCGGTCCTTTGTCCTTCCCGCAGTTGTGCTTGCCGCTGCCACAGGGGGCAGTCTATTTCGCCTGTGCCGGACACTTCTGCTCACGGAAATGAGCCGGGCCTATAACCTCACCGCCCGCTCAAAGGGACTGCGTGACGGGAAGATTCTTTTGCAACACGCCTTTTGCAACATCCTTGCCCCTTTGTTGACGGCCATTGGGATGAGTTTTGGGCATATGCTGGGCGGCGCAGTGATTATCGAATCTATTTTTGCCGTGCCCGGCCTGGGCCAGCTTGCCATGAACGGCATCAGCAACCGGGATTATCCAGTGATTCAGGCCTATGTTCTCTATTCGGCGGCCCTTTTTGTTACGGTGAATGTTGTTTTGGACCTGCTCTACCTGCTGATAAATCCGCAAATGGGGGAGGAACGCGCATGACGCCTGCCGCGATTTCTTCCTCGTTGACCGGTCGGCTGGCGGCGGCGATTCTGGCGATGATCCTCCTTGCCAGTGCCCTGGCGCCGTGGATTGCGCCCCATGATCCGCTGGCTGTGGATATGGCAAACCGACTCCAATCCTATTCCATGGCCCACCTGCTCGGCACCGACACCCTGGGACGGGATTATTTCAGCCGGATTCTCTATGGGGGCCGGGTTGCCATGGTGATGTCTTTTTTCTTTGTGCTGTTTCCCATGATGCTTGGTGCGGTATCCGGGATCATTGCAGGATACTATGGGGGGGTGGCAGAAAAGATCATTACCGGGGTTACCAATATCTTTCTTGCCCTGCCGGGTTTGACGTTGATGGTGACAGTGGCAGGGATCATGGGGCCTGGGCTGGATACCATTGCCGTGGCATTGACCTTGACTGGGTGGACAGGGTTTTCAAGGGTGATTCGCGCCGAAGTCCTTCAGGTCAAACAGAACAATTATGTGGAAGTTGCCCGGGGCATGGGCAGTCGTCATCTGCATATTATCAGGCAACATATCTTCCCCAGCCTGGTGCCCATTTGCCTGGTCACGTTTACAACCCGGATCAGTCGGGCCATGATTATCATTTCTTCATTGAGTTTTTTGGGATTTGGTCTTGAACCGCCTGCCCCCGACTGGGGTGGGATGATACGAGAGGCGGTGTTTCATTTTCGCATGGCCCCGCACCTTATCATTGCGCCGGGTTTGGTGCTTTTTCTTTTTACCTTTTCAGTCAATATCATTGGCGATGAACTCAGGGATTATCTGCATGTCAGTTGACAGGATCGAAAAAGACGGCAAAGATATAAAAGAAGATATTGAGGTGCGCCGACTCTCTGTGGCCTTTCCCTCTGACCAGGGAAAGGTTCAGGTGTTAACCGACGTTTCCCTTAGATTTCCAGCACAAAAAATAACGGGCATTGTCGGAGAGTCCGGCTCAGGCAAATCAGTGCTTGGCATGTCACTCATTGGCCTGAATCCTGAAAACGCTATTGTGGATGGGGAAGTTGGGTATGGGGCAACAGATGTGTGTCAATTCAGTCAAAAAGCGCTTCGCCGCCACAGACGCTCGAATATCGCCCTTATTCCCCAGAATCCGTCTGCATCGCTCAATCCAGTGCTTTCCATTCAACGTCAAATTGCTGAAGCCATTGATGAACATGGCAAAGCCCGTCGCAATGCCCGGGTTCAAGGAATTTTAGCCAGGCTGCATCTATCTGGAACCGAAACACATCATCCGTTCCAGTTGAGCGGCGGGATGAAGCAACGGGCCCTCATTGCCATGGGCATGATTCGCCGCCCAGCCTGGTTACTGGCCGATGAACCAACCAAGGGCCTTGATGCCCGGCTCAGATACCAGGTGTGTCAATTGTTGCACAAAATTTATGATGAGAACCCGTTTGGGATCATCCTCATCTCCCACGACCTGTCGTTTGCCGCTCATTTATGTCATTTTATGGCGGTCCTCTATTGTGGACGGATCATGGAGACCGGACCCAGCCGCCTGGTGTTTGAACGGCCGGCCCATCCCTATACCCAGGCCCTTTTACTGGCCCAGCCCCATAACGGCATGGTGCCCATCCCAGGCCCTGGGGCCACGGTGATCAGCCCGCCTGACGGCTGCCCCTTCCATCCCAGGTGCGCCCGCAGGCAACACAGATGTACCCAACACGTTCCCACAGCCCGCCAACTGGAAGATGGACGTCAGGTGTATTGTCACTATGCTTAAGGTCACTCAAGTATACAAATCCTTTAAGCAGGGATGGTTCCGAAGGCATGGGGGGCCTTTGACGGCTGTCAGGAATGTGAGCTTTGCGCTTGCCAGAGGAGAGACCCTGGGCATTGTGGGCGAAAGCGGTTCTGGGAAATCCACATTGGCAAGGTTGCTGCCATTGCTGATCCGGCCAGACCGGGGCTGCGTGACCTTGAACGGTGATGCGCTGACAACCATGAAAACAAAGGCGTTGATGCAGGCCAGAAGAAAAATTCAACTCATCTCCCAGCATCCCTTATCAAGCTTTAACCCTCTGATTCGATTGCAAACAAGCATGATGGAACCCTTTGTGGTCACAGGACGCAACAAAAAAATAACCCAATCCATGCGTTATGGGTATCTTGAGCAGTTTGATCTGCCTTTGGATATCCTCCATCGTTACCCCCATCAAGCCAGTGGTGGCGAATTGCAGCGGTTGTCCATTGCCAGGGCCTTGATGTTAGCGCCCGATTACCTCATACTTGATGAGGCCACTGCCATGCTGGATGTCTCCTCCCAGGCGAAAATACTGCACCTGCTAAAGTCCATTCAAAAGGAGATGAATATTGGCGTTCTTTTTATTTCCCATGACCTTGACGTTGCCGCCTTTATGAGCGATGAACTTGCCATCATGCGTAATGGACAATTTATTGAAACGGGCAAAACCGAGCAGGTAATGAGCGCACCACAACAAGAATATACTGCGAATCTAATTGGTTATTTTAGATTTTGCCATGGCACTGTGGTGACAAAGGGGAGGCCGGAGGAAGGATGAATGGTCAGGATGTTTGAATTGGGTTTTATCTATTAACACAACCCGTATTGACGTGACGCAACTGTTCTCCAGTGATATCGTCAAGAGGTATATTGTAGAACCATTGCAGCCTTAAAACCGAGCTGGTATAGGATTGAATCGTCCGATCCGCATAGCCAGCGAATTGGAGATCGTCTTTGAAACGTTTGATTAAATCGCTCATGGTATCTTCCTTCCTTTCTTTCTTTTAACCTTGTCGGGTAGAAGATACCGGCCTGCAAGCGGGTAAGAAGATACCATGAGCAATGGAATTGAACAATGCTGGCGGGGGGAAATCTGCCGCGTAGCGGCTTACTTGAACCTGTGGCTGGCACTGTCATGTGCATGATCTCGCTGTTGATCAAACCTGTCGAGGGGTAGCAAAGTCATCAGGTGCCTTCAAAGTGTTGTTCAAAAGCAGAGCGGCGGTTGGATATTTCTTGATGGCATTGATAATGCACTTGGTTGTTATGAAAAAATTGGTTTTAGGCGTCACGTGGCTACATTGCTGAAGCTAAAAATTACAACCTGACACGTCGTTTAAATTCTCAACATAAGTTGCTAACAATGGAATATAATTACTACAATTTAGATACAACCACTCCTGAACTAAGAAAAAAATTAGCTTCAATAGATCGGCTTAAGGCCGAAATCGATGAACAAAAAATTTTGTATAGAGCGTCGTGGTTAGCCATTCAAGAAAAATTACGTATTGATTGGACTTATGATTCAAATGCTATCGAAGGGAACTCTTTGACAAGAGGAGAAACTCTCTTTTTTTAAAAGAGGGATTAACCGTTGAAGGAAGGCCTTTTAAAGATTTTCTTGATGTTAAAAATCATGCAGAAGCAATTGATTGGCTCTACGACATAGTCAAAGATAACCGTCCAATTTCTCAACGCTTCGTTAAAGAAATGAATGCATTATTACTTTCAGGTGTTACATACACTCCTGCAATTGATAGTGAAGGGCAAAGAGTTCAGAAGAAAACAACTCCAGGCAAATACAGAGAGCTTCCAAATCATGTCTTAACATCAGATGGATCTATTCATTTCTATGTCGAACCCATTGATGTTGCCGATGAAATGGATATTCTTTGTCAATGGATAAATGAAAATATTAAAAAGCAGCACCCCCTTATCGTAGGCTCTATAGCTCATTACAATATGGTAAGAATTCACCCATTTGATGATGGAAATGGACGTGGAGCAAGAATCCTTATAAATCTCATTCTTATCAAAAAGAAATACCCCATTACAATTATTAAAAATCAGGATAGACGAAAATATATCCTTGCATTAAACCAGGCAGATAATGGCGATTTTTATCCTTTTCTTGAATTTGTTGCAGATTCACTAATTAATACATCCCAAATTATTATATCTGAATTTAAACAATTAAAAAAATAAGTCGTTTCAAGGAACGGCGGGAGGTGTGCGGTATTTTCAACGTTTTGGGTTTTATATGAAAGTCTCAGTAACTTACTGAATTACTTTCTTGTTTTGTTGTGGGCCAACGCCTGGGATTCGATAGACCAGGGGCGGCCCGTGGCCGTTTATATGAAAGTCCGATGCAAACCCATTCGGTTCTTTCTATCTTTGTTGTGGGCGAACCGAGGTGAAAAACCAGGTCCGCCCGTGGCGGTTATACAAAACTCACAGGTTTCTTTTCAACGAAGAAATTGGGAAAATTAGCATTCTGTAGCAGCCTGTCGAGAGAGCCACCCCGCAAACGCCGAGGGGGGTAACGGTCGGCGAGGGCAACACAGAAACATCCAAAATTGGCGAGGATGTGGCGGTTTATTTTGGCCATAGGCCTAACTTAAAGGAGACAGGAGCGCAGCCCCTGTCGAATATTTGACTAAATAACGCTTGTGGGCGGGACAGGATCTTTACTCGGCCCGCCCACAATTATTTTTATGGGGGGCTTACTGGGTGAGTTTTACCACCAGCATGGTGGTCTGGTATTCAATCACCTGCTGGTCCCGTTGGTTATAGGCTTGATTCTTATAGGAGAACAGGAACCGGTCAGGATTTTTGGTGGGTTTCAGGTCCACTACCTGGGCATCGGATCTCAGGGTATCGCCAAACAGGACTGGTGAGGTGAGCTTCATGTTGTCTACACCAATATAGGCGTAAATTTCATACCCGTCCTTTGCCAGGAGTTCGGCAATATTGTCTGCATGGTGAACCAGGCCGTCGGCCACGGTAAAGATGATGGGACCGGCCAGTGAGCGCTCCTTGAACCAGGTGGTTTTTGCGTATTCGGCATCGCTGTGAACCGCCATGTTGAACCAGTTGAGCTGATGAAGCATGGAAAAATCTGCCTTGTCAAGGGTCCTGCGAACGCGGCAGGGAATCTTGGTGCCGGGTGTAATGTGTGCCATGGTTAACTGACTCCTGTTTTTTGAGGGGCTATTTTGCCCTGTTGGGGGATTCTTAACTCAATTTATTGGCAATCGTCTCTATTCTCTGTGTTTTAAAGGTGCAACCGCTATGCGTTGACATCCACCACAATGTGGCCGGTTACCTGTCCTTTAAGTATTTTTTTTGCATATGCTGGCACTTCGGCCAGGGCAATGGTCTGGTTGATTTTGGCCAGGGCGTCATCGGGGATGTCTGTGACCAGGCGGTCCCAGGCTCGGATGCGTTGTTCATTGGGACACCAGACCGAATCGACCCCCCTGAGGCTGACCCCCCTTAAGATAAAGGGCATGACGGTTGTTTCCAGTTTAAAGCCGCCGGCCAGGCCGCAGGCCGCGACACACCCGCCATACGCCATCTGGGAGAGCAGCCGGGCCAAGACCTGTGCGCCCACCGTATCGACGGCACCGGCCCATTTCTGGGTTTCGAGAGGCGCTGGCAGGGTATCCCACGCTTTGCCGCCGGAAAATGCCGTTGCCGCTCCGATGTCCTTTAAATAGTCGTGGGTGGATTCCTGGCCGGCCTTGGTCAGGGCCTCGACCTCATAGCCAAGATGGGACAGAATGGCGACCGCTAAACTGCCCACCCCGCCGGCAGCGCCGGTGACAATCACAGGCCCTTTTTCCGGGGTAATCCCGGCGTCTTCCAGGGTTAAGACCATGAGCATGGCCGTGTATCCGGCGGTGCCGATGGCCATGGCCTTATAGGTATCCATCCCCTGGGGCAAAGGGATGAGAAAATCGGAGTTGATCCGGGCCATCTGGGCATAGCCGCCCCAGTATCGTTCTCCCACGCTCCAGCCGTTAAGCACCACCTTGTCGCCGGGCTTGAATGTCGCCGCGTCGGATGCCACAACGGTCCCTGCCAGGTCCAGCCCCGGCACCATGGGAAAGATGCGAAAAATTTTATTCAGATTGGCAAAGCCCAACCCCTCTTTGTAGTTCAGTGTGGAATAGTCCACCCGGATCAATACATCCTCTTTGGGCAGATCTTTTAACTCAATCTCTTTGATGCCCGATACCAGCCGGTCCCCTTCCTTGTCCACCCAAAGTGCTTTGAATTGTTCCAATGCGGTCATGGCCGACTCCTTTGCTGAAATTATTTTAACAAAGACTTATCAATGATTTTTTCCAATGTAAAGGATGTGGGGCGTTTTGTTTCTATGCCTTGCATGGTGTATTGTGACAGGCCTTTTAGGCGTAAGGCACTACAGCGAATCGCAAAACTGGGTAATTATCACAGCACTGGCAGCACTGTGATAATTGACAACTGACGGTTTGTGTGACCCCGCTATTTTTTCTCCAATGAAGCATCCGTCCGACCGCCCGCTGACTGGCAGCGCTTGCCCCTGATGCAAAAAACAGTGGAATAACACCGACAATAAAGGCAAACGAAGTCATAATAATTGGACGGTAACGAAGCTGGGCGGCAGTGAGTACCGCAGGAATTAACGGTTTTCCCTCCTGTTGCAGATCCTTGGCAAACTCCACGATGAGAATGGCATTTTTAGCCGAAAGCCCAATAACCGTAATCATCCCCACCTGAAAATAAACATCATTAGCGATCCCCCGCAACGTTGTACCCACGACAATACCAAGAAAACCAAAGGGGACCACCAACATGACAGAGAGAGGAATGGTCCAGCTCTCATAAAGTGCCGCAAGACAAAGAAAGATGGCAATAATGGCAGAACCGTATAGATAGAGCGACATGGATCCCGCCCGCCTCTCCTCAAGAGACTGACCCGTCCATTCGATGGCAATGCCTTTGGGTAACTGCTGAGCAATCTCTTCCATTGCCGCCATTGCCTGACCTGTACTGTGACCAGGGGATGCGGCCCCCTGAATACCCATTGCCGGGAACCCGTTATACTGACGGGCCTGCATCGGTCCCATCTTCCACTCAAGGGAGATGAGTTCTGACAGGGGCACCGCTTTGCCGTCAGAAGTATACGCGGTAAATCGAGTCAAATCCTCGGGCTGCATGCGAAAGGGGGCATCCGCCATCATCATCACCCGCTGCATCCTGCCTTTATTGGGGAAATCGCCAAGATAGGAAGAGCCGAGTAGCGCTGAAAGCGTATCACTGATACTACTGATGGATACGCCTTTTGCATAGGCGCTATCCCGGTTAATGGAGAGCGCAAGCTGCGGGGCATCTTCTACCCCGGTTGGGCGAACCCCTGCAAGCACAGGATGTTGTGCGGCAAGTCCCAATAACATATTCCGGGCATTCAGCAGCATGTCATGTCCACTGCTGCCACGATCCTCCAGGCGCATATCAAAACCGGCGGCATTCCCAAGTTCGGCAATGGGCGGCGGATTGACGGCAAAGAGAAACGCATCACGAATGGGGAAAAACAACCCCATCAGCCGTTTGGCAAACGCCGGCGCGCTTTGGTCAGGCCCCGTACGTTGATCCCACGGTTTAAGGGGGACAAAGATAAGGCCCATATTGGGGCCCTGTCCGCTAAATGAGAATCCGATAATGGAGACAATATTCTCTGTTTCCGATTGCTGAAGAATAATATGCTCCGCCTGCTCCATCACCTTTATTGTTCGCTGTTGGCTCGCGCCAGGCGGCAGCTGGACATTAACAATGACATAGCCCTGGTCTTCCTGAGGGAGAAAGGCGGTGGGCACTCTGTTATATAGCCAAACGGAACACCCCGTTATCAATAAAAAAACTATCATCATCAAAGTGCTTCTACGCACAGCGATCCCTAGTGCCCTTTGATATTTTTGGGTGAACCAGGTAAAGATGTCGTTAAATCGGGCAAAAAACCAGTTTTTTTGCTGCCCCTGTTTCATCGGCTTTAGCAGTGTTGCACAAAGGGCCGGAGTCAGTGAGAGGGCAAGAAAGGCAGAAAAGAAGATCGCCCCCATCATTACCAGCGAAAACTGCCGATAGATATTGCCCGTTGCGCCAGGAAAAAATGCCAGCGGCACAAACACCGATACAAGAACAACAGTAATACCGATTACAGCGCCACTTATCTGTGTCATCCCTTTATGGGCCGCCTCCTTGGGCGAAAGCCCCTCTTCATCCATGATGCGTTCCACATTTTCCACCACGACAATGGCGTCATCAACGACAATACCGATAACCAGAACCATGGCAAACATGGTCAGTACATTAAAGGAGAGACTAAAAAGCGACATGATCAAGACCGCGCCCAGCAATGATATCGGCACCACTAAGGTTGGAATAATGGTATAGCGGATATTCTGTAGAAAAAGCAGCATTACCAGCACGACAAGGAGAATCGCTTCTCCCAGGGTACGCACCACCTCCTCAATGGAGAGGCGCACAAAAGTGGATGAGTCATACGGAATTTTCCATTCCATCCCGTCCGGGAAATATTTGGAAAGCCCCTCCATGACGGTATATGAATCACGGGCAACGGCAACCGCATTGCCGGTAGTGGACAGCTGGATACCGATGCCGACCATTGGTTTACCGTTTAAACGGGCAAAAACAGCAAAGCTTTCAGAGCCCAGCTGAACCCTGGCAATATCCTTTAAACGGACAGTTGCACCGGCAGTATTGCTTTTCACAATGATATTTTCAAATGCTTCAACGCTCTGCAGCTGACCAGAGGTGCCAATTGTGGCCGTGATTAACTGCCCCGACATGAGTGGCGCAGCACCGATTGTTCCGGCCGAAATTTGGATATTTTGGGACTTGACCGCTGCTGCAACCTGGCTGGCTGACAGGCCATAACTACGCATTTTCAAAGGATCAAGCCAAATTCGCATCCCTGGTTCGGCAGAAAACACCTGAACATTACCGACCCCATTAATACGCTGGAGAGCGGGCCGGATATTACGCATCACATAATCTGAAACCGCCAGCTTACTCAAGGTGTCTGATGTTGAATAAACAGTGGTAAAAAGAAGAAAATTTGATCTGCTTTTACTGACACCAATTCCCATGGCGCGGACGATACTCGGAAGCCTTGGTTCTGCATTCTTTAACAGATTTTGCACATTGACCTGCGCCTGATTCTCATCCGTGCCGTTGGTAAAGGTCAGCGTGATGCTGCCGGTACCATTGGCATTGGCAATACTTTCAATATAGTCAAGATGATCGGCGGCATTGACTTCCCGCTCAATTATCGACAACACCGTTCGCTGCAGGGTCTCGGCGCTGGCGCCTGGATAGCTTACCTCAATCTGGATGGCGGGTGCCGCCACTGGCGGATATTGGGCAATGGGTAAAAAAAAGGCGGTCGCCAATCCAGAGAGAATAATAAAGATCGCAATAACCCAGGCAAAGATTGGGCGTTCAATGAAAAATTTTGCCATTATTTATCCCCCTATTTTTCCTCAGCCGCAGGCGTTGCCGCGTTTGCTGACTGCTGGGTCTGCCCGGCTGCCGGGTTGCGCAGTGCGGCTAAAGGAACGGGATTTACTTTTTGGGCATGCATCATATGCACTTTTAACATGCCATCGACAATCACCTTGTCCTTTGGTTGCAACCCACCCGTAACGATCCAGTCGTTTTTCCAGGAACGGGCAATCTCCACCAGCCTGGTAGAAAAGGTATTGTCATCGTTCAGCACAAAAAGGGTGTTGCCCCTATCCGTGCGAGTAATCGCTTCTTGAGGGATAAGAAATACATTGTCAAGCGTGATTAGGGGCATCTCCACCCGGACATAAAGCCCAGGCATCAAAAAATGATCGGGGTTTGGCACAGAAATATTTGTTGCCGATTGCTGGACATTTACATAAAGGGGATCTACCTGCCGAATTTGCGCCATCTGGGTTGCAGTGGCCGCAGAAACCAGTGCCCCAACGGTGACTTCCTGCTGCCCAATAAAGCCGGAGATAGGTGCTCTCACCGTCGTGTAATCGAGGTTGATCTGTGCCTTGGTAACGGCGGCTTTAGCGATCTCAATATCGGCGGCAGTGGTTGCAAGGGTGGCCTCTGCCTGATCAAGAATTTGTCGGGAGACCGTCTTGGAAGTCGCCAGACTACGATAGCGCTTGACGTTGGCCACATTGAGTTTCTTCTGGGCAACCGCTCTGGCAAGGGCGCCTTTTGCCGATTGCAGGTCTGCTTTAAAGGGGCGGTCATCAATTTTAAACAACACATCCCCTTTGTGAACAAAAGCGCCTTCTGTAAACAGACGCTCTTCAACAATTCCGGCGACCCTGGCACGTACCACTGAATCTTTTGACGACGCCAACCGTCCGGGAAGATTATCGGTAATTGTCAAAGACGTTGGCTGCGCCACAAGGAAACCAACCAGTGGTGGTGGCAAAGACGGGTTGGCCAGTGCTGTGGCTACCGGTATAAGAAAAAAAAGCATAACTATTTTTAGTTTTATTCGATTTTTATGGCAAACAAACATCTTTTTCTCCTATAACGGCCACGGGCCGTCTCTGGTCTATCAAATGGTGATAGCTATTCAATTTTATTTTAACAAAGCCGTATAAAGCGGATAGCCATGACCAAGAGATAGCACATTCATTTAAATTGTTCACCCTGTTTGTTGTGGTTCAGATGTCCATAAATACAAAATTTCGGTCTGCTTAATCAGTGTTGCTGACAATGTAAAAAGACAACATAAAAGCAATTGATTTTAGTAAGTTATCCAAGAGCTGTAGAAAAGGTCATGTAGCTGATGGGGGGGGATGTCCCACCCAATCCATTTCAGTACAGCGTAAGCGGTTTGTAAACCCCATCTGTTCGGTGGGAGATGGAGTATACTCTAAGAACCGGGGCCTGCAAGCAATGCCTTATCCGTATTCTGAGGCATTA
>PDWJ01003465.1_pt1 | contig 15063 bp, 9 predicted proteins | sample 1430881 | NCBI WGS metagenome assembly PDWJ01 (sample SAMN01162460, study PRJNA174530) | Oral metagenome, whole genome shotgun sequencing project. | biome: Marine environment; feature: Marine mammal; material: Swab sample of the gingival sulcus; isolation source: swab sample of gingival sulcus... | reverse complement strand
GGCTCACGGCTTTACTATCCAAGAGTCAAATGATCGGTGATGACGAACAATACGCCACCGCAATGGCGTTAATGGCGAACCAGTTGGGGATTCCTGCCCGTGTGGTTCTTGGTTTTTATCCAGAAGGCGATGTGGGCTACCCGGAAGAATGGCAGGTCACCGGCACCCAAGCCCACGTTTGGGTTGAAGCGAACCTGGCTGATTCAGGCTGGGTTACTTTTGACCCGACGCCAGATCGGGACAAAGTGCCACAAAGCGATTCGCCTAAGCCGAAACCTAAGCCGAAACCGCAAGTTGATCCACCGCCGGATCCGCCTGAACGGGTGCCCGATGAGCCTATTGTCGCTGAGGATGAAGCTGCCCGGCGTGACGAGGACCAGCAGACGACGGACTGGGCTGGACTTTTCTTGGCGATCGGCATCGGTGTTGGCGCCATCGGGCTGTTCTCGTTCCCGTTTGTTGTGATTCTTGGCTTAAAACGGCGCCGTGCCCGGCTGCGGCAGACTCGCGGTACCATCACTGATCAGCTAGCTGGGGCATGGTTGGAGGTTGTCGATAAGGCCAGAGATGCCGGATATCAAGCGGCTACTAGCCTGACGCGACTTGAAACTGCCGCACAACTAGCAACAAAATACCCAGATGTCCCATTGGGGGAATACGTCAATGGCCTAGACGCCAGAGTCTTTGGGGCTGTTACAGTTTCTGCCGACGATTCCGAGTCGGCGTGGACACAATCGCGTGAGCTTCGCAGTTCAATGATGACTAGGCTTCCGTGGTATCGACGGCTCGCAGCGGTATTCTCGCTGCGATCACTTCGCCGGGCTCGAGTTTCTGCTCCTGTTAAGGTGTCCGGAAAAGACAGCGAATCCTTACAATCAATCAATGTGGAGGTTGAAGATAAATGACAGTGGCGGTACAGCGCCGATTTACGGCGCAATTTGCGGAAGTTGGCAACCGGGTTCTAGCCACTATCTATACTGCGTTGATTTTGGTTGGCCCCATGCTGCTTTATTACGCGATAACTATGTTTCTGGTTCTGCTTGCCTCTCGGGCTAATAGTTATGAATCAGCTGATGCGATATATGGCATGCTTTCGGCCGCAGTTGTCTTTTTTTGGGTGGTATTAATATGTGATTTAGTGTTTGCGGTTATGAACCTTGTGTTTGTGCTATCTAAGGGAACTACTCTTGGTGGCAGACTCGCCAAGATCGAATATGTCGATGTGATGACCGGGCAATTCAATGGCGGAAAGCTGTTTTTAAAGTTCTTGCTCGAAGCGTTATTGAGTTCGGTTACGTTAGATATCGTGAAAATCAGCTACGTTGTTTCTCATCGAAACGGCCAGCATTGGCTGGATCGCTCTCTTGGCATGGTGTGTGTGCGAAAAGGCAGTGTTCGGCTTGCTGATCTCAGCACGCCAGCGTCTAACGGCCAGATCGGCGACAGCTCAGGTTCTACTGCACCCGAAGCGCAGGGTGGGGTGCAGCCAGTCACTTTGGATCCGGCAGCTATGTCCGCATCAGCACAGGTGCCTCAGCCTGCAGCCAGTTCCGAAATTACCGCCAGCCCATGGCGCGATGCAAAGCCACAAACTCCGGCACAGCCGACCAGCGGCATAGCGGAATCGAACACATTGCTGAGTGGACAAGCTACTGATGCGCCTGCTGTTGGGGCGACCCCGTTTTCCTCGGCAACACCAGACGACGGCCGAATTGTAACCAGCTCACCGTTCGCGCCAGCAGGGCAAAGCCCAATCCCAACTGCGCCTGCGTCAAATGCAGCTCCGGTAGTGCCGGTAGCGCCACCGCCTAGCAGTCAGGACCTGGGCAGTGACGAAACTGTGGTCGACCTTGATCCGTTGGTTAGTTCGGTTTCTGCGGTGCTGGACGATGGCGAGGTGCTGGCTGTTGAGCATGCCATTGTGTTTGGCCGTAACCCAACGGCTCCAGCCGAGTACCCGGAAGCAACACCACGTCGGCTGGTAGATGAATCGATGAAATTGTCTAAGACTCATGCCTTGCTGCTCCCTCGTGACGGCGGGCTAGCGGTGATAGACCTGGGTTCGCGCAACGGGGTGTTCTTGGAGCGAGATGGGGTTCGTTCCCGCCTTGCACCGAATGTAGAGACTGCGCTCGACACGGGGACGACCATTCATCTGGGCGGTCGCCACATTAAGGTGTAGCAATGTCACCCACAATGCACGTCTCTTACGGTGCTTGCACTGATCGTGGCTTGATTCGATCCGGTAATGAGGACTCCTATTTGGCTACTCCGCCGGTTTTCGTAGTGGCTGACGGAATGGGTGGGCATGCCAAAGGGGAAGAAGCATCGAGAGTAGCTGTTGATGCGTTCGCCCGACTGGCTCAGCAGCAGTGGGCGAGCTCTGATGACATCATCGACTGTGTGGCTGCTGCCGCTGATGCGGTACAAGCGGTGCCGTCTGATGGGCGGCGTCCTGGAACCACCTTAACTGGGGTTGCGATGTCTTTGCAGGCCGGGCATCCGTGTTGGTTGGTATTCAATATCGGTGACTCCAGAACATACCTGGTCAGGGGTGGTGAGTTGCGGCAAATCAGCGTCGATCATTCGGCTTCGAACTCTGCGGATAAGCACTCAACCAACGTCATTACTCGAGCCCTTGGAGCAGGCTTGAAAGGCCCGATCCAGGCGGATCAATGGATTATTCCCGCCCAGCTAGATGATCGTATGTTGCTGTGCACCGATGGTCTTACCGGGGAAATTTCCGATGAGTTGATACTCGCCACGCTTTCTAGCGGGCAAGAACCGCAACTCCAAGGCCGCGATTTGGTCAATAGCGCGCTGCGCAATGGGGGGCGCGATAATGTCACTACTGTTGTGCTTCATTGTGACGCGTTGGAAGGCGAAGCTGAGAACGTATCACTTGACGACAACACAGAGTCCAATCTGGACGATGCGAATGACGAGACTGTCCCAGAACCTTACGAGGAGGTCGTAGTTGATGGCTTCTAAATTGATGCGCTGGTATCCAGGGCAGGCTCGGGCCCTAGTGTGGGAATCCGGTTTGGCGCTGCTTAGTGACGAAGTCGGTTTCACCGAAGCCGAAGCAACTTGGGAAGCGGTCCGAGCTGAACCTAAATTGAGTGTCTTTTTGCAACAACTTGCTGCGAGCCTCGAAGTCGATCTGCTTAGCCTTCCTGAGTTTGCGCTGGCGGTATTCGAAGGCCAAATGTGCCATCTTGCAATCCGCGGCGGAATGCAGGGTGAAGTGGTGGTTGGCGATGAGACCGTTGAATTGTCAGGTGAAGGAGTTACCACTTGGACTGAGAAGACTATCGAAGCGCCCGAGAGCATTGCGTTGTACGCGGCGGAGCGACCCGCCGATCTGCGAGGTTTACCGATCACCGCCGGCGTGGTACTGGCTGACGCAGTCGCAACAGTGAAGATAGCGCCACAGGTCGCCGCTTTTTCAGCGCAGGTTCCAGAAGAGTCAGTTGTTGACGATGAAGCGGATCTGCCAGCAGAAAATGAGATGTTGCCGCCGGAATATGACGCTGACGATAGTTTCGATGCGGGGCAGGGAGACTCGGTCTCGGGGCGAGCCGAAATATTGGATAGCAGCGAGGAACCAGAACCGGAAACTGATATTTCTGTCCCCGTTTCGGAGAGTTCTTCACAGGGCGAAGCAGATTCTGATGAGAAACCCGTTTCGCACCCGAACCAGGAACCTGTCGATCCGTTGGCCACCTTGGCAGAGGATGATTCACGCGTGATACAGCCTACGATGGCTCCCGCTAATGAAGAACCTGAGGATCCAGCTGTTGCGAGTGTAAAGAACCCCTACGACAGCCTTTGGGCGCCAACTATCGGGGTCGATGTGGAGGCAGCTGCGATCCGCGAAGAAGCCGAAGAAGAGTTAGTACAAGAACAGGTAGGCCCGCCTGCGGATGTTGACTTTGATGATCAACTCGACGGCGAAACTATCGCGGATCCTGAAGCCCTGGACGTGCCAATCAGCGGCTCGCTGGATGGTGATCAGGTCCGGGTGCTTGCTCGTTTCTGCCAAAATGATCACCCTAATCCACCGCAACGTTCCGTTTGCTTCTTGTGTAATGCTCCTGTTTCGGGAGAAGCCAGTACCGCAGTTCGCCCGCAGCTTGGCTGGATGAAGATTGAGGGCGGGGAGACCATCGCGATCAACGGAACAATTGTTGCCGGGCGCAACCCCAAGACCACTGCACTGAAGTCAGCTGGGCCGCCTCGGCTGGTTGCGCTTCCTTACCCTCACGTTTCAAGCAATCATTTTGCGTTGGTGCTAGAGGGCTGGACACTGCTGGTGCAAGATCTGAATTCGAGCAACGGGACTTTCCTCAGGCGTCATGGAAAGCAGCCAGTGAAACTTCCCAACACCCCAGTGCCTCTTACTGCAGGTGATCTTATCGATTTGGGTAAAGGCATATTCGTGAGTCTGGAAGGGATCCCGTGATGGCCAATCGTGCCCCCGCGCCTTCACTTCCGGGGTTCAAGGCCGAAGCCTGGTTAGGTGGCGGCGGTTTCGCCGATGTATACCGATACACCGATACGACGATGGGGCGTGAGGTGGCAATCAAGGTGCTGCATCGGGGGGTGAAAGCAGACGCTCAAAAGTCTTTCGAGGCTGAAGCTAACCTGATGGCAAAGCTGTCGAACCATCCCAGCATTGTTAGCATCTTCCAAGCCGGTGTCGCCGAGGACGGGAGACCGTTCCTAGTAATGGAGATCTGCCCGCCGCCACATTTGGGTGCGAAAATCTCGAAACGCCCATTGGCGTTGGACAAAACTCTGGAAATCGGAGTGCAAATCAGTGGCGCGGTAGAAACTGCGCATCGGCTTGGCATCCTGCACCGAGACATCAAGCCCGCAAATATCTTGTTCACTGAGTTCGGGCGGGCCGCGCTGACTGACTTCGGTATTTCCGTTTCCTCAGGATCAGAGACCGCGAACTCAGGACTGAGCCCGCTTTGGGCGCCACCGGAGCAGTTTAAGCGTGCCTATGGGGAGATGGGGCCAGCTAGCGATGTTTTTTCGCTAGCAAGTACTTTATGGGCATGCCTTGTGGGGCGCAGCCCTATGTCGGTTGCGGGCCAAAACGATCACGCGCATCTGCGGGAGCGGGTTCCTACCATGCCACCGCCGCGGACGGGGCGAGCGGATGTGCCAGATACGCTTGAGCAGGTGCTCGCTATTGCGATGAGCAAAGCCCCGTCTCAGCGTTACCAAACGGTGCTGGAGTTTGCCCGGGCGTTGCAGGGCGTGCAAGCCCAACTGAATCACGCGGTTACCAACATTGACGTCCTTACTGAGCGCAGCGACGAAGCGGTAGAAGATGAAGATCTTCAAGGCTCAGGCACAAGAATCGGTGATTTTCACCTGATCGACCCGGATGCGGCGTTGACAGACCGGGTCACTGGCCCGAGTGGTGGTATCACTACTCCGCTTGATGACTCGCGTACTGATTTAGGGATTGCTGACGACGAGTGGCGACGTGTGCCGGCCAATGTAGCGCAACATGGCCGTGGGGTTTTGCAGCCAGGTATTCGTGATTTCACTGGTCCCGCAATCCCTGATGCGCCAGTTGATGCAACCGTGTCCGAGCAGGCTATGGGGAAACCGGCCGCTTCTGGCCCGTCCAAGAAAACCAGTCTGGCGCTAGTGCTTGGCTTGGTGGTGGCCCTGCTGTTGGCGCTTGGGGCCGGGTGGGTTTTGTTGAATAACCAGAATGAACAAGCCACTTCAGAAGTGAGCCCGACTGCCCAGGTGCCAAAGCCACAAGAGCCCATGGCCACACATGTGCCACCTGTGAAAAATCTAAAGGCAGAGTTAGTTGATGGAAAAGTCTTAGTCACTTGGAGCAATCCGGTTCCGCAGGACGGCGACCTGTACCTGTATCAGGTTATAGATCCCACTACTGAAACAGCGGTTGAGACGATCGAAGAAACCGAGGTAACCGTGCAAAAGTTGGATCCAACTACTTGTGTTGAGGTGATGCTACGACGGGCGAATGGCAGAGTATCCGAGCCTGAACGTGCGTGTACCCCATGACCACTCAGCTTCATATTGATTTCGCCGGCGAAGTTCATGCTGTCAATCCCGGCGATAGTTTCGTCGTCGGTAGGTTCGGTGACCTTGCTATTGACGACAATCCCTTCTTACACCGCCGCTTCCTTGAAATTTTCTTTGATCACAATCTCTGGTGGGTGGCCAATGTTGGGTCGCGGATCCCGGCGCAACTGTCCGATACCAACCAAATCAACAGAACTACTTTGTCTCCGGGCGGGAAAGCGCCGATCGTGTTCGGCAGTATGTTGCTTACTTTTCATGCCGGTAACACGGGCTATGAGATCGAACTCAGCCACCAGTCTTCGCTGTTTGAGTCGAAAACGGTGCATCGTGTAGATGTTGGGGAGACTACGGTCGGTTCAGTAACGTTCACCGATAGCCAGTTGCTGGCGATCTTGGCTCTCGCGGAGCCGGTTTTGCGGCGTGTTGGGACAGGGTCGTGGCAGATTCCTACCGCAGTTCAGGCAGCTCAGCGATTGGGGTGGACGCAAACTAGGTTCAACCGCAAACTGGACAACGTGTGCGAAAAACTGGCTCGAATGGGCATTAAAGGTCTGCATGGTGGGCCAGGACAAAAAGCCAAGAACCGGCGGGCCAATCTGGTCGACTACGCAGTGACTGCTCGAGTTATCAACGCAGAGCATTTGGGTGCCTTAGATGTTGAGGCCAAGCGAAACCGAGAGGCGAAAGTGTCTCAGAGTTCAGAAGCGGAGCGTTAATGAGATTCAAAGTAGCGTTGAAAGATCGTCAGGGGAACACGCAAAGCCTGCTCCAGGTCACTGCTGACGCCACTGCCACTGCTAACGATGTTGCGACCGCTTTGGCCAGCGCCGGGCAGGATGAATTGCTGGAACAACCAGAACGGAGGCTGACGCTAGAGCTTTCGCGTGAGGGTGAGAAGAACCGGGCGTTGTCTCCTGATGTGGCCTTAGCCGAGTCGGGCTTGCAATCTGGTCATAGCATCACGATTACAGACGAAAGCCACATCTCCAATGTGGAACAGCAGCCCGGAGCCATCCTCAGAGTTTTGTCTGGCCCCGATGCCGGTATCGAAGTCCCGTTACACTACGGCTCATCACGGATCGGGCGAATTCGATCCTGCGATGTAAGGCTTAGTGACCCTCGTGTCTCGAAAGTGCACGCCCGGATTCTGGTGCGAGATAGCGTCGAGATTATTGACGATCATTCGGTAAACGGCGTGCTGGTCGGTGGCACAAAAATAAACCGAGCCACCTTGGGCCCAGGGGATACCGCCACGATAGGTTCAACGACGTTTCGCGTCGACTCTCTCGGTACTCAGCAAGGAGTGTCATACGTATCCGAGTATCCGTACTTGCGACCGCCTCAGGTGAAGTCTCGGCCTAGCAAGACCGAACTGAGCTTGCCGGAAGTGCCACGTGAACCGCAGCGCCGTGGTTTCCCGTGGATGGCGTTGTTAGCGCCAGTACTGATGGGCGGCATCATGTATGCGGTTACGCAGTCGCCCATGACTTTGGTTTTTGTGCTGGTGAGCCCAATCATGATGATCGGCGGCTACATCGGTAGCATTGTCGATAGTCGGCGCCGCCGGAAATCAGATTTAGCGAACTTCAATAAAGGCATGGAGAACGCCGAAGCGGAAATCATTAAAGCTCAAGAAATCGAGTTGCTACAGTTGCTTGATCTGCACCCGACGGTAGCCGAGTGTGTAAAGTCAGCCGTCGGTCGCACGGATCACCTTTGGGTGCGGCGCCCCGAGCACCCAGAGTTTTTACAAGTTAGGCTTGGGGCAGGAAAGATCCCAGCGCTGAACTTATTTAAAAGCCCTAGCAGATCAGGGCTGGCTGATTTAGTTGAACGGCAGAATGAACTAATTGCGAAGTACCGGCTATTGGAATCAGCTCCGGTAGTTGCTGATCTAAAGTCCGTCGGTGGCATTGGTATATCTGGCCCTGAGCCGGTGTTAGGTCATGTTAGTAGGGGAATTCTTGCTCAGGTCGCGTGCTTGCATTCTCCGGCCGAAGTTATTATCGGTTGCATTACCTCTACTGCTCGAAAGGCTCAATGGGACTGGCTTGAGTGGCTTCCTCATACTGCTTCGCCGCATAGCCCTATTCCTGGGCCCATGCTTGCTTCGAGCGATTCTGCTGGCCGGGTGTTGCTCGATCAACTTGAGCAGCTTATTGAGCAACGAGTTGGCGGTGACCAGTTGCCGGAGTTGCGAGGTCCGCTTGCAGAAAAATCAGACAAGGTAGCTCCGATCAGCCCGGCGATTGTCGTGGTGGTCGATGATGCGTCAGTCGATATTGCTCGGCTGGCTGGAATCGCGGAACGAGGCCCAGACGCAGGAATTCACTTGCTCTGGGTGAGCGAGTCGACGGTTGGCGTACCTGCTGCATGCCGTACTTTCCTGAAGCTCTCGGAATCTGCTGGCGCAACGGTGGGCATGGTGCGATCAGAACGGTTAGTTAAGAGCGTGTCGACCGAGGCTTTGGATGCTGCGACCGCAAGTACGGTGGCACGACGGCTAGCCCCAGTTGTGGACGCGTCGGTTCCAGTCAGCGATGATTCTGACTTGCCGCGCATGGTATCCGTGGTGGGGTTGCTTGGCCAGCCTGATGCTGTCGAAGCTGAGCAGATTCTGACGCGATGGCGTGATAGCGGTTCGATCATTGATCGTTCGGGGACGGCCGTGCCGCAGGAGCGCTCGCGCGATCTGCGGGCGCTGGTCGGGCATACTGGCCTGGAGCCATTTACATTGGATCTGCGTTCGCAAGGCCCACACGCACTGGTGGGCGGTACCACTGGTTCAGGTAAGTCTGAGTTTTTGCAGGCTTGGGTGCTGGGTATGGCTCACGCTCACAGCCCTGACCGCGTCACTTTCTTGTTTGTTGACTACAAGGGAGGGGCAGCTTTCGCCAAGTGTGTCGATTTGCCGCATACAGTGGGCATCGTCACGGATTTGTCGCCTTACCTGGTTCGTCGCGCGCTACGAAGCTTGCGAGCTGAGATCCGGCGGCGCGAGCACCTATTCAATGACAAGGGCTTCAAGGATCTCATCGACTTCGAAAAGAGCGGAGATCCCGACTGCCCGCCCAGCCTCATCATTATTGTCGATGAGTTTGCGGCGCTGCTAGGGGAAGTACCAGAGTTTATTGATGGCGTGATTGATGTCGCGCAGCGTGGGCGTTCCTTGGGATTGCATCTGGTGCTAGCAACGCAGCGTCCCGCTGGTGTCATCAAAGATAGTCTGCGAGCGAACACCAACCTGCGGGTCGCACTGCGCATGAACGATGAAACGGATTCGCAAGACGTGCTGGGCACCAAGGATGCTGCTGCGATTGATCCCGGTACCCCGGGCCGAGGCGTGGCTCGTGTCGGGCCAACCAGGTTGATCCCGTTCCAGTCTGCTTTCCCGGGCGCGCGCACCCCAGAAGTTGCTCCTGCCCCACCGATAGATGTGGTGGAGCTTGAGTTCGGGGCGGGGAAAGGATGGAAGATCCCCAAACCAAAGCAACAAGGTCAGGGTGTCGACAAAGACATCAACCGAGTGGTTGATGCGCTGAGTGAAGCTGCGAAGCTAGGGGGAATACCGAAACCGCGTCGACCATGGCTAGAGACGCTCTCAGCGGGTTACGATCTCATGAGCCTTAACCAGCGAAGCGACTATGAAATTGTGCTGGGCGTCGTCGATGATCCCGATACGCAATCGCAGCATGTTGCGCATTTCCGGCCTGACGAGTCTGGCAACATCGTCTATTTTGGCGCGGGTGGCTCGGGGAAAACCACCGCGCTACGTTCGTTGGCTATCGCCGCTTCGATCACGCCGCGAAGTGGCCCTGTGCACATATACGGCTTGGATTTCGCCGGTGGTGGGCTCAGCGTTTTAGAGCCACTTGTGAACGTTGGGGCCATCATTGAGGGTGATGATGAAGAGCGGGTCGCTCGATTAATGCGTATGTTGTCAAGGATCGTCGACGAGCGTGCAGCCCGGTACAACAAAGTGCGCGCCAGCAGCCTGATGGCATACCGCAAAGAGCAGGGCAACGATCAAGAACCCCGTATTTTGGTGTTGCTTGATGGCTTCCAGACGTTCCGAAGCGACTACGACTCGGGCTTGCAACGGCAAAAGATATATGGCCAGTTTCAGCAAATCGCGAACGAGGGACGTGCCGTAGGCGTACATATAGCGATGACTGCTGACAGGGCCATGGCAGTTCCGAACGCGATAATGGGAGCATTCCAACATCGTGTCGTAATGCGGCAAGCAGACGAAGACGGCTACATGACACTTTCGGTTCCTAAAGATGTCTTGTCGCCTTCGAGCCCACCCGGTCGATGTATGAATGCGCTTGACCCAAACGAGTTGCAATTGGCGGTGCTCGGTCGTGATGCATCGCCGCCGGGACAGGCGAAGGCAATTGAACAGTTGGCTGAATCTGTGGCGAGGTTTCAGCGTAGTCGGCCTGAACCAGTACGACGTTTGCCGGAGACGATTCGGGTTGAAGAGTTGCCTAAATCCGTTAATGGGCTTCCGGTATTGGGAGTGGAGGACGTTTCGCTTGCGCCTTTCGGGTTCGAGCCACAAGGTGTGTTGCTCGTAGCAGGGCCGCCAAAGTCAGGTGTTAGCAGCTCAATGGGCTGGCTTGCTCAGTCGCTGCAACGTACGCACCCAGCGGTTCCAAGGGTGTTACTGTCAGCCCGCGGCACTCCGCTGTCGGCCATGTCATTGTGGACCGGGCAGAGCTCCGGCGTTGATCGGGTACAGGAATATCTACAGAATCAGATCAAGCCGTATGTCGAACGAGAAGCAAATGACGGCAAACCTGGCATTGCGGTGTTCGTAGAGCAAGTGGCCGAATTTGCCGGCTCGATGTGTGAAAACGTCTTAATCGAAATAATGAAGCAGGCTCGGCGCAATGGTCATTTGTTCGTTGGTGCTGGGGAAACCGCTTCGTTCAACGCTTTTTCATCGTCCTTGACGGAGTTGAAGAGCAGCCGGGCAGGGTTGTTGCTTGCCCCTGAAACGAACGATGGTGACCTTCTAAAAGCCCAGTTGCCGCGGGTGCGCAGCGTAGATTTCCCGGTTGGTCGAGGGTATTGGGTGCGTAACGGTGAGGTATTCAAAGTGCAACTGCCGGAGGTTACTGTATAGGGGTGTTCAACCCATGGCAGCTTAGAACAATATGCGGCACAATGAGTTTTGGCAGGTGAGGAGCAATGAGTCAGAATCAACTAATCATCAAAGATGACGTCATCCAAGGTTGGATTGATGCCGTCGATCACAGCATCGAGTTCATGAAATGTTCGGGCTCATTTTCGGACGGACTTGCTGCAGCTGCAGGTAGTGATCCGCTCAAGGGCGCTATCGCCAACGCCGAAGATCAGTGGGCAATCCGCCGGGAAAAGATGACCGCTTCTTTGGAGGGGTTTCGTCAAGAGCTAAGTGCAATCATCGAGGCTTTTGATGAAGCCGACAAGGGACTGTCTGGTGAGAACAAAACGGCTCCTGGTAAGGAGCGCGAAACTACTCCCGGCGGTGGTTCCTCTTCTTCGGGCGGCGGCTCTACCGGCGGAACTAAGAACGACAATACAAACAAACAGACTCTGCCGGGGCCATCGTCACAGCAACCGCCTAGCACTCCTGCTCCTGGTTCGGGAGGTGCGTCTCCTCAAATGCCGCCGCAAGCTATGCCTGAGGCGCCTGCGGCTGAGCCTGCTCCTAGTACGCAACCAACTCCAAACTCAGAACCCGCTCCTAGCGACTCTGCTGGTGTTGTTCCTCCAGTTGTTACACCTACTGTGCCAGTAACCGGGCAGAGCACAGATCAATCTCAAGGTGCTATGGACATATTGGCTCAGGGTGCCCCGATTATTCGTGACTTTGCTACTCGCTGGGCTGCATTGACTGGTCGTCCCGTCGAAGAGGTACTTACGCTGATGGCTGTCGGCCTTGGTGCAGGCGGTGCGGCAGGAATTGCTGCTGCGGCTGGCGCGGCAGGTGCTGGTCAGGGAGCAGGAACTGGCGCTGGTGCGCAACTGGCAGGCGAAGCGGCTGCGACTGGAGAAGCGGCGGGAGCCGGCGAAGGAGCGGAAGGCTCCGTAGCGCAGGAATCTGGCCTAGGGGCCGAATCAGCTGGCACTGGAACAGCTGATGCAGCTGGTGCTGACAACCAGCAGGATGCGGGTCAGGTGGCTGAAGAAGCCGTTGGGGAAGCCCAAGATGGTGATATTGGAGAGCCAGATGGTGAAGCTGTTTCAGAAGCACCAGCAGCGAGTGATGAGGTAGCCGAATCGATAGATGAAGGAGCTGCTGGAGGTGACGAGGTTTCGGCTGAAGATCAAGCAGCACTTGGTGGCGCTGAAGAGGAGCCTGCGGCCTTGCCAGACATGGCAGAACTGCCTGAGCTTGGCTCGACGAGTCAGCAAAGCGCTGGTGGTGGTGGCGGCGCCAGCGATGTCGTGACACCTGCTGAACTGCCGCCGCTACAAGCCGCACCTGCCTCAGTCGCTGGCGAAGGGGGAAGTTCTGGAACTGGCTTAGATCCGTTGCCTGATTTGGCTGAAGTATCGGTGGCTGCCACGGCTGCAGAGGGAGAAGTCTCACCGCTTCCAGATTTGAGCACTGATAGTTCTTCCCCGTCTACTGGGTCGGGATTTGCGGCAATGCCAATGGGGCGCATGATGGGCCCGATGGGCGGGGGCATGGGTAGTTCGGCTGGGGCTCCCACAACGACGACAGCAGCCACGTCTGCAGAAAGCGTACGTGATGAATTCAAGCGGGCGGACTCCGAGAGCATTCTCTCTGATAGAAAGAAGGGTGAGTAGCCATGACTGATGTCCTTGCGCTCGCGAACGTGGGCGATGACCTTGACGGGAGCCCAGCTACTCTTCGTGAAGGGGCCGCGCAGTTTAAGAAGACTTCGCAGACAATGGGTGAGTGCGCGCGAGCTTTGAGTAGCACGCAGCAAGGCACTGATAGCGTTCGCAGTAAAGCCATTAGCGCAGTGTTGAAAAAGAACGCAAGCAGCCTTACCAATGTGAAACGAGCAGCAGTCCGTTACAGCCAGATGGCTGTTGCAATCAATGACTACGCGGATGTCTTAGAAGCAGCTCAAAAGAAAGCTGAAGAAAAAATTGACGATGGCATCACGGCGAATGCAGGGATGTCTCGAGCGGAGGAAGAATACCGAGACGCTCAGCGTATGTCGCGATCGGTTGATCAGGCCACACGTGAAGCCGCAGTTGAGCAAGCTACGCGAGCCAATAACCAGTATTGTCACTTTAATGCGCTCCGCAATGAAGCAGTATCAGCCATCCGTGCCCAGGCTGGCTTAGCGCAAGCAGCAAACGGAGTAGCTGCCGCCAAGATTAAGGCGGCTGTTGATCATTCTCAGTTGAATGACACTTTCTTGGAGAAAGTCTCCTATGCTGTCGACAAGATTCTTGAGCATGTATCGGAATTCATCGATAAGTTGCAAGAGATCGGTAAGTGGATTCTGGATAATGTGCCTGGTGCGCGTTTCATATGGGATCACCTAAGTGAAATATCAATTGTGCTAGATTGCGTAGCTATTGCGCTTGCAGTTTTGCCGATACCCGGGGCTCGGGTGTTGGCTGGCGCTATTAAGGTAGCGCAAGTGGCGGTTTTTGCATTGTCCATGTTAAAGAAGAGCAACAAAGCAGTCGACGCGCTACAAGAAGGCGATGCTGGAGGGTTCGCTGCGGCAGTGGTTGATATTGGAGTTTCAGTTGGGCTTAAATATGTTGCAAAGCCGGCTCTTACTAATAAGCTGATAGGTGCATCAGGTATCCCGGCAGGTCATCCCATGCGGGAATCGGTTGAGATAGTGTCAAAGCATACTGCCAGCGCGTTAGTTAGCTCAGGAAAATTTATTGTGGATAAAGGTGTTGAAGCGACACAGTGGATGTATTCAAATAGGGATACAGTACGTCAGTGGGTGCACAATCCTTTAGGCCAGTTGGGGAAAACTTTAGAGTCATACTCTTCTCCCCGGAGGTGTGACACTACTTGCGTTTCCGCTTGTCAGGCTGCGTAATAAACTGCGTGTGCTTAGTCTGATTACGATGAAAGAATTATTGCAATGCCAAAATTAGATGTTCTCATTGCCCCGGGCTGGGTCAGACTGGATCCAGCTAACTGTTCCCAGAAAGATATTGCAGCGGCCGCTAGGGCCATGGTTCGCAAGATCCCGGTAGAAGTTCGTGACCCCATGCGCGGCTACGTAATGGACATGCTTGATCAGCAGATTCGGGCCATGGGCGAGCAGGGGGTTATTTCGTATCTGTTCTCAGCGGATGAGGCTATCGTGTCGCCGCTGCGTTCTTCGATCGTAATTATCCCGTTTACCGGTGATGACGAAAAAAATGCCGTTGGCTTGGCGATAGAAGCCGCAGGCCTCACGGGGGCTAAGCTGGTTGAATCTCGAGGAATGCTCGGCGTTCGTCTTTCGGAAGAAGAGACCGTTGAATATGATGTCTCGGGGAAAATTGACAGTTTACCTAAAGATATCGTGGAAATGGCGGATCTTGAGTCGCTTGGAGCAGAACAGACCAGTATTAGTAGGATCAATAAGAAGTTCACTTACCTCCTGGGTAATCCTGAGGTGCAACAAAGCTGGGTAGCTGTTCTTGCTCAGGTCTCGGCTCGCTCGGATGCGGAGGGCGCAGAAGAAGCCATCGCAGCTGTTGGTGATTTCTTCGACGCCTGGATTCGCACGGTTTCATGGACAGGAGATTTCGATGACTCGAAGTGAATCAGTATGCATCTATCGGCCAACCAGTTTCCAGGATGCTGAAAAAGTAGAGTGGGCCAAGGAATGCCGGAAAGCTCTTGAGCCGTTGCGAGCTGAGGGCGGTTTCTCCAGCGAAGAACTTGATAGCTTGTTGACTGCTGTGAGTGAGCAGGAAATCGATCCGCAAGCTCTGCTCGCAGCACTTGTCATCACGCCTAGTAATATTCCGGTACTGGCTACTCTCTACGTA
>PDWJ01003464.1_pt1 | contig 15065 bp, 11 predicted proteins | sample 1430881 | NCBI WGS metagenome assembly PDWJ01 (sample SAMN01162460, study PRJNA174530) | Oral metagenome, whole genome shotgun sequencing project. | biome: Marine environment; feature: Marine mammal; material: Swab sample of the gingival sulcus; isolation source: swab sample of gingival sulcus... | reverse complement strand
GTATCCGAACCTTTTGTCAGTGTTGATGCAGCCGGTATTCATCCCCGAATCAATCAGTATTCAAAAAGCATTGCGGCTTCTCAAGGAATATAAAAGCAACAGTGCCTGTGTCATTGACGAATATGGAGGAATAGAAGGGTTCATCACCAAAAACGGACTGCTCAGTACCATACTTGAAGAAACTGCAAGCGGCGGTACGGAAACGGTTGTTTTTAAACATCCTGACGGCGGAATTTTGGTCAGCGGGCAAATCAGTTTGGATAAATTGCAGTCATTGCACTTTTTAAAATCGCTGGAACGCTCTCCAAACGAAGATTATTACACCCTCGCCGGCTACCTGCTCACCCTTACCGATACCATCCCCCATGCCGGCGATACCGTCCAGACGGAGCATTACCTGTACAAAATTACAAAAATGAACGGGCAGCGTATTGAACAAGTGTGGATAAAAGAAACCGGTACTGTTGTGTAGTCCCGCCTATTAACTGATTGTTTGTGCACTGTTGCGGAAGTTTCCGCTGCGGACAGTTTCCGCTATCCGGTTGCCGGTTAAGCCTGCTTCATATAAAATATCATCCCGCGAACCATGCTGAAATACCGCATCAGGAAACGCAATAACCATTGTCTGCACGGCGGTATGGTTTTTCAACAGTAATTCCAAATACGCACCGGTTCCGCCGATATATGCTCCTTCTTCAAGAATACAGACTGTTTTGTACGGTTTCGCTGTTTCTACAAAAAAATCTTCGTCAAGCGGTTTCAGAAAACGCAGATTGTAAATGTCTGCAAAAATACCGGCTCTAACCAGTAAGTCGGCAGCTTTTTTTACTTCGGCATAAATACCGCCGGTGCATACCAGCAGCACCGTGCTTTTTCCTGTTTTTAAAGCCATAACCCCGCGGCCGTGTACAAGCGGCTCGGCAAAAGCGGGGCATTCACAAGCGCAAACCGCTTTGGGGTAGCGGATAACAACAGGGCTGTTTCGGCAGAGGGCATAGTTCAGCATAAGCTGCATTTCCGCTGCCGCAGCCGGTGCAAGAATGCTTATATGGGGAATGGTACGCAAAAGGCTAATGTCATACCAGCCTTGATGTGTTTCTCCGTCATCGGGAACTGCTCCGGCGCGGTCAACCGCAAAAACTACCGGCAGGTTTTGTAATGCAACATCATGGATAATCTGGTCAATGGCTCGTTGTAAAAAAGTGCTGTAAAGGGCAACAACAGGGCGCAGACCCGTAACCGCAAGCCCCGCCGCAAATGTTACGGCGTGTTGCTCCGCAATCCCTACATCAAAAAAGCGGTTCGGGTAGCGGTGTTGAAAACGGTTCAGCCCCGTGCCCTGCGCCATCGCTGCGGTAACGGCAATAATATCATCATTGGTTTCGGCATTTTTTACAAGACTTTCGGAAAAAGCCTCGGTAAAAGAAACCGTTTGCTTTTTTTCAACTTTTCCGTCTGCAAGACTGAACGGTCCGATACCGTGAAAATCCGAAGGGTTGTCTTCGGCAAAGCCGTAGCCTTTTCCTTTTTTTGTTTGGATATGCACAAGAACCGGCGCGGTAATATGTTTTACATTGCGGAATACTTTTTCAAGTTCATACTCATGATGTCCGTTCAGCGGCCCCACATATTGAAAGCCCAAATCAACAAAAAAATTACTGGTGTAAAAAATCCCTTTTATCCCCAGTTTCAGCCGCCTGATAATTGTATTCAGCCGTTTCCCTATGAAAGGGATTGAACCGACTGCTGTATCAAAAAGATAGCGGAATCGGCGGTAGCCTGTATTGATTGCCAGTCTGCTCAAATATTTTGAAATAGCACTTGTGTTTGGAGAAATGGACATTTTGTTGTCATTCAGGATAACAACCAAATTTTTTACCGAATCAGATAAATTCAGTAAGGCTTCAAACGCCATACCGCCGGTTAAGGCTCCATCCCCGATAACTGCAATAACTTTTCCGTTTTTTTGTTGTAAAGATTTGCCTGCCAAAATTCCCATTGCGGCTGATACGGAGGTTGAGGCATGACCGGTATTGAATACATCGAACGGGCTTTCTTCCCGTTTAGGAAAACCCGAAAGTCCGTCTTTCAGTCTGAGGGTCGAAAATTGCCCGTACCGTCCCGTAAGCAGTTTGTGCGCATACGATTGATGCCCTACATCCCAAATAATTGCGTCGTTAGGACAGGAAAACACCCGGTGCAAGGCAATGGTCAATTCAATAACTCCTAAGTTGCTGGCAAGATGCCCGCCGTTTGAGCTGACTGTTTGTAAAATAATGTGCCGCATTTGTTGAGCGAGCAAAGAAAGTTCTCTGCGGGTGAGCGTTTTTATATCTTCGGGGCTTTTTATTTTTTCAAGTATTGTGTAATTCATAGGTATTGTTTCTGTTTTGTAAGCGGCTCCCATGAGAAAAATCCGTGCTGCCATAAAAAAAGGGCTATGCAAAATCAGCATCAGCCCTTTTTCTGTAATCTATTTTAAGAAGTGGTTATCTGCCGCGGCAACGTTCAATCAGCTTCCAAAAACAGATAGTACTAATAGCACACAAATCTATTTCTTATTCTTATGTCGATTTTTCCGAAGCTTCTTTTTTCTTTTGTGTGTTGCTATCTTTTGTCGCTTCCGTTTTTTTCCGCAGGGCACAGTAAACACTCCTTTATATTGAAAGATGCAAAATAGTAACGAAATAAGTACAAAAAGTCAAGGTGATTGCAAGGCTTCTGGATACCATCTCTCTTCTCTGACCAACTAAACTATGTATGTTTGTTGACATATACGGTATGTGTTCTCTAAGATTGAAAAATAAATGCTAGAATTGCATTCCGGCAGTGCACAAGAATGCAGGAAAGGAGGCTGGTAAAATGATGAAAATGGAATTTTATAAAACTATTTTTGAAGAGGTGCTTCGCCTCTCGGATGACGGTTTTATCGTGGTGGATAAAGAGGCTGTCGTTACAGATATCAACGACCGCTACAGTGCCTTTTTAGGAAAACCGAAAGAGAAGATTATAGGCAGACCGATTACGGACGTGATTCCCAACAGCAAGATGGCGGATATTATGCAGAACGAGTACCGGGAAGAACTTGCCATGCACAAATATATACAGGGCTATGTGCGGGATGCAACCAATGACTTCGTGCTGGTAAGCCGTACCTATGTGAAGGATTCGGCGGGTAATATAATCGGAGGTGTGGCACAAGTCCACTTCCGTGAACAGGCGGTACAATCTGCAAGACGAATGCTCAAGGAGTATAATGAGCTTGAATTTCTGCGCGAGGAGTATGAGCGGTTCAATGGCTTTCAGTTGGGATTTAAGGATATCATCGGCAAAAGCTCTGTGATTCAAAGCAAGAAAAAGGAAGCCGTGCAGGCATCCAAAACAAACTTTCCCGTGCTGATAACCGGAGAGAGCGGTACTGGAAAAGAAGTGTTTGCAAAAGCGATCCACTACGCCGGCAGCCGCCGGCATCGATCCTTTGTAAGCGTGAACTGTGCAGCCATACCTGGAGAGCTTTTAGAGTCCGAGCTGTTCGGCTATGAGGAGGGGGCGTTCACAGGGGCAAAAAAAGGCGGACGAAAGGGCAAGTTCATTCAGGCGGATGGCGGTACCATCTTTCTGGATGAAATAGGAGATATGCCGCTAGCGATGCAAGCAAAGATACTGCGTGTTTTGCAGGAGAGCGAAGTGGACATGGTGGGAGGAGCAAGTCCTGTTCCGGTGAATGTCAGAATAGTTTCGGCAACAAGGAAAAATTTGGAGAACATGATCCGAGAGGGGACATTCCGCGAGGATCTGTACTACCGGTTGAACGTAATCAATATCCATTTGCCGCCGCTGAGGGAGAGGAGCGAGGACATCCCCTGTCTGGTACAATATTATATGGATAAGTTAAATAAGGAATATAAACGGAATGTAGGGATATCCAAGGAAGTAATCGAGGCTTTCTGCCGCCACAAGTGGAACGGAAATGTGAGAGAGCTGGATAATGTCATCAAAGGGGCATACGCCGTTTGCGATGATTTGGAGATACTGTCGTCCGATCTTCCGCCTAAGTTTAAGTTCAAAGATGAAACTGCCTCCACCCGTCTGGCAGAGCGGGCGGAAAAACCAAGTCAGTGGATGCTGGATTCCGTCCATCTTGCAGGATCCATGAAGGAATTTTTGAAAAACCAAGAAAAGGAAATGATTCTTGCTGCCTATGAAAGATTTCATTCCGTGCGTAAAGCGTCAGCCTACCTGGGTATGACGATGCCGACTTATGTCAGAAAGAGGCGGGAATATTTAACCCAAAAAGAATAAGCAGATTACAAAGGACGATAGTTATTGAATAGACTGCTCCATTTTTAAAGCGATCAAATTTAGAGCGCATTAAAAATGGAGCAGTTTTTTTTTAAATTTGTACGTCTGCCTCCTACAAGTTTGTCAAAAAAATAACCGGAATTATTCGTTAAAGAACACAGTTTTCAGACTTCGGCAAAGAAAAAAAGAAGATGGCATAAAAATTGCTTTTTAATTTAATAGTGAATCACGGACGCAAAGCATCCGGGGCTTGTGGGAATCCGTGATGCAAGACATGTCTGGCAAAACCATTGCCGCCTGGCTAGGCGGCTTCAAAACGGAGAGCAAAAAATGAAGTTTACAGAAGCGGCAAAAACAACAGAGTTTGTGAAAGCGGAAGTGGAGGAAAAGTTCGCAGTACTGACAATGAACAGACCAAAGGCTTTGAATGCGCTGAATGACCAGACGCTTGACGAGCTGGATAGGCTGTTTACAGCGATCGAAAAAGACAGGGAAGTGCTTGGCGTTATTCTAACGGGCGAAGGGCGCGCATTTGTTGCGGGTGCAGATATTTCGCAGATGTCAGGCTATGGTGTGGAAGAAGCCCGTCTTTACTCCGGGAGAGCTCAGAAACTTTTCAACAAAATTGAGAGCTTGGAAAAGCCGGTAATCGCAGCGGTGAACGGGTTTGCGCTGGGCGGCGGCTGCGAGTTGGCCATGAGCTGCGATATCCGCATTGCTTCCGAGAAAGCTGTTTTCGGACAACCGGAAACCAATCTGGGACTGATGCCTTGTTTTGGGGGGACACAGCGGCTTCCCCGTCTGGTTGGTGCAGGCATTGCCAAGGAGCTCATCTACACCTGCCGCCAGGTGAAGGCTCAGGAGGCGAAGGAAATCGGGCTTGTCAACAAAGTAGTGCCGGCCGAGGCACTGCTGGAGGAAGCGAAGACTATGATGGCGGTGATCCTTTCAAAATCTCCCATTGCTATCGGCTTTTGCAAGGCAGCTATCAACCGCGGGGCAGACACAGACCTCCGTAATGGTTTTGAAATCGAAAAGGAATGTTGGACGGTCGTGTTCGGCACCAAGGATAAAGAGGAAGGCCTCAGCGCATTCCTTGAAAAACGCACACCTCAGTTTCCAAATCAATACTGAGAAAGCAAAGGAGATAGTGTATGAATGCGGTAAATATAATAGGTACCGTGGGGATTATAGCGGCATTTATTCTGCTGACAGTCCTCATTATGAAAGGTCTCAATATTTTTCTGACTGTGTTTATCTGTACCCTAGTGGTTGCAGTTACAACAGGTATGCCTGTTTATAAAGCCTTCAAAACAAATTTTATGGTTGGGTTCAGCGGGTTTTTCCAGAATTACTTTCTGTTGTTCTTAACCGGTACGCTGCTGGCAAAGGCAATGGACATAACCGGCGCAGCCAAGTCAATCGCAAAAGCGATCATTAAGCTAATGGGAGCCGATTTTGCTTTTGTGTCGGTTCCCCTTGCATGCGGTGTGCTGGCATACGGCGGCGTTACTGCCCATGTGTGCGCTTTCTGTGTATTTTCGATCGCTCTGCAGGTGTTCCGGGCGGCGGACATTCCAAGAAGGATTATTCCCGGTGCCCTGTGTTTCGGCTGCTCTACCTTTGCTATGATCTCACCCGGTGCCGTACAGATACACAATGCAGTGCCCTCCAATAATCTGGGCACACCGTACACGGCAGGGTTTGTGAACGGCTGGATATCCTGCCTATTCATGTTGGTTATAGGTCTTATTTGGTTGAGCATGTACATCAAAAAAGTAAAGGCGAATGGTGAGCACTTTACTCCCATCGCAGGGGACGATATCTCGGACGAGCCTAATGAAAGACTTCCGCACCCTCTTCTCGCTTTGCTTCCGCTCATTGTTACCATCGTGCTTGTTAATATTAAAAACGGAGAGGGCTCTGTGCTGATTCCGGTGGAGAGTGCCGTACTTGCGGGAACTGTTTTTGCAGCCGTAGTGATGTATCCGTTTGTAAAAAAAGGGATTTTCGGCAAAACATTTACCGATGGCGTCCAAATGTGCCTTGCTTCCGTAACGGCTACCAGCGCGGTGGTAGGCTTCGGCTCTGTCGTTTCCCATTCGGCACAGTTCTCGCTTATTACAAACGCCATGATCAACGTTCCCGGGCCAAAGCTGCTGTCGCTCCTTATCGGAACAACAGTTATTGCGGGTATCTGCGGAAGCGCCTCAGGCGGTTTGGGCATCGCCGTGCCGATATTAGGGCCGGTCTACACAAAACTGGGGTTACAGGCTGCGGCGGTTCACCGCGTGATGTCCCTGTCATCCTCAGCGCTGGATTCTCTGCCGCACAATGGCTATATCGTTACGGTAACGAACGGTCTCTGCCGCGAAACGCACAAGGATTCCTATGGTCTTACGCTCCGGCTGACGGTGATCGTTCCGTTCTTCGGCTCGCTGATCGGTGTGCTGCTGTTCACACTGTTCCCCAATCTGCCGTAACCTGAAAGGGAAAAATACCTAATTGCCGGCGGTAAGCCGGCTTCATCGAAAGGAGAAAAATTATGTTTAAACCATTGACAGGCATAAAAGTCATTGATCTGACCTATTTTATTGCAGGGCCGGGTGCTGCCAAAATCCTTGCAGACTGGGGGGCTGATGTTATCAAAGTGGAACCGGTGTTCGGTGATCCCGGCCGCACAACGGGTAAACCCATGTCCATGCGCACCGAGGACGACTGTAATGTCCTTTATAACATCTACAACGCGAATAAGAGGGGGCTTTCCCTAAATCTAAAAATGAAGGACGGAAAAGAGGTTTTAGAGAAAATTCTGAAAACGGCAGATGTTTTTATTACCAGCTACAGGACGGGTGCTCTTAAACGCCTTGAACTGGATTATGAGTCCATGCATGCGAGGCATCCGCATATCGTATGGGGGCAGATCAACGGTTATGGAGATTTTGGTCCTATCAAGGATAACCCCGGGTTTGATACAGTTGCTTTCTGGGCAAGAAGCGGAGCCATGATGGATCTTGCCGAAAAGGGATCTTCGCCGGTAAATCCGCTAATCGGCTTTGGCGATGCCACAACGTCCTGCTCTCTGGCGGCCGGTATCTGCGGTGCGCTGTACAATAAGGTGAAGACCGGCGAGGGCTGTAAGGTCATGGTGTCGCTGTTTGCGCAGGCAATCTGGAGCGGGAGCGCAGGGGTGGCATCGACGCAGTATGGCGACAGCTACCCAAAGACACGGCTTATCCCCGGAACTCCCGTTATGAATACCTACAAGAGCTCGGACGATATCTGGTTCTACATAAGCATTCTGGAACCGGATCGCTACAATCCCATTCTTCTGAAAGGGCTGGGACGGGAGGAGTTGATCGCTGATCCCGCCTATGGAACTGCCGCTTGCAAGGAAAATGCAGAGAATATGACAATGGTGCTCTCGCAGGCGTTTTCCAAGTACACCTATGCTGAGATCGATAAAATGCTGACAGAGGAGGACATCGCACACGAAAAGGTGCAGGGATTCCATGATATTGCAACGGATCCGCAGGCAACTGCAAACTTGTTTGTTGCACCGGTGAAAGAGTGGGACGGTACGGAGACCAAAATGGCGATGACTCCGGTTCGCTTTACACAGGTTGAGCCTAAAACCGTGCAGGATATCGCACCGACTGTGGAGCGCACTGCACCGAAGGTAGGTATGCATTCTGTGGAGATTCTAAAAGAGTACGGCTATACGCAGGCCCAAATAGACGATCTTTTGGGATCGGGCGCAGTAGCTGCGAATATCCAGAAAAAGTAAGTGCTTAAAGCAAAAAAATGAAAGGGGAAAAATATGTACAGTTTTGAATTAACAGACTATCAAAAAGAAATTCGGCAGCGTGCCAAAACATTTGCGCAGGAGGAACTGCTTCCCGGCGTGATCGAGCGGGATAAAAACGACACGTACGATATGGGTATTTTGAAAAAGCTAGGTGAGGCAGGGCTGATCGGAGTGCAATTCGATCCCAAGTATGGTGGGCACGGCAACGATTACCTTGCATTTCTGCTTGTGGTGGAGGAATTGTGCAAAGTAGATTCAGCTTTCGGTATTGCCTATGCGATTTCATCTACCTTTACAACGGGTATCGACTCTTTCGGAAGTGAAGAGCAAAAGATGCATTGTATGCCGCGCCTCTTTGCCGGAGATGCCGTCGGCTGTTTCGCCCTGACGGAGCCGGATGCAGGCTCCGATGCGGGGTCAGCCAAAACGCAAGCAATCCGTGATGGAGATACCTTTATTTTGAACGGCAAAAAGCACTATATTACCAACAGTGCCATTGCCGACTACTGCATGCTGATCGCAAACACGGATATTTCCAAGGGTTCAAAAGGCCTAACAGCCTTTCTGGTAGATATGAAAAATACACCGGGCATCAGCATCGGTCATATTGAAAACAAGTGCGGCATCCGTTCAGCCAAGGTTGCGGAGATCAACATTGAGAATGCAGTAATTCCCGCAAGCCGCATGGTCGGCACGGAAGGTAAGGGGTTCCGCTATGCACTGAGTGCGCTCAACGCCGGCAGGCTCGGCGTGGCAGCACAGGGACTGGGTATTGCACAAAGTGCTTTTGATATCTGCAAGGACTATATGGTAGAGCGTATGCAGTTTGGTAAACCCATTTATAAGAATCAGTATCTTGCTTTCAAAATGGCAGAACTGCAAACAGAGATTGATATGTGCCGCCTCCTGCTTTATAAGGGGGCCTGGGAACAGCAGCAGGGAATGGATTTCTCAGTATCTGCCTGCAAGGCAAAACTTGCATGCTCCAATCTGGCTATGAAGGTTACCACAGAGTGTATTCAAAACATGGGCGGAGCAGGATACATGCGCGAAAATCATGTAGAGCGGATGTTCCGGGATGCAAAGATAACCCAGATCTACGAGGGAACGAATGAGATTCAAAGGCTGATCATCAGCGGTGCTATTTTTGGCTAATCGCAGAGGCAGTACGGCAGCCGCAACCGTCCAAAACGCAGAGGCAGGGTTGGCAGCTTTTCACCCCAGTCTTGCAGGAGATCCGCGATCTGCTGCTATTGTGCTTGCTGCCGGCCGGGGGTTGAAAACTACTGCTTGCTTTGAAAAAATGCTTACTCTTGCAGACACTTTACATGGGCAGGCAGTAGGTACCAGAGCAGCAGTGGATATGGGCTGGCTTCCCGCTTCGAGAGAGGTCGGACTCAGCGGTCTCCGCCTTGCACCGCGGGTCTATTTCGCACTGGGAGTATCGGGTACCAATTTCCACACGATAGGGATGTACCGCTCTAAGCTGATCATTGCTGTAAACATAGCGGAGAATGCCCGGATTTTTCATATAGCAGATTACTGTATCCGTGCAGAGGCGGAAACGGTTTTGGATGGGCTTTTGACTGCTCTGCCCTGCAAGGCTTTTCAGGAAGAAGAGATGGAAGCCTTTATCTTAGATCAGTTGAAGGTCTATCTGTTCCGCCGCAACACTCTGCGTAAAAACAAGTAATACACAGGGTTGTTTACCGGTACGTTGCATCTACGCAAAAAAAACTGCTGACGGGTACTATGTTCAATTTTTAGTATGAACTGTATATTTTTCACTTCCTTGCCTTTGGGGTGCTTGCCTGTTATAATTAGACCCGATTATGCAAAATTCTTTAGCACATATCCCGCAAATTGAAAAATTATTGTCTCACGGACTTTTAACCGGCTGTATCAGCCGTATCGGAAGACCGGCTGTTGCACGCATTGCTGCCGGTCACATCAACGGTATCCGCACCGCAGCATTGCAGCAGGGGGCATCTATTCCTTCACTTGAAGAATGCGCTGCCGAGATACAAAAACGGTGTTTTGCACCGATGCGTAAGCGTATTTCACCTGTGATAAACGCAACGGGCATTATTTTGCACACTAATTTGGGCAGAAGTCCTTTGCCCGAGGGCGTGTGGCAGGCAGCGCAACATGCAGCGGAATCCTACGCCGCTATCGAAATGAGCTTGGAAGACGGGAAGCGAGGGGCGCGTTTCCCCTTTCTGCTTGATTCAATGAATCTGCTTACCGGCGCAGAGGCATCCTTAATTGTAAACAATAACGCTGCGGCTGTTTTTTTATTGTTAAAGGCATTAGCGGGTAACAGCAGTAAAAATGAAGTGATTGTATCCCGCGGGCAGCAAGTGCAAATCGGCGGCGGCTTCCGTGTACCCGATATTTTGCGGGACGCAGGCTGCCGTTTAATCGAAGTGGGTACTACCAATATAACAACTCTTGCAGACATACAAGCCGCCGTTACCGAAAATACGGCAATGGTATTGTGGGTGCATACATCGAATTATAAAATACGCGGCTTTACGGCAGTACCATCCCTACCAGAAATTAAGGCGGCGTTGCCCGGGCATGTGATGCTTGCGGTTGACCAAGGATCCGGTGCGTTGGTACACGGAATAGCAGACGAGCCTTCGGTACCGCAGCTTTTAAAAGAAGGAGCGGATATTGTCTGTTTTTCGGGCGATAAAATGCTTGGGGGACCGCAATGCGGATGGATTGCCGGAAAGAAAGCTGCCGTCAATACCATCGCCCGCCATCCGCTCATGCGTACCTACCGCGTAGGGAAGGCTGTTGCCGCGCTTATGGAAGAAACACTTGTTTATTATCTTAACGGCGGAAAAAGTGCCGCAGCAAAAGCTGTCCGAATGAATCAAACGGAAATAAAAAAACGCTGTACCGCACTTGCGGAAGCTCTGTCCGGTGCAGAAGTTGTTTCCGCTCCGTTTTCCATCGGAGGCGGCAGTACCCCCGATGAAGTATTTCCTTCGTGGGCGGTACGCATACAAGCAAAAATAAAACCGGATAAACTGAAAGACCGCCTCCGCCGCTGTTCCGTACCGATTATCGCTTTTATTGCGGATGACCGGCTGCTCATTCATCTTGCGGCGGTCTCCCCGTCTGACGATGCGTACATTGCCGCCTCATTAAACGACATACTGACAACCTAGCTGCCGTTCCGCCTTAAAAAGCGTTTGCCCTGATTTATACTGCGTGTTTTCTTGTACAAGGATTTTTTGCGTGCTATACTCGCAAAATGCACACTGAAAAGATTGTTATTCTTGATTTCGGCGGACAGTACAGCCAACTCATTGCCCGCCGCATCCGCGAATGCGGAGTATATTGCGAAATTCTTCCTTATGATGCCGAAGCTGCAAAGCTGAACACTCCCGACTTAAAAGGTATCATATTAAGCGGCGGCCCTGACTCGGTCTATGCGGATGATGCCCCTCAATGCAGTAGTACAGTATTTACATGCGGGATTCCCGTATTGGGTATTTGCTACGGAATGCAGCTGATGGCATATTCAGAGGGCGGTGCGGTACATTCCGCCGGCAAAAGCGAGTTCAGTAAGGCCTTGTTGACGGTTGATGAGCCGTCTTCTTTGCTGTTGAAAGAATGCAGCGGCAATTCTATTGTATGGATGAATCATACCGATTCCGTTACCGCATTGCCCGAAGGTTTTTCCGTTCTTGCTCATACGGAAAACTGCCCCATTGCAGCGATGGCACACACCGGAAAAAAACAGTATGCGGTACAATTTCATCCTGAAGTACTTCATTCCGTTCATGGAACGCAAATACTCAAGAACTTTGTGCGCACTATTTGCGCCTGTACCCATGAGTGGAATGCCGAGCGGGAAGCGGACACTCTTATTGAACAAATCCGCACGCAAGTCGGTTCAAAAAGAGTTTTGTCCGCATTGTCGGGCGGTGTGGACTCTTCCGTAGCTTCGGTGTTAGTGCATAAAGCGGTAGGCGAGCAGCTTACCTGTATCTTTGTTGACCACGGACTTTTGCGCAAAGATGAAGCCGAAGAAGTATTAAAAGCATATCGGGAAACACTGGGGCTGCATATTATTCCCGTTGATGCCTCGGAACGGTTTTTACGCAGACTGAAAGGCGTTACTGATCCCGAGCAGAAGCGGAAAATCATCGGCGAAGAGTTTATCCGTGTGTTTGAAGAAGAAGCAAAGAAAATCGGCGGCAGCGATTTTCTTGTTCAAGGAACTATTTATCCTGATATTATCGAATCGGGCGGCAGTAAGAAAGCCGCTGTCATAAAATCTCATCATAATGTCGGCGGGCTGCCGGAAAAAGTTGACTTTAAAGCATTGATAGAACCCTTACGCGCCTTTTTTAAGGATGAAGTGCGGGTACTCGGTGAATCGCTCGGTATTCCGCACCGGTTGGTATACCGCCAGCCCTTTCCCGGGCCGGGACTTGCGGTACGGATTTTGGGTGAAATAACCGAAGAGCGGCTTCGGCTTGTGCGGGAAAGCGACGCAATCTTGCGGGAAGAAATTGCCCGTGCCGGTTTGGCTGAATCAATTTGGCAGTATTTTACCGTATTGCCCGATGTAAAAACCGTCGGTGTTATGGGAGACGGCAGAACCTATGATAATCTTATTGCAATTAGGGCGGTTACCTCGTCTGATGCCATGACGGTTGAGGCTGCGGAAATTCCCTATTCGGTTTTGCAAAAAATTGCCTTGCGGATAACCAACGAGGTAAAAGGCATTAACCGTGTTGTGTACGACATTACCCCGAAACCGCCTGCAACCATCGAGTGGGAATAAAACATGACCGTATTGATTAGAAATTATGAGTAATATTGATTTGTATGGAGGGAGAAAATACTCTAAAAATGCTATACTCCCGTCCGCAATGAAAAAATACAAAGCATTCATATACGGCATAGCCTTATTTTTTTGTGCGGTAAGCACTGCACCGGCAAAGCCTTCAAAAATCACCTTTTCAGCGGATAAGCTCCGCGGCTCCGGAATTAAAGATAAAACCTCGACAACCCTCATCGGTAATGCCGTTGTTACGGTAGATTCGCTCACCATTAGAGGAGAGCAAATTGAACTGTACGGAAAAGATTACCGCTATGTTACTGCAACAGGGGCACTCACCGGTGAAGACACCGAAAAAGGCTTTTCGTTTTCCGCAGATTCGCTGCAGTATGACCGTGAAACGGAAATTGCGGAGTTTTTAGGTGCTGCAAAAGTTGATGACACAAAAAACAAGGTTACAACCCATGCTGAGCGGATAGAGTACAATCAGAAAAATGAAACCATCCTTTTGCAAATGGGGGTTAAATTAGTCAGCAAGGACATTGAATGCAATTCACTTTTTGCCTTGTATCACCGCAAGACATCAATGCTTGAACTGACGGGGAAACCTACGGTGAAAAAAGGAAAAGACACATTCAACGCTGCAAGAATTTCGGTTAATTTGGATACCGAAGATATTCGTTTGGACGGAAAAGTATCCGGTTCGGTAACAGAAGAAAAAAAAGACTCAAAAGACAGCAGTGAAAAAACTGATGAAGGGTAAAAAATGACAGAAAGCAATGAAAACGAAAATATCTGCATGCCGTCCACCCCTGAAGCATTCCCCCTGTCTCCCGTGCAAGCCGAGCAGGAGCAGCACATAAGCACCTTGCGCATAGAAGGGCTTAATAAGTTTTTCCGTAAAAAACATGCAGTGCGTGATGTAACTTTTTCAATGAAGCAGGGCGAAGTTGTCGGACTGCTGGGTCCGAACGGTGCCGGCAAAACTACCAGTTTTTACATGATTGTCGGGTTTTATACACCGAATGCCGGCAATATTTATCTGGATGACCTGTGTATTACCGCCCTGCCCATGTATAAACGCGCCCGTATCGGCATTTCGTACTTGCCGCAGGAAGCATCCGTTTTCAGAAAACTTTCCGTTGAAAAAAATATTGAGGCTATTTTAGAAACACGCAAGGACTTAACCCGTGCCGAGCGGGCAAGAAAGCTGGATGCCCTGCTGGATGAATTCGGAATAACTGCAAACAGAAAGCAGCCTGCATATACATTATCGGGAGGGGAACGCCGCCGCACCGAAATAGCCCGCTCCCTTGCCATTGAACCCAAGTTTCTCCTGCTTGACGAGCCGTTTGCCGGTATCGACCCCATCGCCGTTCATGATATAAAACACATCATCCGTTTGCTGGTAAAGCAGAATATCGGGGTGTTGATTACCGACCACAATGTCCGCGACACGCTTGAAATAACCGACCGCGCATACATTATCAATAAGGGCGAAATTGTCGAACAGGGCTCACGTGAAGTTATTCTTCAGTCTGAAATTGCGCGTAAAGTCTATCTCGGCGAAGAATTCCGAATGTAACAGATGTAAGGCGGCGTTTTCAGCCTTTTTGTATTTCAATTCTCCGTAGCGGTTCTTTCCTTGCCGGTTCTGTTAGCTGTTCTTTTGTTTTAAGGCTTTTTCGTATACTTTAAGATACTTTTTTGCGGAAGTTCCCCATGTAAAATCTTTTTTCATACCGCGCAGCCTCATTGCGGCAATATGTTCCGGCCGCTCATACCATGTATTCACCGCCCATTCAATTGTGTTGTAAATGCTGTCCGGTGTAATATCATGCAAAACAAAACCTGTCCCCTCACCGGTTTCTTCATTATAATTTTCAAGTGCCCTAATTACATTGTTCTCATATTGTAAATCATTTATTAAATTATAAACAACAACTTCTTTTAATAGAGATAAATAATGTTCTTCTTGAATACTCTTAGATAATTTAGCAGCATCTTCTCTACTATCGGAAAATGCAACAAGTTTTTTGGTAGCTTCACCATCAGGAAGTGTCTCAAAAAGTTCTTTGGATAAGATTTGATTTATTTTACCAAAACCTGTTCTGAAACCTCTAAAAGGAGATTGTTTCTTTTTCATCGTAT
>PDWJ01003906.1_pt1 | contig 15071 bp, 14 predicted proteins | sample 1430881 | NCBI WGS metagenome assembly PDWJ01 (sample SAMN01162460, study PRJNA174530) | Oral metagenome, whole genome shotgun sequencing project. | biome: Marine environment; feature: Marine mammal; material: Swab sample of the gingival sulcus; isolation source: swab sample of gingival sulcus... | reverse complement strand
CGGATAGTTGGAAACGGGATGAAAACTCGAGTTAACCCTGAACAGAAATATTCTTTATTTGAGTTGTAATGACCGGATAGTTGGAAACGGGATGAAAACTAAGACGGGATCGGGAACCGCTCGAAGTCCTACTATCCCGTTGTAATGACCGGATAGTTGGAAACGGGATGAAAACTGATTGTTATGGACATTGTCTTGAATTTTATTTTGGTTGTAATGACCGGATAGTTGGAAACGGGATGAAAACCTTTTTTATAGGTTTTTGGTTTTGTCATTTTTTAGGTTGTAATGACCGGATAGTTGGAAACGGGATGAAAACGCGGAAGTTCCTGAGGCGTATTTGCCAGTTCAATGTTGTAATGACCGGATAGTTGGAAACGGGATGAAAACACAGTTTGAAACTCTTCAGTAGAAGTTGCTTCTGTTTGTTGTAATGACCGGATAGTTGGAAACGGGATGAAAACTCAACCTGCTTTTGTTTTTTAAGAAGCATATTTTCCAGTTGTAATGACCGGATAGTTGGAAACGGGATGAAAACCCATGGTTGAACTCCATTTTGCTCCAGGCCGTTGGTTGTAATGACCGGATAGTTGGAAACGGGATGAAAACACCAGGGTGGGGCAAGAGCTATATCCCGGAACCAGGCGGCCGTTGTAATGACCGGATAGTTGGAAACGGGATACAGGGAGTGCTGCTATTAGAATTGTTTCAGTTATACTGGATGTTTACTGGTAAATCTGATGGAGAACTTTTCAATTCTCATTTATCAACCAAACTTCATTATTTAAATAACAGGGGCCTATGATGCTGGAAAAAATATTCTCCATGGCCTCCCTTCGTGAAGCATGGTTGGCGGTTGAAGCAAATAGAGGTTGTGCCGGTGCAGATTTGCAGGGGCTTGATGATTTTGCCCTTGATCTCTTTGATAATCTAGGCCGCCTACAGGAGGAAATTTTTTCTGCCACTTATCGCCCTCAACCTCTCCTTCGTCGCTGGCTGCCGAAAAAAGATGGTGATTATCGTCCGCTTGCTATCCCCTCCGTTCGGGACCGTATTGCTCAAAAAGCGGTGGCTCTTTATCTGGCACCAATCTTTGAGGCTGAGTTTGAGGAATGTAGCTATGGGTATCGGAAAGGGCGTGGTGTTGACAAGGCTGTTCGCCGGGTGATCCAACTCCGGGATGAAGGTTTTCGCTGGGTGGTTGATGTCGACATTTACTCCTTTTTCGATGAAATCGACCACGATCTTCTGCTTGAGGAGCTTGGGCGTCTTGTTCCAGATCCACCTCTTCTCCATTTGATTAGACTCTGGCTTACAACCGAGATAGAGGAGAATGGCAGTCGTATCCCGCAGACGAAAGGCGTTCCCCAGGGTTCACCTCTTTCTCCTCTGCTCTCCAATTTTTTTCTTGATTGCCTTGATGAAACGCTTTTGAACAATGATATGAAGTTGGTTCGGTTCGCCGATGAGTTCCTTGTACTTTGCTCATCTGAAAGCAGGGCAGAAGAGGCATTGGAGCTGACCAAGGAGGTGCTTGATGGCCTGAGGCTACGAATAAACAAACAAAAAACGAAAATTGTCGATTTCAATCAGGGGTTTCGTTATCTTGGTGTCCACTTTGTCCGTTCTTTGGTTCTGAAAGCAACGGAGGAGAAAAAGAAAAGCGGCACAATTCCTGCGTCTCCAGCCAAAATTAAAAGTGATGTTCCGGAGCCAAGTCCGGTAGAGGAAGAACCTGTGCCACCGGTGAAACCCTCTGAATCGGGAGATCCCCTCCTTCGCAGTCTTTATCTTCTGGAGCATGGAACGGTACTGGGCAAGCAGTCTGAACGCTTTATTTTGCGCCGGAAGGGGGAAATTATTCGGGTGATTCCTGCTATCAAGGTCGATCAGATTCTTGTTTTCGGTATGGTACAATTGACAACCCAGGTGATGCAGTTCTGCCTGCAAAAAGAGATTCCCATCTATCTGCTCTCCGGCCATGGGTATTATTATGGAGTGGTGGATTCTTTTTCGACAAAGCGGGTGCTACTGCATCGGGAACAGTTTACTACCGCCGCCGATGCCCGGTTTTGTCTTCATCTGGCAAGGGCGTTTATCCGAGGAAAAATTAATAACAGTCGGTTGCTGCTTCTTCGTTATGGGCGAAACAGGGATCTGCCGGTGCTGGATGATGTGGCCGACACGTTGAAGGGGATTGTCGGGAAACTGGAAGGTGCTGAGACTCTGGATCAACTTCGGGGGTTTGAGGGCTTTGCTGCCAGGGAGTATTTTTCCGCACTGGGTGTTTTACTTGGTGAGCGCTGGGGCTTCTCCGGCAGAAAACGCAAACCGCCTCCAGACCCAATAAATGCACTTCTCTCCTATGGTTACACCCTGTTACTGTATAATATTTACTCGCTTCTTCTGGCAAAGGGACTCAACCCCTTTGTTGGCTATCTTCATCCTCTCCGTGCAGGGCATCCGGCTCTTGCCTCCGATATTATTGAGGAGTTCAGAGCGCCAATTGTCGACAGTGTTGTCTGTAACTTGCTGCTGAACTCAAAAATACACCCCGAAGATTTTACCACCACCATTGATGGTCATCGACGCTGTAAAATTCATAACGCTGTACGTAAACGGTTTATTGTTCGCCTCGAAGCAAAATTAAACAGTTCGATTACCCATCCTGTCACTGGTATGCAACTTGATTATCGAAGATGTATTGCCCAACAGCTTCAGGAGCTGGCATCTGTTATCATGGGACGGCGAGGGCAATATAGAGCGATGGTGATGCGATGAGTTCGTTTTTAATGATCGCCTACGATGTGAAAGATGATGCTGTTCGGCGTAGGGTAGTTAAAATTCTCAAAAACTATGGAACTCGAGTACAGTATTCCGTATTTGAATGCTATCTTTCCCGGCCTGACAAGCATGATTTACAAAAGCAACTTACAGCATTATTGACTTCTGAAGATCGACTTAGGTTCTATCCACTTTGTCAATGGTGTCGGGAGAAAATTGAAATCCAAGGCAGAGGGAAGGTGGAAGAAAATGTCCCCTTTTATCTTTTTTGAGCAGATTTTATGCAATATGTTTTGACGTTCGCGATAGCAGGCGTGGGCAAAAAATAGCCAATGAACTGCTTAATTTTGGACACAGAGTACAATACAGTCTTTTTGAATGTTATTTAAGTGACAAAGAATTACGTGAATTACAGCAACGTATCAATTCGCTGGCGAATATGGAAGAAGATCATTTTCGTTACTATCCTCTCTGTGGAAAAGATGAAGAAAAGGTGGTCGCCTTGGGTGGTAGCAAGGTAGAAAACCCTGATTATATACTCAACTAACAGATATGTTTTTTGAGTTTGACACTGTGTATAATTTTGAATTTACGTTGAAGATTGTGTTTTCTTTAGGGCGAGGTGCTTGGGGGCATGCGCCGAAAAATGCGTTTATTCCGTTGTCGTTTGAGGGTGTTACAAGGAAAGATTGTTATGACCGTATAGTTGTCAACGGGACAGCCTGAATATTGTTTTAAAGGGTTAGAGCTTGAATTTTTCAAATATGATTTATTCTCTTGTGTAAATATGAAGTATATTATTTATCTGTTCGTATTTAATAGTATTGAATATAACTACACCTGAACTAATAATAAATATTAGCATCTTGTGATTTATCCCATCTTTTTTGTAGCTGCTTGGATACCGGCTTAGTAAAAAGAGATTCTGTCATTTTATAAAATATCCTTTACGGGTTCGCTTTGGGCAGCATGGCTTGCAGTTCAATCCAACAGTGGGCATAGGGTGTATACCTTTAGGGTGTTGATGATCTCGTCCCTGTTTGTTTGAAAATTTTGGTAGCTTGCAGGAAGAAATCTTTTCTGGCGTGTATAACTCTCAGCCTCTGCTTTGTCTCTGTTTGCCGAACAAAAAGGATTGTCGTCTGCTGAGCATTTTACAGTGTGTGTCCTAACCCGGATTTCTTATCAGCTCAGGTGGTGTCAGCTTCGGGAGTTTTTGGTAATTCATTCTACTTGGGTATCTGTGTTGTCAAAATACTACCGAAGATGGCACTGCCTTCGGCTGAGCTTTGGCGAACACCTTGCCGATATTTGAGCCGACTCAGGGATATCACATACACCTGTTTTTATATGTTTTTTCTCAAATGAGACAAAATGTTCGTGAGGACTGTGGGCTAATCTTTTCATATCAGAGAAAAGCTACAGGTTCTCGACTTTGAACTGAATTCATCGCCTACCCCTGTTCAAGCAACCTGTTTTTGATCAGGCCAAAGAAACAGTCATTTGGGCCGGTGTATAACCACCCCAGATGCACTCGACACTGCTTGCAGAGAGTTATCTGCCAGGTGTACTGGGTAAGCCAGCTGAATTGCTCTGTTGGAATTCCTCGGGCATACACTCCTGGAGCCTGCCTGAAGCAGACAATTTCATACATTATTCCGGCAGGATTGAAAAAGGCGTGTTCATGTGAATCGGCAATAAGGCAGCGAAATCCTCGGGAAGTGATGGGGTGGGAACAGTGTGCACAGAGAATGGGCCTGTCGTTGCCGGCCGCTTTCTCCCCTGAATTGGTCCTGGACCTCTTTGGGGTTTTCAGGGGAGAGATATCTATGCGAAATGCCCTTGCTAAGGGGGAGCGGTTACGACCGGGCGGTGTGGTAATAGTGTACAATGGCACGCACCATGTCTGCTATGGTGTAACGCTTGGGTTGAATGGTCACCTGCAGTCCAGCCTTACGGATGGTTTCAGCAGTGATCGGCCCGATGGCGGCGATGGTTATGCCCTGCATCAGTTGCCTGAGTTCTTCTTTGTCCTTGGGGGCGACCATGGTGATAAAGTTGGTCACTGTGGAAGAACTGGTAAAGGTGACCAGATCAATATTGCCCTGGGCAAGCTGCGCGCGTAGTTCTTCCTTTTGCCCCTGAGGGGGAACGTTTTGATACACTGGCACCACCTGTACTTCGGCCCCGGCATCAGAAAGCGTTTCCGGGAGTACTTCGCTGGCATGTAGCGCCCTTGGAAGAAGGATCTTGGAACCGCTGCCGACTTGCGATTCCAGCAGGGACGCAGCCAGACCTGCGCCTGTAAACGTTTCTGGGATCAGGTCTGCACGAATCCCGTACTTTCCCAGTTCTTCTGCCGTTGCTTTACCGACCACGGCAATGGCAGGGCCGGCCAGGCTTCTGGTGTCTCTGCCGGTAGCTTGCAGGTGCCTGAAGAAATAGGTGATGGCGTTAATACTGGTAAAGAGAATCCAGTCATATTGATCGAGTACTGCCAGTTCTTTATCCAGTGATCCGTGATCGGCGATCGGTTGGATATGGATGGTGGAGTATTCGAAACACTCTGCGCCGTGTTCTTCGAGTTGAGCAACGAGCTCACTCGCCTGTTCCCGTGTTCTAGTCACAACGATGCGTTTGTTGAACAGGGGGCGTTTTTCGAACCAGTCAATGGTTGTCCGCAGTTTAACCACATCACCGATGATGACCAGAGCGGGCGGTCGGATTCCCGCCTCCTGGACGACCTGGGTAATGGTGGCCAAGGTGCCCTCCACTGAATACTGTTTTGGCGTGGAGGCCCAGCGAACAACGGCCACCGGCGTGTCAGGGTCGCGGCCGTGCTCCATGAGTTTTTTGGTAACCAGGGGCAGGGTTTTAATGCCCATATAGATGACAATGGTTCCGGCGCCGGTGGCCAGCTTGTCCCAACGCAGATTGGAATATTTTTTACTCGGATCTTCGTGGCCTGTCACAAAGGCTACCGAGGCGGTATAATCCCTGTGGGTAATCGGGATACCAGCGTAGGTTGCGGCTGCGGTTGCGGAGGTCACCCCGGGAACAACTTCAAAGTCAATACCTTCAGCGACAAGCTCTTCGATTTCTTCACCGCCACGACCAAAGATGAAGGGGTCACCGCCCTTGAGCCTGACCACTGTTTTCCCTTCCAGGGCTTTTTCGACCAAAAGTCTATTGATGCCCTCCTGGGTAAATGCGTGCAGTCCTCCCCCTTTTTTCCCTGCATAAATGAAGTCGGCTGTTTTGGGGACATACCTAAGCAGCTTTGTGCTCGCCAAGTAATCGTAGATAACCACCTCTGCCCGTTCAAGCAGGTATTTGCCACGAAGTGTGATGAGATTGGGATCGCCTGGTCCCGCACCGACCAGATACACCTTGCCGGTATTTTTTATGGGGTTTGTTGTTTGTTCTGTCACGATGATGTATTAGGGTAGGAGAAATGAAATATCAGGAGGGTTTTCACCCCTGCAGTGAAGCCTGGTAGACCTTTTCAAGAATTTCTTTGCCGCCTTGCTGCAGCAGAGATTCTGCCAGTGTAGCCCCAAGCTCGGTGGCATGCTCCACCGGTGCGGCGTTTGTTTCCTTGAGTAGGGTTTTTCCGTCAACACTGGCAATCAGGCCGGTCAAAGTGACTACATTCTCTTGTACCTGGGCGTAGGCGCCTATGGGCACCTGACAGCCGCCTTCCAGGCGGAGGAGAAAGGCCCGCTCAGCAGTAACCGCTGTGGCCGTGGTCTGGTTATGCAGAGGTTGCAACTGTGTTAAAAGTTCGCTGTCACTTATGCGCAGTTCCACGCCCAATGCCCCCTGGCCAATGGCCGGCAGCATCTGCTCTGGAGTGAACAGCATGCGGATACGTTCCTGCATGCCCAGACGCCGTAAACCTGCAGCGGCCAGAAGAATGGCATCGTAGAGGCCGTCTTCCATCTTTTTTAGGCGGGTTTGTAGGTTGCCTCGTACATCCTTAATCTTCAGATCCGGGCGTAAGGCTGCCAGCTGGGCTTTTCTTCGCAGGCTGGAGGTTCCTACCGTGCTTCCCTGGGGCAGTTCATCCAGACTGGAAAAGTTGTTGGAGACAAAGGCATCCTTCGGCGTCTCCCTTGAGGGCACAATGGCCACATGTAGCCCTTCTGGCAGTTCGGTTGGAACGTCCTTCATTGAATGGACTGCCAGATCAATTTCTCCCGCGAGCATGGCGTCTTCTATCTCTTTAACAAACAGTCCTTTTCCCCCAACCTTGGCCAGTGGGACGTCAAGGATTTTGTCACCTTTGGTTTTGATTGTAACCAGCTCTATTGAGGTGTTGGGATAGACCTTGGTGATGAGGCCGGCAACCCATTCAGACTGGGTGACTGCCAATTCACTGGCTCGTGTGCCTATGCGGAGGATTGATTTCATAGATGTATGTTTGGGTCACCATTTTTTGGAAAAGCAAAGCACCCTTATACCTGTTGCTTCACACATTGTCAATTTGATCCAAAAGCGCGGCAAACATGAGCGGCAGCATCAGTTCGTGGTGTCCGGTGAAATGATATCCTTTCCCACCTTCCAGGTTCGGTCGCTGGACCACATTGGTCAATGGCCGGTAATGCTGGATAAAATCAAAATTGGCCGTGGTAAACTCTTGCACAGTATATCCCAGGTTGCGCACTACGGTCAGGGCCTTGAGAAAAACTTCGGGCAGGAGGACTGCTGAGCCCACGTTCAGGTAAACTCCTTGCTGCAAGTCACTGACAAGGGAGCAGAACAGACGGAAATCCTGGTGTCCGGCTTGACCTATGGCTGCTCCATCAGCACTTGGATGGATATGGATGATATCCGTGCCCATGGCAACATGCACGGTCAGTGGTACCTTGTAACGGTAAGCCATGGCCACAAGGCTTTGCTCATTATGGGGAAAGTTCTGTTCGTTGAGCCTTTTTCCCACGGCCTCACCAATTCCCAGGCCGTGCTCAGCACCATAGGCAATAGCCTGGTTGAGGAACTCGCCGGTTTCCTTGGCTGCCCCAAATGCCCCCTCACCTAACACATCAGCCACCTCTTCAGACGTACGCCCGGCCATGGCGATTTCGGCATCATGAATTATCCCCGCTCCATTCAGAGCGATACCACCTATAATCCCCCGTTGCATCAGGTCGATGAGGATGGGATTCAGGCCGACCTTGATGACGTGTGCTCCCATACCCAGTAGGATGAGTTTGTGATTCGTATAGGCGGCCGCTGCTCTCTGAATAAATTCGGGGAATTCCGTGCCCATCAGTTGCCCCGGCAGACTGCTGATCAGTTCGGTGATTTGCATGCCTGGCCGCAGGGCCTTGGCAAAGTCATGTACACTCACTTTGGAGTGGCGGTCGTAGACGGAGTAGGTGGTGAGTTGGTCGAAATGAAGAGGAGATTGAGCGTATTCGGACATAATATGCGGACAAAAAAGATTGAGGAAGGAGCATGAGCGTGTCAGGTGGATGAAAACATCTGCTGTTCGACGATTTCACACACAATATGCTCAAGCCACAGGTGGGTTTCCTGGATGTGGGGGGTAGAGTCAGAGGGCACAGTAAGGGTCATGTCGCATACTGTAGCCAGCCCCACTTGGGGCTCTTGGGTCCCTCCGGTCAGGGCCACTGTCCGCAACCCCATCTCCTTGGCGGTTTTCATCCCCTTGATTACATTGGCGGAGGTGCCGGATGTGGAGATCCCCAAGGCAAGATCTTCTGGTTTACCCAGTGCCTGTATCTGTTTGACAAAGATCAGGTCGTAGGAAAAATCATTGCTCACCGCCGTGAGAATGGAGGTGTCAGTTGTCAGCGCCAGAGCGGGGAGGGGGCGCCTGTCTATCAAAAAACGATTGACAAATTCCGCCGCCAGATGCTGGGCATCAGCCGCACTGCCTCCGTTACCAAAAATGAGCAGTTTGCCACCGTCTTCAAAGGTTTCTTGTATCCATGAACAAAGAAGGATGATGTCATCAATGGACTGATGAGCAAAGGATTCCTTAGCCATGATGGATTGGATCAGGCTGTTTGAAATACGCGTTTTCATAACCTATGAATGAAGAAATGTGCTCAAGGGGGTAACACAAAAACGTTTTCGCACGCCAGGGTGCGAAAACGTTTGCAAACCAAAAAACAAAAAAATCAGGGCAGATCCTTCATGATGGATTCAGAGACTTCCTTGATGGGCAGAGAACCATCCACGGAGATAACCGGGATGCCATCCAGGTTTTTAAAGTATTGTACAGCCGCCATGGTTCCTGTTGTCTCATCGTAGTAGATATCGTGACGTTTGTTGATGGCGTCTTCATCCTGATCATCGGCACGAGCAGAAAGCTCACCGCCGCAGACACGACAGACCATCTTGCCGTCCTTTTCTGCGGGCTTGATAGCTTCAAAGGCGATATGATTGGGGTGATTGTTGTCGTTGGCGCAAAGCCTGCGACCCATGATTCTGTCTTTGGCAATCTGACGGTCCAGCATAATCTCGACGACGCAGTCCAACTGTATGCCTGCTTCCTTGAGGGCCTTATCGAGGGCCTCCGCCTGGGGGAGAGAGCGGGGAAAACCGTCAAGAAGCCATCCTTTCTCTTTGGATTTGTTCAGGGTTTCCAGAACCATGGGGATGGTGATGTCATCTGGTACCAGGTCGCCGCGATCTATAAACTCCTTGGCCTTTTTACCAAGTTCTGTGCCGCCTTTGATATGCTCACGGAAAATAGCACCGGATTCAATATGGTCGATTCCGTATTTGTCTTTGATGATTGCTCCCTGGGTGCCTTTTCCACTGCCGTTGGGGCCGAAGGTCAGAATGTTCATGCCGTCTCCTTTGTATGCGGTTCAAACGGGAAAGCTGGGTAACAGCTTGTTTTGCATATGCAAGTCAAGATGGAAAAAATGATTTTTTTTATCTCTCCTTGAGTGGTCGAGTATACAGCAACTTTCCGGGTTTGGCTACGAAAATGATAGGAGCCATGGGGAATCCTGAAACAACAAGAGCCCTCTCTATTGAAGCCGCCTATCCCCTCACCGTGTTTTGGAAGAGGAACCGGCTGTCCACTGGCCATACTTTTTGACAACTGCTTGGAAAGTGAGTACAAAGACGCATATTGACTTGGTTTGGCAGTCGATGGGAAATGGCCGGCTGCCTGATTATGTGCAGATTTCGCTTTGAACTCCGTGAATCGTTGGTACGGGACTGTATACTGTGGCGAGCTTTTCCGTTGCCCTCAACCTGTCACGGATGCCGGAGCCTTTTTATATACAAGCATAACAGAGAGATAGAGGCGATTGTATAATAACCCCACGGATTATGGACATTATGAAACAGTTCAAGGTAGGTATCATTGGTTTTGGCACTGTAGGCAGAGGACTGGCTGAGGTGCTTTTGTCCCAGGAGAAGCGACTGGTCAAACGCACCGGAATGTCCATTACTCTCAGCAAGGTGGCTGATAAATCTTTGGCTGAGCTGCCAGAGATGTTGCAAGAGGTAGAGCTGGTACAGGATGCCGGTGCGATAATTCAGGATCCGGACATCGATATCGTGGTGGAACTCATTGGCGGACAGGAACCAGCCAAGACTTTTATCCTTGATGCCATTCAGGCCGGCAAGCATGTGGTGACGGCCAACAAGGCCCTTTTGTCCCAATCGGGCAGGGAGATCTTTGCCGCTGCTTCGGACCAGGGGGTCGAGGTCGGCTTTGAAGCCAGCGTCGGCGGCGGCATCCCCGTGCTGAAGGCGCTCCGCGAAGGTCTGGTTGCCAACAGAATTCTTTCTATCATGGGAATAATGAACGGGACTGCCAACTATATCCTGACCAAGATGACCGAGGAAAGCGTACCTTTTGCAGAGGTGCTTAAGGAGGCGCAGGAAAAAGGATTTGCCGAGGCCGATCCCACCTATGACATTGAGGGCATTGATACTGCTCATAAGCTCGCCATCCTCATGAGCATGGCTTATGGGATGAATATCACCCATAACGAGATTGTCACGGAGGGAATCTCGCAGATCGAACCCTTGGATATTGAGCTCGCCCGTGAGTTCGGTTGCCGTATTAAACTGTTGGCCATAAGCCGCAATCATGGGGATCATGTGGAGGCCCGGGTGCACCCTACCATGATCCCAGAATCGCACCTGCTGGCGTCCATCAACGGTGCCTATAATGCTATCCATTTCACCGGAGACACTGTGGGCAATGTCCTGCTGTACGGTTTGGGAGCCGGCATGGTCCCGACCGGGAGCGCGGTTGCCGCAGATGTGGTTGATATTGCACGGAATATAATGGCAGGAGCCATAGGTCGTGTGGCGCCGCTTTCTTATCTTCCTGAGCATATGGGGGAGAGGAAGGTGATGCCCATGGATGAATTATTCGGGCCATATTACTTTCGCTTTACGGTCAAGGATGAACCGGGGGTACTGGCTTCTATTGCCGGTATACTCGACCGATATACCATCAGCCTGGAGTCAGTGGTGCAAAAGGGCAGAAAGAAAACAGGCGCCGTCCCCCTGGTGATGCTGACACACGATGCCCAGGAGTCTGCAGTGGGTAAGGCTCTGGATGAAATAAGCAAACTGGAATCAGTGGTTGCCCCGGTGGTTACGATACGACTTCTTGGCGAGAATGAGCAGTAAAAGGAGCTGATTATGAAATACGTGCTGCTTATTGGAGACGGGATGGGCGATGTACCTGTCCCGCAGCTCAATGATCAAACTCCACTGGAGGCCGCCGAAACACCGACCATGGACAGGCTGGCAAAAGGCGCGGAAAAAATGCTGGTGCACACGGTGCCTGATGGCTACCCGCCGGGCAGTGATGTGGCCAACCTGTCTCTGCTTGGGTACGAGCCTGAGCAATGTTATACCGGTCGAGCCCCTCTGGAAGCAGCCAGCATGGGAGTGGCGCTGCGACCCGATGAGATCGCCTTTCGCTGTAACCTGGTCAATATAGAGCAGGACGGGGAGCAGCGTTTGTTTATGAAGGACTACAGTGCTGGCCATATTACCACGGAAGAGAGCCGGGCATTGCTGCATAGCCTTCAGGAGCAGTGTGGGAATGATGTGGTACGGCTCTATCCCGGAATCAGCTATCGACACTTGTTGGTGTATACTGGAAAACCAGCCAGCGGCGTGCATACCGTCCCCCCCCATGACTACACGGGTCAGGAGGTCACCGAGCACTACGCACGCTACCAAAAGGATGAGCAGCTTTTTGCCCTGATGGAGAAAGCACGCCCAGTTTTGACCGCCCACCCCGTGAATCAGCGTCGGCGGGCCGAAGGTAAGACGTCGGCCAATGCTGTCTGGCTCTGGGGAGAAGGAAAGCGGCCGAGCATGGAAACCATACCGCAGCGGTTTGGGTTTGAAGGCGGGATGATTTCGGCGGTGGATCTGCTCATGGGAATTGGTGAGCTGGCCGGGCTGGAGGTTATCCGGGTTCCAGGGGTTACCGGGTACCTGGACACGAATTATGCCGGTAAGGCCCAGGCGGCCATTGAGGTCCTGAAGGACAAAGATCTGGTGGTGGTGCATGTGGAGGCGCCAGATGAAACCGGACATCAGGGACTTGCTTTAGAAAAAGTTCAGGCCATCGAGGACTTTGACCAAAAGATTGTTCGGCCCGTGGTGGAATCTCTGGAAGGGCAGAATGAGGCGTTTCGGGTGGTTGTTACCATGGATCATTATACCCCCATACACCGGAAAACCCATGAAGATTGGCCGGTTCCATTGTTCCTGTATGATTCCAGGGGGGCGGGCGTTACTGACGGGAAGGTCTATAGTGAAAAGAATGTGGTCAGCGCTGTTGCATCCAGCGGCAGGGTGTTTACCTCCGGGGCTGCTTTTTTCCGTTATTTCCTGGAGCAGGGGTAGGGTATGAACGAAAAATTGTCGGTAGCCTTGGGAGAACCAGCTTTTGAAACACCGTACCGGGTTATCTATGCCGATACAGATGCCGCCAGGGTGGTCTACAATGCCAACTACCTGCGGTACTTTGAAATCGGCCGCACAGAAATGGTACGTGCCTGGGGTATCCCCTACAGCTACATTGAGACCCTCGGCTGTTTTCTGCCGGTTACGGAAACCTACCTGCGCTTCAAGGCACCAGCCCGCTACGATGATTTGCTCACCATTTCGACCTCGCTGGTGGAGCTGAAAAAAGTGTCCTGCCGCTTTCATTACGCCATCACCAGGCAAAATGAAAAGGGCAAGCAGACCTTGTTGGTCAGGGGGAGTACCACCCATGCCTGTGTCGGAGCATCTGGCACACTTGTCGCTTTCCCGCAAGAAGTATTGGATAAGATGGCTCTTTTTGTGGCCACCAAAAAGGCATAACACTTCCAGCGTCTTTCTTTGAATGGTGAGTTTTTTTAACGAGGCTCTATGAGGACCAAGTATGCCAACCTAAATCCGCGCAACCTGCAAGCAGGTAGGATCGCAAAGCAAGTGCAAGAGAGAGATCCCAAACCGCTGCTAGCGGTTACAATAGAAAAACAAGATTTGTTGTTGACATATTGTGTCAATGTGGTAAATACATGCCTCGCGACGCGGGGTGGAGCAGTTCGGTAGCTCGTCGGGCTCATAACCCGAAGGTCGGAGGTTCAAATCCTCCCCCCGCTACCATGTACTTTCAAGGACTTAGCTAGTTCTAGCTAAGTCCTTTTTTATTGCGTGTAACCATAATGTACCTTTTTCCCGGGAGAAATCCTGTTGTATTAGCCCAAGTTTGTAATAATGATTCTCAAAAAACTCTGTAATGAAGGTTTTTTGTAAAACACTAAAAAAATATTAACAGAATTACAGAACTATAGGATCGTTTAGTCCCAGCGAACCGGCACCAAGGTTCAGCAACGTACAGTATTGAATCTTGGTTCTGATTTTCCACTTCCCGCAGAACAATGGTCGATACTGTGCAAAAGTGCGGCCGGTCTATCATCAGATAGCCCAAAGAGTGTCTGGCCATTTATTTATCTGCGTGTTGGCCTACCATTTGGTGCATTTTATCCGGATGCGCTTGAAACAGGGCTGCGTACATGATTCCTGGACTACATTGCGCAATGTGCTGCTGCCACATAATCGGGCCACGGTTTCCATGCAGTGCAAAGATGGAAGTACGGTTCATGTCAGGAAGAGTATGGAGCCTGACCCGGAGCCGAAAAAAATATATTCAATTCTTGGTGTTAAATGCCATCCTGGCAAGTCCGTTGAACCGACAATTGCGGCAAAATAAAAGATGTAGTGCCAGAGTTGAAGGCGTTCTGCTGGTAACATATTGTAATTATAGAAAAAATAAAATCACACCCTCAAGCTTGGGTTAAGCGTTACTGGCGTTGGAAAAGTTATAACCCCCTCCTGGTGAAAAAAAGCAAGTGAGAGATGTCCACCGCCATCTGCGCTCCACGTCATGGAGTCGCTAAGCCCCCAGGGGTCGAACTGTCATCAAACGTGTATACCGCGGCATTTGCAAGGCCAGCCATTCCAACTAAAAATAATCCGGTTACCAGTACTGCGAAAATACTCTTTTTCATTACATCCTCCATTTTTAAGAAATCCAGGGGACACCTTGTCTGTTTTTCTTTCGATCCCGTGATTAGTTACGGAGCCACTGGCCTTGCCAGCTGTGCTTGGTAAGACTTTATACAAATGCTTATCTTCTGCTAATAAATAAGTAAGGTGTCCCCGGAATTTACCCCAAAGAAAGTGCGTCCCTGTTATCAGGAATTCAAGCCTTCCCAAAACAGGAAAATACATATTCAAACAGACAGGTTACGGGCCATAAAACTGTTTTTCATGCAGTCCTATTCATACCGAGAAAAATATTTGCCCTGTCGTCTTTATGCTGATATAAAAACAATTGTTATACTACGATAAAAAGAAACATTCGCCGCCCATGAAGATCATTCAGCCAGTTGCCTCTGTTTCAGAGCAGAGTCCTGACCAGATTCTTCTTCATTGTCCTGGTATTCCGGCCAACGGAGATTTTTTTCTGGAAACCTTTTCTTCAGGATTAAAACTGCTGGTTATGAACATGCGTTTCAGCCAGCCCGTTGCTCTGTATGATGAAAACAGCCCACATACCATTGGGATGAACTTTGCAGCCAAAGGAAAAGCAGAAGCCTTTTCCAGAGGCTATGTCCATAATAGTCCCATTGTTCCAGGTATGAGCGGATATTTTACCTATAGAGACTCTGTGGACATGGGTGAAAAGATTATGACCGAACATTATCAGCGGGTGTTGGTTAGTATGGCGCCGGAAACCTTGACCAGACTGGCAAATGAGGACGAAC
>PDWJ01003463.1_pt1 | contig 15071 bp, 14 predicted proteins | sample 1430881 | NCBI WGS metagenome assembly PDWJ01 (sample SAMN01162460, study PRJNA174530) | Oral metagenome, whole genome shotgun sequencing project. | biome: Marine environment; feature: Marine mammal; material: Swab sample of the gingival sulcus; isolation source: swab sample of gingival sulcus... | reverse complement strand
AATACAACTGACAGATGCTATAGATATATTGATGCAAGCGGAAGAAGTGCAGGCAACTTTAATAAAAGGGGAAAGTCATGATTGTGGCTCTAAGTTAGGTTATTTGCAAACAAATTTTTTGTATGCTTCACGCAGAAGAGATATTCTTGGTAAAAATGGTTTGGATAAAAAATGAAAAAAAATTTAATAATATTTGGAACAAGACCTGAATCTATAAAAATGGCTCCTTTAGTTCAAGAATTTAAGAAAAGTGGCGGTTTTGAAACGAAGGTTTGCGTAACGGCACAACACAGAGAAATGCTTGACCAGGTACTAGATTTTTTTGAAATTGTGCCGGATTATGATTTGAACTTGATGAGGCCTAATCAGAGTTTATATACGCTCACGGCTGGTATCATAACAGAATTAAAGCCCATTTTAGAGAATTACAAACCTGACTTTGTTTATGTTCACGGAGATACGACAACAACAATGGCTGCGTCAATTGCAAGTTTTTACAGTGGGGCAAAGGTATGTCATGTTGAGGCAGGATTGAGAACTTTTAATAAGCGCTCACCATTTCCTGAGGAAATAAATCGTCAAGTTACAGGGCGAATCGCCGATTATCATTTTGCACCAACAGAACAGTCCTATAAAAATTTGTTGAATGAGGCCGTTCCTAGTAATTCTATTCTTGTTACAGGAAATACAGTGATTGATGCTTTGATGACAAGTATTGAAAAGGTTAATAAAATCGATGATGAAGAAATAACTAAATTAAGAAGAGTTATTGATGTAAACAAGAAGCTTATTTTAGTAACAGGGCACCGTCGAGAAAATCATGGACAAGGATTTATCAATATTTGTGAAGCATTAAAAGAAATTGCAATAAATAATAAAGATGTACAAATTATTTATCCTGTACACTTAAATCCCAATGTTCAAAAACCTGTTTATGAAGTTCTTTCTGGAGTTGATGATATTCATTTAATTTCGCCCTTAGCATATCCTGCTTTTGTTTGGTTGATGAATCAATCTTATTTAATCATTACCGATAGTGGTGGTGTGCAAGAGGAGGCACCCAGTTTAGGAAAGCCTGTTTTGGTAATGCGTGATACAACTGAGCGGCCAGAGGCAGTTGGTGCAGGAACGGTAATATTGGTTGGAACAGATAAAGAAAAAATAACAAAAGAGTGTCAAGAGTTATTGACTAATGATGTTAAGTATAAAAATATGAGTGCGTTGCACAATCCTTATGGAGATGGAAGAGCGTGCCAGAGAATTATAGAATTTATAAAGAGAGTATAGATGAAAAGTAATAAAGTAGTAACTATTGGTTTGGGTTATATTGGTTTACCAACTTCGGCATTGATAGCAAGCAGTGGTGTTCAGGTTTGTGGTGTTGATGTTAATCCTAAGATAGTGGAGACTATCAATCAGGGAAAAATTCATATTGTAGAGCCAGACTTGGACAAAGCTGTTGAAAGGGCTGTAAAAGCAGGTTTTTTAACAGCAACCACAAAGGCAATAGAGGCAGATGCTTATTTAGTTGTTGTGCCAACGCCATTTAAAGAAAAGAATGAGCCGGATATTTCTTATGTTGAGGCTGCAACAAGAGGAATTATTCCTTTGTTAAAAGAAGGGGATTTATACATCATTGAATCAACTTCTCCCGTTGGAACAACGGAAAAAATGATGAATTTGATTTATCAAGAGCGTCCTGAGTTAAAAGAGACATTGTACATTGCATATTGCCCTGAAAGAGTTTTGCCAGGGAATGTAATGTATGAGTTGGTACATAATGATAGAGTTATCGGTGGCATTGATGAAAAATCTACTGATAAGGCGGTTGAGTTTTACAAACAATTTGTAAAAGGGGAGTTGCACAAAACTAATGCAAGAACGGCTGAGATGTGCAAATTAACCGAAAACTCGTCAAGAGATGTACAAATTGCTTTTGCTAATGAGTTATCGTTAATTTGTGATAAAGCAGGCATAAATGTTTGGGAATTAATAAGATTAGCCAATAAGCATCCGAGAGTGGATATTTTACAACCGGGGTGCGGGGTCGGTGGGCACTGTATTGCAGTTGACCCTTATTTTATCATGGCTGACTTTCCTGTGGAAACTCAACTTGTTGGTAAGGCAAGAGAAATTAATAATTATAAATCATTCTGGTGTGCCGAAAAAATAAAAACCGCAAAATTAGAGTTTGAACTAAAAAATGGTAGAAAGCCAAAAATTGCTCTGATGGGATTAGCATTTAAACCAGATATTGATGATTTGCGAGAATCGCCTGCAAAATATATTGTAGAGAAAGTATTACAAAACGATATCAATGGTGCATACTTTATAGTTGAGCCCAATATTGAGGAACATAATGTTTTCAAATTGACAGATTATCAAACTGCGGTTGGAAAAGCGGATATAATTGCTTTTCTGGTTTCTCATAAGGAGTTTAAGAATATGGAAATAGGCAAAGGCAAAGTTGTTTTAGATTTTTGTGGGGTTATAGAATAAAAGTATGATCAACATAAGAGAATTTATAAACAAATATGTCATCAAACGAACAAAAAGCATGTTCATAGATGATATTTTGGAAAATAAAAAAAAACTAACAACAGAGATTGAAAATAAATCGGTTTTGGTGATTGGTGGGGCTGGAAGTATAGGAAGTTCGTATATCAAAGCCTTGTTGAAATTTAAACCAAAATCCTTGGTAGTGGTTGATATTAACGAAAATGGATTGACCGAACTCACTCGTGATTTAAGAAGTTCTGACGATATTCCTATACCAAAGGATTATGTAACTTATCCGATGAATTATGCCGATGCTGTTTTTGCAAAAATGTTTAAGAACAGAGGAGGTTTTGATATTGTGGCTAATTTTTCGGCACATAAGCATGTTAGAAGTGAAAAAGATGTGTTTTCAGTGGAGGCGTTGATTAATAATAATGTTATCAATGCAAAAGGTTTATTAGATTTATTAGTAGATTATCCGCCAAAACATTTTTTCTGTGTTTCTACCGATAAAGCGGCAAACCCTGTGAATATTATGGGGGGAAGTAAGAAAATAATGGAAGACTTGATAATGACCTATACTGATAAATTCCCTGTAACGACAGCAAGATTTGCGAATGTGGCGTTTTCAAATGGTTCTCTTCCCGCTGGGTTTTTAGAGCGAATTGCCAAAAAACAACCTATTTCTGCACCAAGTGATGTCAAACGTTATTTTGTATCGCCAGAGGAAAGCGGGCAGATTTGTTTGCTGGCTTGTATTTTAGGAAATACGGGAGAAATTTATTTTCCAAAATTGCAAGAAGAACAAATGATGACTTTCTCTGATATGGCGGAAAAATTGTTACAAGAATACGGTTATGAGGTAGAAAGATGTACTTCTGATGAGGAAGCAATTCTTAAGGCAAAAGAATTTACATTAGATTCCAAAAAATATCCAGTGCATTTTTCGGGAAGTGATACAACGGGCGAAAAACCATACGAAGAATTTTATACAGAAGATGAAATGGTGACCTTAAATTCTTATAAATCATTAGGTATAGTAAGTGTTAAGGATTTCAAAAAGATGCAAGAGATTGAAAAAATGATAAACGATTTTCAGCAGCTCTTTGCCAAAGAGCAGGTTGAAAAATCAAAGGTTGTTCGTCTGATGAAAGATTTTTTAGTGAATTTTGAGCATAAAGAAGTTGGTAAAAGTTTAGATGCAAAAATGTAATATAAATACAAATAAAATTTTATCATTTATTCGTGATGTTTATGGCGTGGAAAACGATTTTTTGCCATTGCATATTCCTACATTTAGGGGAAATGAAAAGGAATATTTAAACGAATGTATTGATTCCACATTCGTGTCGAGTGTGGGTAAATTTGTTGATGAATTCGAGCAAAAAATCGCTGATTATACAGAAGCAAAACACGCTATTGTATGTGTAAATGGAACGAATGCTTTGCATTTAGCCTTGTTGTTGTCGGGTGTTGAAAATGATGATGAGGTTATTACACAGCCTTTGACTTTTATAGCGACGGCAAATGCGATTTCGTATGCCAATGCCATTCCTGTTTTTGTAGATGTTGATAAAGATACAATGGGATTATCGCCAAAGGCTTTGGAAAAATATTTGCAAGAAAATGTAGGAATGAAACAAGGTGAATGTTTTAATAAAACAACAGGAAGAAGAATAAAGGCTTGTATGCCGATGCACACTTTCGGTCATGCTTGCAGAATAGAAGAAATTGCTAATATATGTGAGAAATATCATATTGAATTAGTGGAAGATGCCGCCGAGGCAATGGGGAGTTTTTATAAAGGAAAACATCTCGGAACTTTTGGAAAAATTTCAGGGATTTCGTTTAACGGAAATAAGATTATGACCACAGGTGGTGGCGGAATTTTGCTAACAAACGATGATGAATTAGCGAAAAAAGCAAAGCATTTAAGCACACAGGCAAAAATTCCACACGCTTGGGAGTATGCTCACGATTATGTCGGCTATAATTACCGAATGCCAAATTTGAATGCGGCTTTGGGCTTGGCTCAATTAGAGAAATTAGATGATTTTGTCAATAATAAAAGAGAAACAGCTTTAAAGTATTTAGCATTTTTTGAGGAGCAAAATATTCCTTTTTTCAAAGATAGAGAAGAAGAAAAATCTAATTATTGGCTAAATGCCATAATTTTAGAAAATAGAGAACAGAGAGATGCTTTCCTAAAAGAAAGTAATGAAAGTGGCGTAATGACAAGACCAATTTGGAAATTGATGAACAAATTACCGATGTTTAAAGATTGTCCAAAAGGGGATTTAAGTAATGCCGAATGGTTGGAAGATAGAGTGGTAAATATTCCGAGTAGTGTAAGATGAGTGAACTAAAACCAAATATTGTTCTTTTGGGAGGGGGGGGGCATTGCGTGTCTGTGATTGATGTTATTGAGCAGGAAGACAAATACAATATACTGGGAATATTACAGCCGAACGCCCAAGAAGATAATGTATTAGGATATCCTATTTTGGGCGGAGATGATTTAATTCCGAAATTGGTTAATGACGACACCTATTTTCTAATAACGGTTGGACAAATAAAATCGTATGGTATCAGAGAGAAATTGGCTAATATTTTAGAAAAAGAAAATGCCCGATTAGCAAAGGCCATTTCTCCATTTGCCTATGTTTCTAAACATTCTGAAATAGGAGAAGGAACAGTTATTATGCATAATGCTTTTGTAAATGCTGATGCAAAAATAGGACAGCATTGTATTGTTAATACAAAGGTAAATATAGAACACGGAGCGAGGGTGGAAGATTTTTGTCATATTTCCACTTGCGCTGTTGTTAATGGCGATAGTGTCGTTAAAATAGGAACATTTGTGGGGAGTAATGCAACAATTTCTCACGGAGTGGTTGTTGAAAAAGATAGCATTATTGGAGCAGGTAAATTTATAAAATAATGGATAAGGTATTAATTATAGCAGAGGCAGGAGTCAATCATAATGGGGATGTTAATAAAGCAAAGGAACTTATTGATGTCGCCTTTGAGGCTGGTGTTGATTATGTAAAGTTCCAGACCTTTAGGGCTGAAAAATTAGTAACTAAATCAGCAAAAAGAGCAACATATCAAGATAAAAATACTCAAAATGATGACTCTCAATTTCAAATGTTAAAGAAGTTGGAATTGTCGGAAGACAATCATAAAGAATTAATATCTTACTGCAAATCAAAAGGTGTGAAGTTTTTATCCACAGGCTTTGACTTGGAGAGTTTAGCGTTTTTGAAAAAAATAGGAATCTCACTGGCGAAAATTCCGTCAGGAGAAATAACCAATTATCCTTATTTAAAAAAGGTTGCAACATTGTTTGAAGAAGTCATTCTATCAACAGGAATGGCCGATATCAAGGAGATTGAAGGCGCTGTGAGTGTTTTGTTGAGTAATGGGGTTAAAAAAGAAAATTTAACAATTTTACATTGCAATACAGAATACCCAACGCCAATGGAAGATGTGAATTTGAAAGCAATGTTACACATCAAGGAAGAATTTGGTGTAAGTGTCGGTTACTCTGACCATACTCTTGGCATTGAAGTGCCTATTTCGGCTGTTGCCTTGGGAGCGACTGTAATTGAAAAGCATTTTACATTAGATAGAAATTTACCGGGGCCTGACCACAGAGCATCGCTTGAACCAGATGAATTAAAAGCAATGGTTTCAGGTATTAGAAATATTGAAAAAGCAATTTCAGGAAACGGAATAAAAGAGCCTTCGAAATCGGAATTAAAAAACAAATCTGTTGCAAGAAAAAGTATTGTAGCAAGTTGCGAAATAAAAAAAGGGGATGTTTTTACAGAAGACAATTTAACAATAAAACGCCCGGGAACAGGGATTTCACCAATGAAATGGAATGAAGTTTTAGGCAAAATTGCTAGTAAAAGCTACGTAGAAGACGAAGTATTAACTGAAATATAGTGATTGTATGAAAAAAGTATGTATCGTCACAGGGACAAGGGCAGAATATGGGTTGCTATATTGGCTGATGAAAGAGATTCAAAGCGATGATGAGCTGCAGTTGCAAATTGTCGCCACAGGAATGCACTTAAGTCCTGAATTTGGTTTGACTTGTCGGGAAATTGAACAAGAATTTGCTGTAGACAAAAAAGTGGAGATGTTGCTATCTTCAGATACAGAAGTTGGTATTGCTAAATCTATGGGGTTGGCGATGATCAGCTTCGCCGATGCATACGTTGATTTAAAACCTGATATATTAATTGTACTAGGTGATAGATACGAAATTTTTAGTGCAGTTAGTGCGGCAATGATTGCCAAAATTCCCATTGTTCATTTGCACGGAGGAGAAACGACGGAAGGGGCTTTTGATGAAGCAATTAGGCATTGTATTACTAAAATGAGTCATTGGCATTTTGTTGCAACAGAAGAATATCGTAAGCGAGTTATTCAGTTGGGAGAGGACCCTAATAGGGTGTTTAATGTTGGTGGAATGGGCATTGAAAATATTAAACGACTTCAGCTGTTAGATAAGGCAGATTTTGAAAAATCTATTGGTTTTGAACTAGCAGATAAGAATTTATTGGTAACATTTCATCCTGTAACACTTGAAAATAGCTCTGCACAAGAACAGTTTAGTGAGTTGCTAGTTGCGTTAGATGGTTTAAATGATACACATATTATTTTTACCAAAGCAAACAGTGATACAGATGGTCGTATTATCAATCAAATGATTGATAAATACGTGGCTAAAAATGGACATAAGGCGGTTGCTTTTACGTCTCTTGGACAGTTGCGTTATTTAAGTGCTTTACAATTTGTTGATGCTGTTGTCGGTAATAGTTCTAGTGGATTAGCAGAAGCACCTAGTTTTAAAATTGCTACAATTAATATCGGTGATAGACAAAAAGGGCGGATAAAGGCAGATAGTGTCATTGATTGTGAACCACAGAATGACGGTATCAAACAGGCAATTAACCATCTGTATACTGATGGTTTTCAGCAGGTATTAAAAAACACAAAAAATCCTTATGGAGATGGAATGGCAAGTAAAACAATTATTAATGAATTGAGAAATATTAATTTACAAGATAAAGGTGCTTTAAAGAAAACGTTTTATAACCTTTGATATTAAAGAGAATAGTTATGATACAAGCGATACAAATTCACAAAAATAAAACGATTGTTCAAGCGATAGAGCAATTAAATCTATTACGTAATATCAGTCGATTAATTTTATTTGTTATCGATGATGATAATAAAGTAATTGGTTCGGTTACTGATGGGGATATCCGCCGTTCTATTGTAAAAAATCACGACATACAGAGGTCTGTTGGTGAAGTGTGTAATCCTAATTTTTTATTTGAGCGTAGTGGTAAAGGCTATATTGATTTCACCAGTTATAAAAATAAAGATATTAGAATTCTTCCCTTACTGGATAAAGAAAGTCATCTGGTTGACATTATTGATTTAGATAAACAACAGGCACAACTACCGTTAGAATGTATGATTATGGCAGGAGGCAGAGGGAAGCGGTTAAGCCCCTTGACCGATACTGTACCCAAACCAATGTTAGATTTAGGTGGGATACCTATTATTGAACGCAATATCAATCGGTTGATTTTATTTGGTATTAAGAAATTTTATATATCGGTTAAATATCTTGGTGAGCAAATAGTAGAATATTTTGGTAATGGGTCTGATAAGGGGGTTCAAATTGAGTATGTGTGGGAAGATAAGCCGTTAGGTACAGCAGGTGCATTGTCACTGGTGGAAAAATTTGAGACAGAACAAATCTTGTTAATGAATAGTGATTTATTGACTAATGTGAACTTTGAAATTATGTACAAAACCTTGTTAAGTTCCACAGCTGATATGGTTGTTGCCTCAACTGAATACAAAATTGATATACCCTATGCGGTTTTTGAAACTAATGGCAATCAAGTTGTTGATTTCAAAGAAAAACCAAGCAAGGTTTATCATGCCAATGCAGGTATTTACATCTTAAATAAATCACTCATTGACAAAGTACCAAAAGATACTTTTTTTGACATTACAGATTTAATGGAAAACCTTGTAAACTCTGGCGGAAAATTAGTTTATTGCCCAATTATTGGTTATTGGATTGATATTGGTAAGCCTGCGGATTATAAGCAGGCACAGGATTTTGTGAGTTATCTCAATTAAAGGAAATTAATGTAACAGTGAAAAAATATTTAGCTATTATTCCTGCAAGAGGTGGAAGCAAACGTCTACCACGAAAAAATTTACTACCTTTGCAGGGTAAGCCTCTTATTGTATGGACAATAGAAAGCGCTTTACAAAGTGCCTATATTGATGATATCTGTGTAACTAGTGATGATAATGAGGTACTAAAGATTGTGAGAAATACTGGTTGTTTGGTTCTAGAACGTCCCGATTATTTAGCCAGCGATACAGCAACGACCTTTGATGCTGTGAAACATGCCATTGAAAATTTATCTGAAAATTATGAATATATTGTCTTGTTGCAACCGACATCACCATTACGTACAGCAAAGCATATCGATGAGGCAATAGACTTGTTAAATACAAAGTCAGCAGATGCGATTATCTCAGTATGTGCAATGGAACATTCACCTTTATGGTCGAATACTTTACCAAATGACGGTAGTATGGTTGGATTTCTAAGTAATGAAGTATTGCAGCGTAGCCAAGATTTAGAGACGTATTATCGATTAAATGGTGTGCTTTATATTTGTAAAACTCAAAGCTTATTGCAAGAAGAGACTTTTTTTATTAGTGACAATATTTTTGCTTATGTGATGGATGAAGACTCTTCGGTAGATATTGATACAGTAAGAGATTTTGAATATTCTAGCTGGTTAATGGAACGGAGACTAACTTAGAGTTATGCAGAAGGCTTTATTATTTGTTGAATCTCCTCTTCAGCTGTTGTGTGCTTATCAAGCAGTAGATACTTTTCAGCTTAGGAAGACAGATATAAATATTGTGATTCGTTTGACGAAGAGAGGCAAAAATGATAGCCATATGCTGAAACTCGCAGATGATTTAGGTATTGATTTTCAAGTGATTACTCTTCGTCCTGACAGGCTAAAGGTTGATATTTTGCGAGCCTCATTTAAACTGTTCAGTATACTAATAAAACGGTATGATATTGTATTTTTGGGTAGTTATTTTTCTCGTTTTCTTAGTACGTTAAGGAAAATTTTGAGGACTGATGCTGTGTATTATCTTGATGATGGAGCTGCAACTTTTAGGGTTCAGGAAAAACTTTCTGAAACCTTACAAACAGCTAACTTATTTACTTTTTTACCTATTAGGACGTTGGAAAATCAAACGGTTATTTTTCATCGGTTTGAGGCTTTAAAGGAGCGCTTTTCTTTAGGTGATTTCGAAAAAAAAGGAAAATATTTTGTTGGTCAGCCGGTACAAATTATGCAAGGCATATCTGAAGCACAGTATATGAAGTATCTTATAAAAATATCCGAAAGAGAACCTATTTTTTATATACCCCATAGGGTAGAGGAGAAGACCTTTTTAGAGAAACTTGAGAATAATCCCAATATTCAGGTGTTATACCTTGAAACTAATATAGAATTATATTTCCTAAATAGCGGCATTGTGCCTGAAACAGTCTATTCTGTTTATTCAACTGCTTTATTCACTATGTCTAACTTATTTGATGGAACACGTTTTTTTGCCTGTGAACTGCTAAAAAGCACAGATGTGACGATGAGAGAATTATATCGGGCTATGAGACTTCAAGGAATTACTGTATTGACAGTAGAAGCACTAGATAAATAAAGATGTATATAATTTTTGGAATATTATGTGCTTTTGTTGGTTTACCTGTTTTAGGAGAGATTTTGCTCTTTTTTCTTGGGCGAGATATTTCTTCGGGCCAAGTAACGGCTGGATTGGTTATTGCTAATTTTATTTATGCTATTACTGTGATTTTATGTTTTTCTTGGTTCAGTAGAAAACGGGTTAGCCTATACAAGCTACCTCCTTTGGATAGTGATCTGGGTGTTATGCGTAGGCTTTTTATTTTAATGCTTATTGTCTGTAGTCTTGTTTTTCTTATATCGGGATATAAGTTTCTGTTTATGTCTGCATATAGGGGGGATCTGAGAGTGAGTATGGGGTGGTATGGTCCTTTTTATGCTTGGATGATACGTTTTTTGGCGCCGGTTTCACTGTTATTGGCCACATTAGTTTACTTATTATCGGTTCGAAAAACAAAATTGAAGTTTTACTATATAACCATTTGGTTGCTGGTAATATTTACTGCTATTTTTACGGGATATAAATCGGTAATAGTGATGAGTTTATTGCCGGCTTTGAGCTTAATATTTTATCATCGTAGTCTGATACGCATTGGCCTTATTCTTCTTCCAATAGTATTACTAATACTAATTTTTTCTACCAGTACGGTGAGAGGCATTAGTTTTTTTGATGCTTATCAATTTCTTATTTATAGGCTCACATCTATGACGGCATATGGTGCAATAGGGGTCTGGGAGCATTTTAGGAATGGAGAAGAATTTAAAGAAGTGATAAAGTTGTCTTATGGCGTATTCGGTAATAGTGTTACAGAGACTTTATTGGGGCATAGCCGAAATACAGTAGAATTTTTGAGTACTAATTTGTCTAGGCTGATAACATATTTAGTCTATCCCGATAAAGAAGGAGCGCTTGCCGGAACGGTGAATGTAACGGTGACCAATTTTGGGGAAGCGGTTTATATGTTTGGGCGTTTCTTTTGGCTGCATGCAATTTTTGCCGGGGTTGTTGCGGGTTTAGTTATTAAACGTTTCAAGGTTAACCTTAACCGGGGGAAATTAATTAATAGTTGTATGTGGCTTTTATATTTTTTTACCATATTATTACCTTGGTTTAATTCTGGTAATGTCTTTATTTTAGTTAGTCTACCGACGATTGTTTGGTTATTAATGACTTGGGTTACATTAATTGTAGTTATTCGAGGAGTTCGTTTTATATGAAAAGGAAAGTCAAGATGATAATAAGGAAAGTTTTAGCATTCTATTATCGCAATGCTTTTAATTCATACGGTTCTTTCCCACATATTAATAAGGTATGTAAGTTCGTTGGTAATATAGACCTTGGTAAAAATTGTCATTTCAATGGTGCTTCTCTTTACGGTCAAGGAAATATTTCGATAGGAAACAACTTTCATTCAGGCAGGGGTTTAACGGTTTTAACGCAAAGCCATAATTGGCAGGGTGAACTTTTACCATATGATCATACTAATATCCAAAAGCCCGTCATTATCGGGGATAATGTTTGGGTTGGTATTAATGTAACAATATTGCCCGGTGTAACCATAGGCGAGGGTGTTATTATTCAGGCTGGTGCCGTTGTTGTCAGGGATATTCCTGCTTTGGCAATTGCCGGCGGAAATCCTGCAGCTGTTTTTAAGTACCGTGATAAAGCACATTATAGCGAACTAAAAAAGAGAGGGCATTTTGTCTAAGAGTGCTCGTATCCTTAATGTGTTAAGGTACTCTGGTATTCAGCTTATTGCAAAAGGGCTCTCTCTTTTCGTATTATATACTTTCGCTTTTTTATTAAGTGAAGAGGTATACGGTTATTTAACATTGTTCATCGCCTACATCCTAGTGGCAACAACATTCTTAGGGTGTAATTTACAAAGTGTGTTTTTGCGATACTATTATGAGTATGATTTGGGGCATCTTTTCAGGTTACTTAAGCCTCTTTATTTAACTTTGCTGTGTCTATCGATACTGATTTCAGTAGGTTTGTTGTTTTTTCTTTTTGATAGTAAACAGTATAAATGGTTTTGTTCGTTGCCATTGTATGGCTTTTTAGCGGGAAGTGTACTAATCGTTTCCATTCTTGCACGTTGTTCAGGTAGATGGTGGTTATATGCTGTTGCCGAATTAAGTCGCCCGTTAAGTTTGTTGATGGCGCTGGGGGTATTTTTCTTGGCAACTGATGCCAATGCTTTAGCACTCTATAGCTGCTTCATATTGGTATCTGCTCTCATTGTTGTCATGGTGGGTTTTGCCGTATATCGAGGCGGTCAGATGGGTGGAGGGAAAAATACATCGCTATCATTTCCTACTGTAGGACGATATCTTTTACCACTCTTTATGATGCAGATTGTTGCACTGATAAATGGTGTTGCAGATAAGTATATTTTAAATCTTTATTTTCCAATAGAAATTTTGGGGTTGTATGGTAAGGCATATTTAATGGGCTCAACTTTTGGTACGGTTGTTGACAGTCTTGTGTTATTATGGGCTCCCTATGTGGTCAAAAACAAACCAATTTTTATGAGGCAGATATTTCCGCGTACCGTTGTTGTGTTTTGGTGTGTATTATTATTGTCTTGTTGCTTACTGATTTTATCTGTGTTTTTTTATGTTAATTCATTTGCTTTTTTTGGGGTAGGTACTGAGTTCATCACCGTTTCTACTATCGTCATGGCAGCCTTTCTTATCCGAGTAGGCTATCAAATTTATATGCCTGTTTTTTCTGCTTTTGATTTGACCAAGTTGGTGGCAAAGATTTCTGTTTACAGCTCGTTGGTAGGATTGGTGATTGCTTTGATAACGATTCCTTATTTTAATCTTTACGGAGCGGCAGCTTCGACATGGTGTGCTTTTGCCACTTACTCCTTGCTGTCATTTTTTCAAGTGAGTAAATACAAAAAAAGTGATGGTATGAATTACAAAATAGTCGGGTGATTAAGATGCACATTACTTTTATTACCAGCAATAAATTACAAACGGAAGTTCCTGTTAAGAATAGATTAAAGGCATATATTGATGTCGCCTTGTCAAGGGGGATTAAAGTTGATCTCTATTCAACTGATGAACAAAAGGTAAATATTGGCGAAGGAGACTTATACACTGAATACAGCCTCAACCTGGCTGCAACGAAAAGTGTATCTTTTACTAAGAGAGGATTGAAAGAGCTGATTGTTTCAAAACAGGTGATAGGGAAAGTTGCCCAGAATAGACAAAAGTATGACTGGTTTGTAATGACAATCCCATCTATGTTTTTACTTTTCTGGAGCTTTAAATTGCCCAAAGATAAATTGATCGTTGACTTGCGAGATATGACTTGGGAGTACCTTGGCAGTAACGGTTTTTTTCAACGGATTGTGAAACTTTTACTGACTACAGTAGCCAAATTTTCACTTAGAAATGCCAGATACGTTGTAACTTCAAATGAGACTGAGAGGGATATTTTAGTCAATAAATATCAGCTAGAGTCATCAAAAGTTATTCATTTATCTAATGGAATTTCTCAAGAGCAATTTGATATTTTGTCAACAATCGGGTTGACTGAATCGGCAGATGACTCTTTGAGGGTCACTTATGTTGGTAATGTCGGTATTGCACAAAACTTAACTGTTTTATTGTATGCAGCTAAGCAATTACCGCATATACAATTCAATATTGTTGGCACAGGTATTGCTTTAAAAAAGTTAAAGGATTTAAAGGAAACTTTGTCAATAGGAAATGTCCAATTTTTAGGGCGAGTTGAGTGGTCGGAGCTTTTGCGGTACTACAATGATACAGATATTCTGTATGCTCAGTTGTCGGATAACTACAGTATGGCAATGCCCTCCAAGTTATATGAATATTTATCTACAGGGAAATATATTATTTATGGTGGTGGTTATCAAGCACGTAGAATTCTTGGGAATTTTCTTCATAATTCACTTATTCCACCGGATAATATCGAGTTACTAGTTGCTAAGATAAGAGAAATTGAGGAAAGCAGAGCATATGCTTTGGTGTGTCACAGTAATAAAGAGAAAATAAAAGAGAAATACATTCGCGAAAAACACGTAGCTAAATTTCTTTCTGTTTTGGTGCCTGAAAAAGCGTAGAGTTATTATGATAATTGGCATGTTGATACATAAGTTATTAATTAATTTTTTAATAGTTGTGGGAGGCCCCTAGTGTTCTTGAGTAACTATAAATTGTAAGGGAGGAGAGGTGTATATAGTCATAATAGGTGCGACAGGTTTTTTAGGAAGCAATCTTGTAGATTATTTGCAGAATAGGGGGCATACAGTCGAAAAAGTATCATTAAGAGATAAAAATTATACTTTTGATAAAAATGCTGATGTTATTATTAATTTGGTTGGTTTAGCTTATAATAATAAGGCAGTAGAAGAAGACTTTTACTATACTAATGTCGAGTTACTGAAAGGGCTATTCAAAAAATTTCAAGAATCTAATATTAAAACCTTTATACATATTAGTAGCATTGCTGCGGTTGAGGAATTTTGTTCAGAAGAGCCATTAGAAGAAGATAAAAATTGTAGTCCCTCTTCGTCTTATGGGAAATCTAAAAGAGATGCAGAAAAATGGCTGATAGAACAGAGTGGATGTCTTTCATTAGATAAAAAAGTAATTATTTTACGACCTCCAATGATTCATGGGAAAGGGGATAAGGGGAATCTAAAAAAGCTGTATAAGATAATTTTTAGGGGGATACCTTACCCCTTATCTTCTTTTGATAATAAGAGGTCTTTTCTGTCAATTGATAACTTTAATTATTTTATAAATAAGATTATTGAG
>PDWJ01010547.1_pt1 | contig 15074 bp, 16 predicted proteins | sample 1430881 | NCBI WGS metagenome assembly PDWJ01 (sample SAMN01162460, study PRJNA174530) | Oral metagenome, whole genome shotgun sequencing project. | biome: Marine environment; feature: Marine mammal; material: Swab sample of the gingival sulcus; isolation source: swab sample of gingival sulcus... | reverse complement strand
AGCCACCGCGTTCATGTAAATCATCAACATTTTGCGTAATAACAGTCACCTGATAATAATTTTGCAAATCGGCAACGGCACGGTGGGCGGCATTGGGGGCAACCTCAAATAGTTGCCGGCGGCGTTGATTGTAAAAATCCAGGACTAGCTGCGGATTATCCGCCCAGCCTTGCGGCGAAGCAACCGTCATCACATCATGTTCTTCCCACACCCCGCCGCTGTCGCGAAAGGTATTAATGCCGCTTTCGGCAGACATACCCGCACCGGATAAAACGATTAATTTTTTCATTATCCTGCTCCCTCATTCTTTTGATAGATTTTATGTTAGCGGATTTACTAAAAAAAAGCCACAACCGTTTGTGAGGTCATTTTTGCCAGTTTTTGCTTGTCTCTATGCCATATAAAAAACACTACAAAAAATCGCCTAACCAAGATTGAATAAATGCACCGCGCTGCTGCCAATCGTCTTCAGCGTGTAAAATCGTCAGTTTATCCTGTCCTTTGCTGTCTTTGGCAACTTTATATTTCATCGGTTCTTGTTGGATTAAACCGATTAGTTTTTTGCCATCAAGATGGTGTTTTTTGCCTAATGTGAGCGTGATATTATCTTCATCGGCAACCACTTTATTGACACCCAACTTTCTGGCTAACAGTTTAATAATATAGGTATTGGGAATAAGGGCCGGTACACCAATGTCAATATCAATATCGTTGTGTTTGCTGTCAAAATCCACTTCGCGGTTATTTTTCATGGCATCGACGGTTTCTTCCAACATGTCGTTAAACAGCGAGAAACCGATTTCGGTGATTTGGCCACTCTGATTATCACCCAATAATTCGCCGGCCCCGCGAATTTCCATATCTTGTGAAGCCAGCATAAAGCCCACTCCCAAGCCTTTTAATGCACCGAACGCCGTCAGACGTTTTTGGGCATCGCTGCTCATTACCGTCTCTCCCGGGGTAATCAGATAGGCATACGCCTGATGCGATGAGCGCCCTACTCTGCCGCGCAATTGGTGCAATTGTGCCAAACCGAATTTATCGGCCCGGTTAATAAAAATGGTATTGGCATTTGGGTTATCAATGCCCGACTCAACAATGGTAGTGGTCAGTAGCATATCGAAATGTTGCTGATGAAAATCCAGCATAATTTGTTCCAGCTCTTTTTCCCGCATCTGCCCGTGGGCATGGCGAATAGCCAGTTTCGGGAATAATTTTTGCAGGCGGTTTTGCATATTACCCATAGTCGATACATCATTGTGCAAAAAATACACCTGCCCGCCGCGTGCCATTTCACGGGTAACACCTTCGCTAAGAATATCTTCATCAAAGTCGATAAAAATGGTTTCCACCGGTGTGCGTTTGGGCGGCGGCGAGGCAATAATCGACAAATCCCGCAGTCCCGACAAACTCATTGACAATGTGCGGGGAATCGGGGTTGCCGTCAATGTCAAAATATTGACATCGCTACGCATTTTTTTTAGATTTTCCTTTTGCTTAACACCGAATTTATGCTCTTCATCAATAATCACCAGACCCAAATGAGCAAAGCGGATATCTTTTTGAATCAAGCGATGCGTACCGATAACAATATCCACCATACCTTTTTCCACCTCGGTCAAAACGGCTTTTTGTTCTTTGGCTGTTTTAAAGCGCGATAAGCCGGCGATATTTATCGGAAAAGCGGAAAAACGGTCGGCAAAATTCTGCAGATGTTGTTCCGCCAGTAGCGTAGTAGGAACGAGCACAGCGACCTGTTTGCCGGCGTTTGCCACGGCAAATGCCGCCCGCAGTGCTACTTCGGTTTTACCAAAGCCCACATCACCACAAACAATTCTATCCATCGGTTGTTTATCTTGTAGATCTTTATAAACACTTGCAAAAGTTTGTAATTGATCAGGCGTGGCGGTAAAGGGAAAACCCTCGGCAAAATCGGCTAATTCGTCTTTATCAATGCTGATGGCATCGCCTGTAGCTTTGGCACGCTTGGCATAGATTTCCAATAATTCGGCGGCGGTGTCGTGGATTTTGGCTTTGGCTTTAGCTTTGGCCTTTTCCCACTGCTTACCATCCAAACGATGCAACGGGGCATTTTCAGGCGCAGCTCCGGTATAGCGCGTAATCATATCTAACGACGTCACCGGAATAAATAATTTGCCGTCATCAGCATATAAAATAGTAATATATTCGTTACTTTCTCCATTAATTTCAATAATTTCCAAACCCTGGTAACGCCCTACCCCGTGCTCGTTATGGACCACCGGCGTACCAATTTCAATTTGTGATAAATCGCCAATAACCGACATCGGGTCAACCGCCGTTTGCGATTGCCGGTCATCGGTGCTGATTTGGGCTAACCATTCACTAGCCGACAATAAATAGCGTTTTGGTGCAGATTGTAATCGGTATGAACGCGGGAAATAACCTACGCCCACGGCATGAGACTTTCTATCCCAATCACTATATGCCAATGTGGTAAGATTGATGCTGATTTTGTCTTTTAAATACTCAACCTGCCCGTCACTCTGGCAGAATAGATACAATGGCATGTTACCTGCCAGCATTTTTTCCAGCTGCCGAAGGCGTTCTTTTACTGAGCCATCAATTTTCAGACGCTTGAGTTTGCTATTGGGGGAACCGGCACTGGCTGACGACGGTAAGAAAGTTAACCACTCACTATATTGATAATAAATCACTTCTGGTGGTAACGGTTGGCTGCCGCCCATGTTTGCCATGCGGGCATAACGCGTTTGAATAGCCTGCCAGCGGTCTTTTAAGTAACCTTTATAACCACGTTCAATGGTAATCCGATTGTTATCAGAAGCAGGCAGATAGTCAAAAAAACTGGCCGTTTCATCAAAAAACAACGGTAAATAATACTCCAAACCGCCCACTAAAATATTGTCTGACAAACGTTTATAGACAGCGTGATTTTCAGCTTTACTGCCCCATAGTTGCCGCATGGACTGGCGAAAACATACGCGGCCGCTGTCAGATAAATCGACTTCGCGTCCGGGAATTAGTTCGACACGCTCGATTTTTGCCGCCGATAACTGGGTTTTCACATCAAAGACACGAATACTGTCGACTTCATCATCGAAATAATCCAAACGAATCGGGAACTTACTCCCCGGTGGAAAGACATCCAGCAACGCCCCGCGACGACTGAATTGCCCGCGTTCGGTGACTTGATTGACATTGGCAAAACCTGCCTGACTTAAACGGTTGGCTAAACTGTCTAAAGGCAGCTCGTCCCCTGCGTTAATCAGCAAAGCATGACTGTCCAGATAGGCAGGGGGACACAAACGGCTGAGTATCGCATCAATCGACGTTACAATAACGCCCGATTTCAAGTCACGCATACGGTAGAGCGTATATAACCGTTCACCGATAATATGGGGAGAAGGTGAATAACGGTCATAAGGCAGCGTTTCCCAATCAGGGAAATAAAAGCGCGCAACATCGGGTAACACACTGTCCAGTAGTTGATTTAATTGCCCTGCTTCAGCAGCCGTTTTGGTAATAATAGTGATAACACCCTGCCCGTTTTCGACAAGCTGTTCGGATAAGGCGATTTCGTCAATATGGTTGAAGGTCGTCAGTAAGTGGTTAGTCATCAATCCGTCTGTATTTATCCTTTGCGCCTTTCAACAAAAATGGGACTTTAGCTCAGTTGGTTAGAGCATCCGACTCATAATCGGCAGGTCCACGGTTCAAGTCCGTGAAGTCCCACCATTTTCTGTTTGCAATTAATGTCATTCACATTCAACATTTGCCATTCATGCGCCAGAAAAAGCATTGGCAACGACCATATAACATTATTTATTTTTATTGTTAGCAATCTATGTCTTTACCGCCAAGCTACTTCTATAGCTGCCTAAGTTACTGTTTATATTAGCTATTTAAGACAATTTATTAATAAATAATACTATTTTTGGTTTTTTCGGGCATATTCACAGGCTTTTCGTAAATCAATGGCGCCATCGTAGAGTGCACGCCCGATAATGCTGCCATAAATAGGGGCATCGGCGGCAATCAGGTTTTTAATATCGTCCATAGACGCCACCCCGCCGCTGGCAATGACCGGGATAGTGACGGCATTGGCGAGCTCGGCGGTTTGTGCCACGTTGACCCCTTGCATCATACCGTCTTTGGCGATATCGGTATAGACGATGGCCTGCACGCCTAAGCCCTCGAATTGTTTGGCCAAATCCACCGCTTTGACATCAGAGGTTTTTGCCCAGCCGTCGGTAGCGACGTAGCCGTTTTTGGCATCAAGTCCGACGATGACGTTATCGGGATAAACCTGACACAACTCGGCGATAAAGTCAGGATCTTGCACGGCTTTGGTACCGATAATCACATATTTGACGCCCAAATCGATATAACGTTTAGCGGTTTCAATAGTGCGGATACCGCCGCCGATTTGCACCGGGATATGCGGGTAGGCTTTGACAATATCGGCAATCACCTGGCCATTAATCGGCTCACCGGCAAAGGCGCCATCCAAATCCACTAAGTGCAGGCGTTCACAACCGGCTGCCACCCATTTACCTGCCATTTCCACAGGATTATCGGAAAAGACGGTGGCCTCACTCATCAAACCTTGTTTTAGACGCACACATTGTTGGTTTTTTAAATCAATTGCCGGGATAGGTAACATTGTTTTTCTTGGTTAAATTAGCAGGTTGTTCGTCAATCAGACGAAGTATTTTATCTAAGCTGTAGTCAGCAAACGCGCCACTATCAGCAGCTTGTTGTTCACCTTGAGCTAAAAGTTCTCGTAATGTTGCTAACTTTGTGCTGGGTATGTTTGGACATTGTTTGCTATTGTTCATTAAATATCCCAGGCAATAAAATTTTTAAATAATTGCAAGCCAACCTCTGCACTTTTTTCCGGGTGGCACTGGGTGGTGAAAATATTGTCTTTGGCCAAAGCCGAGGCAAACACATGACCGTAATCACAAGTGCCGACAACGATATCATTATCATCCGGAACTAAATAATAACTATGGACAAAGTAAAATCGGGCGTTATCGGGGATATTGGCCCATAAGGCGTGGTTTTGGGTGTGTTTGACCTGGCTCCAGCCCATATGCGGAATTTTTAGCGGTGGGTTGCGCTTGGGCAAGTCATCGGCGAAGCGTTTACAGTTGCCTTTGAAAATACCGAAACCGTTAACGCCGCCGTTTTCTTCACTGTGTTGCATCAGCAGTTGAGGGCCGACGCAAATGGCGAGAAACGGCTTTGCACTGGCGGCGGTTACAATAGCCTTGTATAACCCTTGGTCACGAATATGCTGCATACAACCGGCAATGGCGCCTTGTCCCGGTAAAATGACGCGGTCAGCCGAGTTAATAGCATCGGTACGCTGACTAATGACAACACGGGTATGCTTATCGGCAACATACTCAACGGCTTTTTTGACCGAATGCAAATTGCCCATGCCATAATCAACAATCGTTACTTGCAACTTGTGCCTCCTGAGACGAGTAAATTTCCACGGGCAAATTTTTGCATCGTGTTATTTTGGCAGCATACTTATTTATAGTCAGTAAACGCAGTTTATCAGGGGCAATAAGAAAGTCCAACATTTATAAGGCGCCTTTGGTTGAGGGAATGACACCGGCTGATTTTTCATCAAAATCAATGGCAACGCGAAGCGCACGGGCAAAGGCTTTGAATAGCGTCTCGGCAATATGGTGCGAGTTAGTGCCACGAATAGTATCCATATGAATAGTTGCCATGGCGTGATTGGCAAAGCCCTGGAAAAATTCCTGCACCAGTTCAGTATCAAAGCGACCGATTTTCTCGGTTGAGAAATCGGCAAAAAAATGCAAGCCGGGACGGCCTGATAAATCAATGACTGCACGACTTAGGGCTTCGTCCAGCGGGCAATAGGCATGGCCGTAGCGGCAAATGCCTGTTTTATCACCGACGGCCTGGGTAATGGCTTGACCAATAGCAATACCGATATCTTCGGTGCTGTGGTGGTCGTCGATATGCGTATCGCCGTCACAAGTGACGTTTAGTTCAATTTGAGCATGTCTGGCAATTTGTTCGAGCATATGATCAAGAAAACCGATACCCGTGTTGATTTCAGCTTTTGCTTTGCTGTCTAAGTTGACAGAAACCTGAATATTGGTTTCATAAGTATTGCGAATAACTTGTGCGGTGCGATTCATAAACGGTTAATATATTGTGGTGAAAGGACAATTGAAGGGCGATTATAACAGAGGACGAGCAAAATACCTATATCGTCATGCGGCATGATTTTATAAATTAGCGGTTAATTGTAGAAATTTACGCGCACCCAATACAGAGGTAACGCTTAAGCCAATAAGCAGGCCCCACCACAACCCCGGTGCCCCCAGCCCCAGCGTAAACGCTAACAATAGTGCTGCCGGCATTGCCAATAACCAATAACCAATCGCCGCATAACGCATCGGTGCCTGCGTCTCTTCTAAACCGCGCAAAGCACCCGCCGAACACACTTGCACCCCGTCGAAAATCTGAAAAACACCAGTGATCATCAGCAAACTGACTGCTGTTTGAATGACCACGGCTTCGTCGTTATACAGCATGGCAATCTCGCGCCCGAATAGCATAAGCGTTATCACCGACAACACCATAAAACCGGCCCCCAGTGTCATGCCGGAAATACCAATACGGCGGGCTTTACTAAGGTCATCTTCGCCCATCGCCATGCCAATACGCGTGGCCAGCGCCATACTAATCCCCAAGGGAATAATATAGGCATTTGAAACATAATTAAAAGCAATCTGATTGGCGGCAGCAACGGATACACCAAAGCGCCCCGACAACAGCATCACTGCCGTAAACAAACCGGCTTCCATTAACAACGCCACGGCGCTCGGCACACCCAAGCGAATATAACGCACGATCACCGGACGTAGTGGCCGCGAATAATTCAATAATATGGCCAGTGATTGCATATTTTTGCTCTTGCTCACATAGTACCAAATAATGAAAAACAGATATATTTCAGCCACTAAAGTTGCTAATGCGACCCCGGCCGCTCCCATTTTGGGAAATCCCAGCAAACCGTTTAAAAAGATATAATTACCAATGATATTAATCGGTACAGAGGTCGCTGTCAGCCACATCATGACCGCCGGGCGGCCCATACCCTCCAGCAAAAAACGCACCGGTAAAAACAAGGCAATCAACGGAATGGTAAACGCCGCAATACGCAGATAATCTGTTGCCGGTGCAATAATTTGTGCATCCACGCCAATCAAGTGCATCAGCGACGGCACCCACCACATCAGTACAAACCCCAATAAACCCAGCGGCAACGCCAGCCACACGGCTTGCTGAAAAAATTCGCGTAGCTGATGTTTATCATTGCGCGCATAAGCTTTGGCAATCAGTGCCGTCATCGGCATGAGCAAACCGATAATACCCAGCATCACCAAATGCCACAAGATTGTCCCTTGTGCCACCGCTGCCAGCGTTAATTCACTGTCTGCACCAGCCATTAAGCTATCGATAGTAATCACTGACATGCGCAGTATTTGACTGATGATAAAAGGAAAAGCCAACCATAAAATCTGCCGTGATTCGTACCAATAAGCTAACATCAAAGGCAATCCCAATAACAACACACACAATCAAAGCACTGCGAACACAAATCCGCTGCATAAATAAAAACGTGCCTTACGCCATTATCACTCCACATAATATCCCTCTGATCATTTATGCTGCTGTCAACCTGTAATAACAGCCGATAATAACTGTCGTGGCTTGGTTTATCTTGGTAAAGCTATCCTTACAGCTTATGGCTGCGGACAGCGGTATAAGTTGTGTTTGCATCTATGCTGCTTTGACTGTAATTAACCGGTCAGCTGCCTGCTGACTAACTGCTTAAACGGTAAGAACAGGTTGCCGGCGTGCAGTGCGGCATGACGTAAAGCTTTCGCCGGTGGGTTTTCCGTAGTAAATAATTTTACAATGGCGTTAGTGCCGTGATAAAGCGGCAAGGTATGTAACATATGCCGCCGGCTGTATTTTGCCAGCAATTCGGTGGCGGCAATATCACCGTGGTGACGTACGGCAGACTTGATAAGGTTGCTTAAAATACCCTGACTTTGCAGTCCCAAATTAAAACCGTGCGCCGTAACCGGGTGCATACCCACCGCCGCATCACCAATCAAGACATAACGTTTGGCATAAAATTTCCGGGCATGTACGCCGACTAACGGATAACGGTGTTTTTTGCCGGCAAGCTGCATATCACCTAATTTGCCGTCTAATTGCTCAATAATGTCTAAGCGTGTCTGCTCGGCATCCATCTGCCAGACCTTTTCTGCCAGGGCGGAATCAATGGTAATGACCATTGAGGACAGATGTTCTGTTAAAGGCAAAACTGCCAAAGTACGTCCATAATGAAAACATTCTGTGGCGGTGTTTTCATTCGATAAAGTGTGCTGCATTCTAAAGACAATCACCGTACGCCCGAAATCGTGCATTTCAGTGGCAATACCCATTTGCCGGCGGGTATTGGAAAAACGGCTATCCGCGGCAACCACCAACTGGGCAGTGAGTTTTTCGCCTGTGCTTAACAGTACCGTGGCGCATTTATCCGGTGTGGGAAAGTGCAGTGTATAAGGCGAAGTACCGTTGATAACTTTCGCTTCACGTAAAAAATATTTATCTGTTTCAGGCAGATAATCCCATGCGCCTAAATCGGTTAAGGTGGATTTTGACACGTGTGTCAAGGCGATTTCTCTGCCGTCCGCCGGTGGATTTTCTAAGGTTTGTGCATCACTTTTCTCGATAACGGATAGGCGTAAACCGCTGTCCGCCATAGACCTGCAAAAAGCCAGGCCGACCGGTCCGGCACCAATGACAACAATATCGGTATCAGTGTTCATAAAGATTCCTCAGGTTAATGTTGCTAAATATTATAACAAGTTTCTATCGAGACAACGAATATATCAGTAGTCAAGTGGGAAATATTTTTTCAGGATTTACTTTCGCTGCGGTGAAGCTAAAATAAGTTTGATGAAAACACTATCAACAGAAAAATGCCCCAAAGGCTTATTACACCCCAAACACTGGGCAAGCTGGTTATTTGCCGGCCTGCTTTATGTTTTGGTTAGCATACTGCCTTATCGTGTCTTAATGGCATTGGGGGCAGGAGTAGGCCGGGTGATGGAAAAACTCATGCCGTACCGGATGTTGGTGGCAAAAACGAATATACGGCTGTGTTTTGCCGAGCGTGATTGGCAAAATATTTATCGAAAGCATGTACGTTCTTTGGGAAAGGGTGTATTTGAAATGGCAATGGGGTGGTTTTTGCCGCCGCATCATTTTGACGGCCGTGTGCAGCATATTGGCTATGAAGACGCTGATAAGGCGCTTAGTGAGGGCAGAGGAGTGTTATTTTTGGGCTTACATACCACGGGACTGGACTTTGGCGCCCCTTTGCTGAATAACCGTTATCCGGTTTATTTTATGTATCGTCCGGCAAAAAATGCCGTATTGGATTATATTATTCGGCGCGGGCGTTTGCGCAATTGCCCCGGGGTAATTGAACATCATCGTTTGCGCGAAGTGTTTGCCAAACTTAAAAAAGGTGAGTGTGTGTGGTACGGCAGCGACCAGGATTTTGGTGATAATGCACAATCGGTATTCGTGCCGTTTTTCGGTATACCGGCTTATACGCTGCCGTATTATGCGAAAATTGCCCAAAAAACCGGCGCAGCGGTAATTCCTGTGGCGGGTTTTCGTGATGAACAAAGCGGCCGGTTTATTGTTCGTTACCTGCCTGAAATAGTTGTGGATAACTTAAGTGAAACCCAGGCAGCACAAATAATGAATCAGCGATTTGAACATTTGCTGGACGGTTACGAAGACCAGTATTACTGGGTGCACCGGCGTTTTAAAACACGCCCAGAGGGGGAGGCGGCGGTTTATCCGCAAAAGCCCAGTCATATACGCCGTGACAGGCATCGTGATAAAAAACGATAGCATAATAATACGACGACAAATTAAGTAAATGTTAAGTAAATGCAATCGTATAATCAGGAACTATTTAAAATGGCTGAAACACAAAAACAACAACTTTATGCACTTGTTTATGAAACAGTGAGAGAAATCCCACCGGGTAAGGTGGCGACCTATGGCCAAATTGCCAAATTATTAGGACTGCCCAATCATGCCCGCCACGTAGGTTTTGCTTTGGCAAACCTAGCATCCGATAGTACCGTGCCGTGGTATCGGGTAGTCAATGCGCAGGGGGAAACTTACCCTCGTCATAGCGGTAAAGCAAGCTGCCAATGGCAATTATTAGAGGCGGAAGGCATTGTTTTTTGCGATAACGGAAAAATTGCTTTACAACAATTTCAGTGGAGGACAAAATGATATATCAAATCCAAAAAATAGTATCTTTTTTTATTTTTTTCAGCATATTGGTTTGCAGTAAGTTATGGGCGGCCCCGCCGGTTATACATTTGCAGAAAGGTGATAAATCGGTTGATTTATTTGCCACTATACACGTCTCTAAGCCAGAATTTGCTGACGCGTTAAGCGCAGCATTGGCAAATTTATCCACAGCCGATGCGCTGGCAGTTGAAATTGATATAACGGATGGTACAAAGCTGCCGGCAATTGCCAAGTCAATGATGCGGCATGCCAGCTTGGCAGACAATAACCTGTCGCAAGTACTGGGTGAACAACGTGTGCAGGCAATTGATGCCTTACTGGGTGAAGCAACCAGTTTGCAGGATATACAGCATTTTCGCCCATGGTGGATTGCCATTATCATGGTATTAAAACAAGCCGAAAAGCTGGGGTATGACAATCAGGCGATTGATACTTTGCTGATTCAGCATGCCAAGGTTAATAACATCCCTGTACTCAGTCTGGAAACGCCGGATGAACAGCTTGCCGTTTTTGGCGCACTGAGTTTAGCCGAAGAATTGGCGCTTTTGGATGAGTCACTGAGTGAGCATGCCAAGACAGAACTACAACAAACGGTTGCTATTTGGCAGCACCATGATGAAAAACTGGCCAAACAGTTGCTGCAGCAACTGCAACAACGCAATAGTAAATTATACCAACGTATTTACCAAGACCGAAATATAGCAATGGCGGATAAAATCGTTACGGTTAATCAAGACAAGCCGCACCTGTTTGTCGGGGTTGGCGCATTGCATTTATACGGTGAATTTAGTCTGATTCGTTTGTTACAGCAAAAGGGTTATAAAATTATCAGCCCTGAGTGATAAAAATCATCCTGTTTTTAAAATAGTGCCGGATTGGGGTGTTTAGCGTGTAACTGTTCAATATCATTGAGTAAAGCTTCACAAAGTTGTACATTAGTACTCTGCACACAGGTTTTTAACTGTGCCATTGTCGTGGCTCCGATTATCGTTGACCCGACAAAAAGGCGGTTATTGACAAAAGCCAGGGCCATTTGCACCGGGTCTAATTGATAACGATGCGCCAACTCAACATACTGCTTAATAATATCACTGCGTGCCACCATGGCTAAACCGGGCTGGCGCTGCCCGCCCCAATCATTGAAACGTGAATCGGCTGAGGCCGTACCGTCGACATATTTACCTGATAAAATACCGCCGGCTGAGGGGGAATAAGCCAGCAGACTGACGTTTTCTCTGAGACAGACTTCACTGGTATGGCTGTCAAATTCCCGTTGAATTAAGGAATAAGGATTCTGTACAGTTTGAATGCGCGGCAGGTTGGCATCATTTTCATGCAGCTGCAGGTATTTCATAATACCCCACGGAGTTTCATTGGATAACCCGACTTCACGAATATTGCCGGCATCAACGTGTTTTTTCAGGGTTTGCAGTATTTCAAGAAAATGACTTTCACCGCCGCTGCTGTCCTTGCAGAAAAATAGCGTTGAAAAATCACGACGGCCAAAATAATTGGTTTTCCGCTGAGGCCAGTGCAGCTGATATAAATCGATATAATCGGTCTTTAGGCGGCGTAAAGAACCCTTGATAGCCGCATCAATGCCGTCGGATGTCAATCCTGTACCCTCCCGCACCCAGCTAACCCCCGGACCGGTAATCTTGGTAGCAATAATCAGCTGCTCTCTGCCGCCGCGTTGTGCTAACCAATGACCGATATACTGCTCGGTTAGCGTGTAAGTTTCTTTCTGCGGAGGAACGGTATATACTTCAGCAGTATCAATAAAGTTAATGCCGTGTGCCCGGGCATAATCCAGCTGCTCATGGGCTTCAGCCTCGCTATTCTGATACCCCCATGTCATCGAGCCTAAAGCTATTTCGCTGACCTTTAGTTTGCTGTTGCCTAATTGTTTATATTTCATTGTGACTTCTTATTCGTTGTATTAATGGCTTTAATGGTTTGGTGTTTTTATCCTTACCCCAGACGATAAATACCAACGGCTTGGCGAACCGTTTTTAACAGTGCCTTACTCATAGGGCGGATACGATCTGCGCCGGCTTGCAGAACCGCCTCAATATAATCGGGACGACTCATCAGGCGGTCATATTCTTCGCGCATCGGGGCAATTTCCTGATTGATTTTTGCAAACAAAATTTGCTTCATTTCTCCCCAGGCAATACCTTCGGCGTAGTGTTTTTCCATAGCGGTAATTTCTTCTGCGTTGGCGAAAGCCTGATAAAGGTGGAAAAGGGTTGAATCTTCGGTTTGCTTAGGCTCTCCCGGTTCTTGTGAATTGGTTTTTATTTTCATAATCAGCTTGCGCAGCTTTTTCTCCGGTATAAATAACGGAATGGTGTTATTGTAGCTTTTGGACATTTTGCGGCCATCCAAGCCTTGTAAGAGTTCGGTGTCCTCGTTGACGACAGCCTCCGGCAATGTAAAAATTTCAGCAAAGGTGTGATTAAAACGTTGGGCAATATCACGGGTCATCTCAATATGTTGGATTTGGTCTTTACCTACCGGTACTTTATGGGCGTTAAACATTAAAATATCGGCAGCCATTAAGATTGGATAACTGAAAAGTCCCATGCTGACACCGTGATCAAGGTCTGCCTGCCCCTTTTCTTCATTATCGGTAACCGCCGCTTTATAAGCGTGCGAGCGATTCATTAAGCCTTTGGTACACATGCAATTTAATATCCATGTTAACTCAGGGATTTCAGGAATATCCGATTGGCGGTAAAAATGGGCTTTCGCCGGGTCAAGTCCGCAAGCTAACCACGTAGCAGCAATCTCCAAAGTCGAACGATGGATGCGCTCGGGGTCGTGGCATTTAATAATACCGTGGTAATCGGCTAAGAAATAAAAAGATTCACTATCATTGCTAATAGATTGAATAGCCGGTCGGATGGCGCCGACATAATTGCCCAAATGCGGGGTACCAGTCGTTGTGATACCGGTTAAGACGTGTTGTTTGCTCATACAATTATACGTTAAACTAAAGATTGAAATCAGCATACTAGCACAGCCGTTAGTAATAGCAAGTCACAAAATACAGTGAATGATGTGATAAAAAACGAATCTGTAATTATGCAGTGGTGAATGTGTTAGTATAATTATATATCTTTATAATTTAAAATCTTGTATATAAGTTTAGTAAGCAAAGAATATCTTTTAAATTCAGGTTTATTTGTTAGGAAGCTATAAAAAATGGGTATAAATCGCAAATATTTTGATTATGGTGAAAGTTTGGTTCGGCATGACTTTAAAAAAGCTGAACTTTATTTAAATCAATACCTAAAAGAAGAAAAAAACGAAATGACCGATTTTGAAATAGCTACTTTGTATCAATGGTTCGGGGATGTGCTGTTTGATTTTGGGGATGTGCAAGGAGCACTTGCAAAGTATCTTAAGTCTATGCGTATTGCGCCTGATTGTCTTTTAACAAAGTTAAAGTATGCGAAATTCTTAGCTGCTAATATTAAAAATAATAAATTAGCTAGCTCTTTATTATTTGCAATTATTGATGAATGTGAAGCGAGTCCTTTTAGCGAAACAAAATATGACTTTGGTAGTGATTACTATGTAAAAGAAGCAAAAAAAATATTAAATGATTTATAGCTTATTTTTTATGTCAGCATGTCCATCAACGGCATGTTAAAAATAACCCGATAAACTGACACAATGAATAAAATTCAGGCACTTAAAACACTAGCAATTATTTTAATTATTCTATCCGATAGTTATATATTTTTGTTTGTTAAGCCATCTTGTCAAGATAGTGATGGGGCGTTTTTATTTAGAGCGGCAGCTGTTACGTTATTTCAGTTGGTTATGATTATTTTTATTATAAAAACAAATACACTAAAGCGTTTACTCATCTCTTTAGTTGAATCCAGGAGATTACCTACAAAAAGCGCAGAGTATAAAATCAATGATATATATTACCGGTTACTGACAATATTCACTTTGATAGTATATATTTTTATCTCCATTGTAATATTTTATTTTGTTATTAAAGGTACTTATGTTGCAGGAGGCGAGGAGCAGTGCATTTAGTCTTATGCAAAGCTTATTGTTATAAAAATTTATCAATCATGCTATGCTACGATGAACGTTCTACTATATTTTTTTATAATCTTTTATTATGGTTCCAAAACCTATCAGGGAAAGGAAATTTTGTAGAAGTAATGCCGTAGAGGAAATAATATGATGATTGCAAAAATACTGATGCAGATAACAAACTGCATGATGGCAGTGATAGTTGCTTATGTTAATGATACTTTTTTTGTGCATTTTGAAAAAAATAATGCTTATATTCTTTTTTCCAATTTCGTTTTTTTAGGGTGTTTTTTATCCTTTACTTTGTTTATTTATTCCGTTTGGTTTAAGGCAAATTTTTTTGAAAAGGTTTCACCATATGATTCATTTATGATATTTGTTGCACTTATTGGTTGTCTTGTTACAGCTGTTCCGTTTTTACTGGCAGCTCCAACTGTGCTTTAAAAGTAATTATACTAACTATAATGATATTGATATTTTTCCGCCAAATTGTGATATTCCAGGAAGCATTTTTCGAATTATTATTTAAAAAATGAGATCTGCTAAAATTTTTTGTTCATTATTTTTTATTTTACATTTATGGATAACTTTTTATGTCATAACAA
>PDWJ01003462.1_pt1 | contig 15077 bp, 12 predicted proteins | sample 1430881 | NCBI WGS metagenome assembly PDWJ01 (sample SAMN01162460, study PRJNA174530) | Oral metagenome, whole genome shotgun sequencing project. | biome: Marine environment; feature: Marine mammal; material: Swab sample of the gingival sulcus; isolation source: swab sample of gingival sulcus... | reverse complement strand
GGTCATCAACAATCTGCGGGATATCCCCACCGACAGTGTGGCCGGAAAGAGAACCATTGCCGTTCGCCTGGGAAGAAAGGGCACTATTGTTTTCTTTCGCCTGCTTTTACTGCTGGCCTACCTGATTCCGTTGCTGGTCATTGCCTCCGGCAGAGGAACTGGCATGGAGTTACTTGTTTTTTTCTCCGCTCCTTTGGCAATAACCCTTTTCAGGGAGGTCAAGGTGGCCACCGGCTGTCTGCTCAATGAGACGCTGGCCCGCACCGCCCGGTTATCATTTTTTGCCAGCCTTGCCTTTTCTCTGGGGCTTGTTTTTTCAGCCCTTATGCAGCCTTGCCCTGTGTCACATAGCGCTATTATGTAACGCAGGACAACAACGCTCCATAAGGACAAGAAAAATCCGGGGCAATATCCTGACATTTCAGCGTTGACATGACACTAGAGTGCTGTGCATTTTGAAGGATCCCATGTCTTTTGTGCCAGCTGACCGCATGCAGCGGCGATGTCATCTCCCCGGCTTTGCCTGATAAAGACGGGGTATCCTTTATCCCTCAATATTTTCTGGAAATGGAGGACAGTTTCCCTGTCTGGACTGATTACTGAGTCATCACCTGAATTGTTCATTGAAAGCAGATTTATCTTGCAAGGAATGCTGTGAAGAAGTTTTGCCAACCTGTGAGCAGTGTCTTTGTTGTCGTTGACACCTTTTATCAGGGTAAATTCAAACATGATCCTTTGCCTTTTTTTCTGCGGATATTTCTTGCAGGCGGCAATCAGCTGAGCAAGGGGATACTTTCTGTTGACCGGCATAAGCACATTTCTCGTCGCATCGTCAACTGCGTGAAGAGATATTGCCAGGTTAACATTGGTTCGTTCCCCCAGCTGAAGCATTTGCGGGATAAGCCCGCAGGTGGAGACGGTGATTCTCCTCGCAGAAAAGTTGAGCCCACGTTGTTCGGTGAAAAGAGAGATGGCATCCAAAAGCACGTCCATATTCGCCAATGGTTCGCCCATACCCATGAAAACCAGGTTAGAGATTACCGTTTGTTTGTTTGTCTGCGCCCAGCTCTTTACAGCGCAAACCTGGTTGATGATTTCGCTGGTGTGCAGGTTTCTGCCAAAGCCCATCTTTCCGGTACAACAAAAGGTGCATCCCATGGCGCACCCCACCTGTGAAGAAATACACAGGGTACTTCTCTCGTTTTCAGGGATCAGCACAGATTCTATAACCTTGCCGTCCTGAAGCTGGAAGGCGAATTTAACTGACCCGTCGCTTGAATTTTCAATTATGGCCTGATCAAATCTGCTTATTATGGCATTATTTTTCAGGGTACGACGGAAAACCTTTGCCAGATCAGTCATTTGATCAAAATCAGTGATGTCAGGCTTGTAGATCCAGGCCAGCAATTGCCGACCTCTGAAAGATGGCTGCCCCAGGGACTCAACAAAAGAAATCAATTGATCCTGGGTCAGGTTTTTCAGATCTACCTTGGAGGGGGACATGGGGCATACAGGGTGGCACTCAGGTTCAAGGCCTTTTCCCGACCTTGAACCTGAGTGCAGATAAACTGTTAACCATTTTGCGAAGCAAACTCTGCCATGAAGGTAACCAGCTTTTCAACCCCTTCTTTGGGAAAAGCATTATAGATGGAGGCTCTGCAGCCGCCGATGGAACGATGGCCTTTCAGTCCATCAAGGCCAATTTCAGCGGCTTCAGCTATAAATCTGGTTTCAAGTTCCGGGGTCGGCAGGTTGAAAGATACATTCATCAGTGACCTGGAAGAGGGCTCAGCATGGCCTGTATAAAAATCTGTTGCATCAATGGCCCCGTAGAGCAGGGCGGCTTTTTCTTCGTTTACTGCCTGGATGGCAGGGATACCACCGAGATTTTTTAACCAGTGCATGACCCTGTTGACGCAGTAAATGGGAAAGCAGGGCGGCGTGTTGAACATCGAGCCTTTGTCAGCATGGGTCTTATATTGCAGCATAGTTGGAACGGTTTCCTTGACTCGATCAAGGAGATCTTCCCTGATAATGACAAGGGTGACGCCGCTTGGACCAATATTTTTCTGAGCTCCGGCAAAAATAATACCAAAACGTGAAATATCCACTGGCCTGGAAAAGATGTCTGAAGACATATCTGCCACAAGCATGGTGTCTTTTTCAGGAAATTCTGGAAACTGTGTGCCGTAAATCGTATTGTTTGAAACGAAATAAAGGTATTCACTTTCCTGGGAAACCGTGTATTCATCGTCAGCCGGGACACGGCTGAACGTCAGCTCTTCACTGGAATATGCCACTTCAATGTCACCAAAGAGTCTGGCTTCCTTTATTGCTTTTTTAGACCAGGTGCCGGTGTTGAGATAGGTTGCTTTTTTCCCGCTGCCCAGCAGGTTCATGGGCACCATGAAAAACTGGGAAGAGGCTCCTCCCTGAAGAAAAAGCACTTTATAGTTGTCCGGTACACTCAGCAACTCGCGAATAAGTGTTTCAGCTTCTTCTGTTACGGCAATAAATTCCTTTGACCTGTGGCTCAGTTCGATAAGCCCGATACCCTTGTCTGCAAAGTTGACAATATCTCTTGCCGCTTCCTGTAAAACAGAATAGGGCAGGGTGGCTGGACCGGGACTAAAATTATATATACGTTCAGGCATTATTTTTCCTCCTGTAAAAAAAATGTAACTGCCCCGAGCCGGCTCATCTTCGGGCAATTATGATTGGCCGCATAGAGAGTGTGTCCGCCAGTTGCGCTTGACCACATCCAGGCCGCCTGCAGGCGGCTGCAGACTTGAAGCAGATGAAACCACAGTGTACATGCCCTTTTCGAGTAGTTACAGCAAATATGTTAAACCTGATTTAATTGCCGCAGGGCCTCGTACAGAACAATACCTGCAGTTGTTGCCAGATTAAGGCTGCGAATGGAATTATTCATCATTGGCACTGTATAACAGCGGTCATGATACAGTGCAAGGAGTTCTTCAGGAAGCCCTTTTGTTTCCTTGCCAAATACCAGTTTTGCTCCCGGCTGAAAATATGCTTTTGTGTAGGAACGTTTTATCTTGGTTGTGAAGAAAAAAAGCTCGTTTTCCTGTTGTTTTTGCAGAAACTGGTCCAGTGATTTCCAGTGGCAGATATGTACCTGTTGCCAGTAATCCAGCCCGGCTCGTTTAAGATGTTTGTCATCCACACTGAAACCAAGGGGATGGACGAGATCAAGGATAGTGTCAGTCGCCCCGCACAGGCGGGCCGTTGACCCGGTATTAGGGGGTATCTCAGGCTCAACAAGAACTATGTGCAGAGGTTTCATCTAAAACGGTTGTAATGAAATTGTCGTGAGGTCTTCGTATGTACAGAGTATTTATAGATGTTGCAAATAAAAAAAAACGTCTTACATTCATGCTCTACACCTGTAACCGATCACGGGGTCTGTGCTTCCCTGTTATTCTTTGCTTTTGCGGCGTAACTGGTCACGGGATCAACAGGTTTGTGCAGGCACGATTTCAGCAGGTAAGCAGGCGGAGCGAGGCCTGTACGCACAAGCGTATGTAAAAGATGGTGATCGTGCAAAGAGTATCTTTTTCTGATAGATTACCTGCATTTTCGTGCGCAAAAAATTGTTTTCCCGTGAAATTCCTGACTTTCCATCTCTATACATCACATAACACATGGCGTTAATAATCCAGAAATATGGGGGGACCTCTGTAGGGTCCGTTGAAAAGATTAAGGCTGTTGCAGAAAGAGTCATTGACCAGCATACCAAGGGACATCGCATGATTGTTGTTTTGTCGGCCATGGCTGGAGAAACTGACCGGCTGACCAGGCTTGCTGCTTCCATCCAGCCATGTCCCAGCCCAAGAGAGCTGGATATGCTGTTATCAACAGGAGAACAGGTAACCATTGCTCTTTTTGTCATGGCGGTTAAGGAAAAGGGCTATGATGCGGTTGCGCTCCTCGGAGATCAGGTGGCAATCCACACTGATGCCACTCATACCAAGGCACGGATAAAAAAGATTGATTCAGAACAGATCCACAAACACCTTGAAACAGGAAAAATCGTTACAGTTGCCGGTTTTCAGGGCGTTAATGATAACGGCGACATTACTACGCTGGGACGGGGAGGCTCTGATACAACTGCCGTGGCCCTGGCCGCATCGCTTAAAGCTGACGCCTGTGAAATATTTACAGACGTGGAAGGTGTCTTTACCACTGATCCGAATATTTGTTCCAGGGCAATTAAAATTGACAGGATCAGCTATGATGAGATGCTTGAGCTTGCCAGCCTGGGGGCAAAAGTACTTGATATTCGTTCCGTAGGACTGGCAAAACGGTATAATGTTCCTGTTCATGTCCGATCAACTTTTACTGACACCATTGGAACCTGGGTTGTTGAGGAGGAAAAACATATGGAATCCCTGCTGGTTTCCGGCATTACCTATAACAAGAATGAGGCTAGAATTACCATTAAAGATGTTCCTGATCAGCCTGGAACTGCTTCAAAAGTTTTCCTTCCCATATCTGATGAAAATATTTTGATCGATATGATTATCCAGAATACTCATGACGGCCACCTGACAGACATGACCTTTACGGTGATGCGCAGTGATTATCAGCGTGCCATGGCTATTGTTCAAGCCATTGCAAAGGAACTGGGAGCCTCCAGTGTCACCGGAGACCAGCTCATTGCTAAAATATCCATTGTTGGGGTCGGCATGCGAAATCATTCAGGTATTGCATCAACAATGTTCCATATTTTATCAAAAGAACAGATAAATGTTCAGATGGTTTCAACGTCAGAAATCAAGGTGTCCTGTATTATTGACGAAAAGTATACAGAACTTGCAATTCGTGCGCTGCACGATGCCTTTGCCCTGGACAAGGTAAATCAGCCAGTAGAAGAAAACAGTTAACTGAAATGACCAGAAAAGTAGAAGTTTACGATACAACTCTCAGGGATGGCACCCAGGCCGAGAATTTTAACCTGTCGGTTGATGACAAGATAAAAATCTGCAAGCAGCTTGACCGGTTTGGCATTGATTTTATCGAGGGTGGATGGCCTGGCTCAAGTCCACTTGCCGTCGAATTTTTCAGCAGGATGCAGGATGTTGGCCTGCACCATTCCCGGCTGACCGCATTTGGCTCAACCAGGCACTGGAAGAATTTGCCGGAAAAAGATCCCAATCTGCGGGCCCTGCTTGACGCGAAAGTGCGGGCAGTGACCATTTTTGGAAAATCCTGGGATATCCATGTAACCGAGGCACTTCGTATTTCCCTTGAAGACAACCTCACCCTGATTGAAGATTCACTGTCTTATCTCAGGCCGCGGTTACAGCACCTGATTTATGACGCCGAGCATTTTTTTGACGGGTTTAAAAATAATCGTGAATACTGCCTGGCTACCATCGAAAGAGCCGCAGCCGGAGGAGCTGAAACGGTGGTTCTTTGCGATACAAACGGAGGAACGCTGCCACATGAGGTGCAGGAAATCATTCCAGTGGTTTTTTCTTTTTTAGAGGAGAAGGGCCTTGGTTTTGTCAAGCTTGGCATCCACACCCATAATGATTCTGATACAGCAGTTGCAAGCGCCCTGACTGCCCTTCATTTAGGCGTACAACAGGTGCAGGGAACCATTAACGGGTTTGGCGAGCGGTGTGGCAACAGTAGTCTGACCTCAATCATTCCGGCCCTGACCTTTAAGATGGGGATCTTTACTGAAGCCGGAAATAATATAGATCAGCTCTACACCACGTCGCGTCTAGTCAATGAACTGGCCAATATGCCGCAAGATCAATATATGCCTTATGTCGGGGAATCCGCCTTTGCCCACAAGGGAGGGGTGCATGTAAGCGCTGTACAGCGAAACCCGCTCACCTATGAACACATAGAACCTGAAAAGGTCGGCAATATTCGAAGGGTGCTGGTTTCCGATCAGGCAGGCAAGGCAAATATTCTCACCAAGGCAAAAAAATATTCCATCCCGCTGCAGGAAGATGACCCGCTTATGGCTTCAATTATCAGCGAAATGAAGGAGCGGGAAAATCAGGGTTATCAATACGAGGCAGCTGAAGCAAGTTTCGAATTGTTGATGCGGAGCGCATTGGGGCTGAAGCGAAAATTTTTTGTTCTTGAATCCTTTCGGGTAATGAATCACAAGTATAGCATGGAAAAAAGTCCGCTGACAGAAGCAACCATCAGGCTCAGTGTTGGCGGGAAAGCTGTGCACACAGCCGCCATGGGTGATGGGCCGGTGAACGCGCTCGACAAGGCTTTGAGAAAAGCCCTGACCTGTTTTTACCCCGGGCTTGAAGAAGTTGAGCTTATTGATTACAAGGTAAGGGTGTTGACGGGTGAACATGGTACAGGAGCCAAGGTCCGGGTTTTAATTGAAAGCAGGGACAAGGATGACAGCTGGGGGACAGTCGGCGTCTCCGTAAATATCATGGAAGCGAGCTGGCAGGCTTTGGTAGACAGCATGAACTACAAGCTTCTCAAGGATGAAAAAGCAAAGAACTGAGAAGGTGGTACCAACTAATCCTCACTCATCTTCGAGCAGTCACCATTTCCCGCATACTCTTGTATAGCTGCCAGCTATACCTGTGGTCAATACGGGCGAGCTGAAAGCAGGTACAGACGTAAAAACAAGCGAAACCAAAAAGGTGAATACCCTGTGAACAGTTATCCGGATACAACTGATAAAAAGGACAAGCGCGTGCTTGTCCTTTTTATTTTGTCAGGGTGCATCCTCTGTACCATGTACGCTCCGCTCTTGTTTCCTGAAAAGACGGAAAAAGAGCTGTTGTATTCCTGTGATAATACTGTGGTTTTCAGGGCGGTCGGCACAGGTGAAAAGCAGCCTTCTGCTTCTGGTCAGGATTCCGGCCGCATTTGTTCGCCATTGGCCTCGCTGCTTCTCCAGAGGCCGTTTCCCATAAACAGGGCGGATATCAGAGAACTCCAGCTGTTACCTGGCATTGGGCCGGGGCTTGCCGGCAAGATATATGCATTTCGCCAGGAGCATGGAGAGTTTCATCGTGCATCTGATCTGCTTGATGTACCGGGGATAGGGGAGGGGAAGCTGCGAAATCTGGCCCCGCTTATTTCTTTTGAGCATACCATCTCCCCTTTTCGGGCGAGATGAAAGCAGGGTGGCACATACCCTGAGAGCAGGTGTTTTTGAATAATAATATGGAGCACATCCACTATCCGGTAATAGTCCTTGCTGGCCCTACGGCTGTTGGTAAAACAGATTTGTCTCTTTATCTTGCTGAGCGGTTCAACTGCGAAATCATTTCCATGGATTCCATGCAGGTGTATCGATATATGGATATCGGCACAGCAAAAGTCTCCGGGGAAGAACGCCGCCACGTCAATCACCACTTAATTGATATCCGAACCCCTGATCAGCAGTATGACGCAGCCAGCTTTGTTGATGACGCTCTGGCAGCCATGGAGTTGATCAGGCAGCAAGACAAAATTCCACTTATTACCGGAGGCACGGGGTTGTACCTTTCCTCATTGGTGAACGGTCTTTTTGCTGATACCGGTGCCTCTGAGGTTACCCGCAAAAAGATCAGGGCCAGGTTCAAAGAACAGGGGAGGGAGGCGAGCTATGCAGAACTGAAAAAGGTTGACCCGGTGGCTGCGAGCAACATACATCCTAACGACACGCAAAGATTGCTGCGCGGTCTGGAGATTTTTTATACAACAGGCACTCCCTGGTCCGTACATATTAAAAAGCAGCGGGAAAACCGGGCCCGCGTCTTTGCCAACATGATTCTCATCGGTTTGACCAGGGAGCGGGAGCAGCTCCACAAGAGAATTTCAGAAAGATCAAAAAACATGATAAAACATGGACTTATTGAAGAAATATCAGGTATTATTGAAATGGGATATTCGCCGGATTTGCCCCCCCTGCAAGGCATAGGTTACAGGCACGGTCTGCACTATTTAAACGGGAGCAGGTCACAAGACCAGATGATAGATGAACTGGCGCGCGACACCAGAAGATACGCCAAACGTCAGTACACCTGGTTCAGGCAGTATGCTGACATGTCATGGCATCATCCCGAAAATATTAAGAAAATAGCTGAGAAAATAAACGCATCTCTTTGTTAAATCAACCTTAAACGGAAATGAGAAAAAGCAATACAGCGGAAGGCAGCACGCACAGCCATTTGGTTCTGGCAAAAGAATGCAAGCTGCCGCGGCCTCTTGCCTTGATACTGCAGCAACGAGGTGTTGACTCACCTGAGAAGGTCAGCCGTTTTCTTTATCCTGATTTCTCGATGTTACCTGTGCCAGGCCTGATGAAAGGCGTGGAGGCTGGCGTCAGCTGTATTGTTCAGGCTGTAAAAAAGAATAAGCCCATTGTAGTCCATGGCGATTATGACGTGGACGGTGTAACAGCAACAGTTCTTTTAGTTGATTTTTTCAGAAAAATTAATAATAACGTAACCTACTATATCCCAAACCGCCTGACAGAACAGTATGGGTTAACCTGCGAATCGGTGCGAAGTATCCACCAAAGTCTTGGTAGCAGTTCAGGCGTTATTGTTACGGTAGACTGTGGCATTACTTCTTTTGAGGCGGTAGAGCATGCACACAAACTGGGGCTGGAGGTTGTTATTACAGATCACCATGAGCCGGAAAGTGATGTTCCCCAGGCAGAAGCGGTTATAAACCCAAGACAAAAAGGCTGCACATTTCCCTTTAAAGAGCTTGCGGGAGTTGGTGTCGCCTTTTTTTTTGTTGCTGCCTTGCGACGTACACTTGTTAACGAGGGATACCTGCAAGACGAGACCTCGGTTCCTAACCTCAAGCAGTACCTTGATCTTGTCGCCCTTGGAACGGTGGCAGATGTGATGCCCCTGCTGCAAACAAACAGGGTGCTGGTTCGCGCTGGAATGGAGGTGCTCAACGATGGGAGAAGGTGCGGCATAGAAGCTCTTTGCAGAAGGTGCGGCGTTCACAAACATGATAAATTGTTTGCCGAAGATATTTCCTATCGGCTTGCGCCAAGAATTAACGCAGCAGGAAGGCTTGGCAATGTTGACGTTGCAGTTCGCCTGCTGCTTGGCACAACTCAAGCAGAAGTAGAGACAGAAGCTGCCATGCTTGAGCAATTCAATCACACCCGTAAAGAGCTGGAACAGGGTGTCCTGAAGGAGATGTATGAGCAGTGTGATCTTTTGCTGCAAAAAGGGTATAAGGGGCTGGCGGTTTATCACCCTGACTGTCATCCCGGAATTGTAGGCATTGTGGCCTCAAGAATAGTGGACCGATATCATTTGCCGGCAATTGTCGTCACCAGAGAAAAAGAGATGCATGCCGGGGAAGAGATGCTCAAGGGGTCAGGAAGGTCTGTCCAGGGGATAAATCTTCTGGAAAAGATTGAGCTGTGCAAGCAGTTCATGACACGCTTTGGCGGGCATGTCATGGCCGTAGGCATAACACTTGAGAAAAAAAAGTGGGAATCCTTTCAAAGTGACTTTGCAGAAAAATGCGGCGACGAAATCGATATTATCAGCAAAGAAAGCCCGAAAAAGCCCTTGGCAGACTGCTGTCTGGCAGACAGCGGAATGCTGACAGATGACCTCGTTCGATTTTTACAGCTGTTGCAGCCGTTTGGCGAAAAAAATTCTGAGCCTCTTTTTCAGCTTAAAAAAGTGCGGCTTACAGGGCTGAAAAACTCGGGACAACATCTTACCTTCAAGCTGCCTGTAGCTGCTTCAATGAAAAATATTCGAGGGATCGGTTTTTACATGGCAGAGAAGAAGGAGCTTGCCAGCTCTGCATTTGTGGATATTATATTTAAACTTCGTTTTACTTATTTTCGGGGGCAGCGGAGAAAGGAAATACTGCTCGTGGATGTAACCAGATCTGCATAGATAAAATTTAACATAATATATATTATGCGACATTTTATCTAAAATCTTTTTTGAGCAGACTGAGCGTTATTTGCCTTTAGAGTGAAGGATAAGGTAATTTATTAAAACATTACATTAACTGTATGCGCATCCCGCACCCTTATTTGAACGTTATCTTTCTGGAGCACCAGCTATGAATCGAGATATATATCAGGAGCCGCTTGTTTCGCGCTATACCAGCAAGGCCATGCAGGAATTGTTCAGCGAGCGTTTTAAGTTTACCCACTGGCGCAAGTGCTGGATTGCTCTTGCTGAGGCGCAGCATGAACTTGGACTTGGCGCGGTAACCAGAGAGATGGTTGACGAATTGAAAAGCCACGCAGAGGATATTGATTTTGAGGTTGCCGCTGCCAGGGAAAAGGAAATCAGGCACGATGTCATGGCCCATGTCTATGCCTATGGGCAGCAGTGCCCGCTGGCCGAGCCTGTTATTCACCTCGGCGCCACCTCACAGTTTGTTGTCTGTAATACGGATCTGCTGGTGCAGAAAAAGGCGCTTCAGCTTGTTAAGCAGTCACTACTTAAAGTCATTTCTAACCTTGCCAGTTTTTGCGAACAACACAAGTCTCTGGCCACCCTTGGTTTTACCCATTATCAGCCTGCCCAGCCAACCACTGTAGGAAAGAGAAATACTTTGTATATTCAGGATCTTATCATGGATCTTGACTACATAGAACAGCTTGAGCCTCAGATAAAGGCACGGGGCGCAAAAGGAACCGTCGGAACCCAGGCAACTTTTATCGAACTGTTTGCCGGGGATCATGAAAAGGTGCGTGAGCTGGATCGACGTGTTGCCGAAAAACTAGGATTTACAGCTAGTTTTGCGGTAACCGGACAAACCTATCCAAGAAAACTTGACCTGAAAACCAGTGAAACACTTTCAGGTATTGGCGTTTCAGCCCATAAATTTGCGGTAGACTTGCGCCTGCTTTCCAATTTAAAGATGCAGGAAGAACCATTTGCCAGCAAGCAGGTTGGCAGCTCTGCCATGGCTTATAAAAGAAACCCTATGCGCTCTGAGCGCCTGACCGGGCTTGCCCGGAAACTTATGGGGCTCCCGGCGAATTTTGCTGCCACTGCGGCCAATCAGTGGTTTGAGCGAACCCTGGATGACTCGGCCATTCGCCGCATGGATCTCGCCCAGGCATTTCTGCTCACAGATGCAGTGCTCAAGCTTTATATTAACATTACAAACGATATGGTTGTTTATCCAGAACAAATCAAAAGGCACCTTGGCGCAGAGCTTCCTTTTATGGCCACGGAAAAAATACTCATGGCCTGTGTCGAGCGGGGCGAGAGCAGGCAGGAGATGCATGAAATTATCAGGGAATGCTCTGTGGCAGCCGGAGCAGCAGTAAAAAAACAGGGGGCTGACAACAACCTTCTGCAGATGCTGGCAGATCATGACCGTGTTCCCTTTACCCTTGCTGAGCTCGCTGGCCTGCTTGAAAATTACCAGGAGTTTACCGGACGGGCTGAGCAGCAGACAGAAGAATACCTTCAGGGCGTGGTCTACCCGCTGCTGGAACAATACAAAGATGAGATAAAAGAGGTTGACGCAACCTTAACTGTGTAATGAATTACCCTGTAAAATCGAGTATAATAACAGATAGGCCCGTCACGTTTTTCCTTGTGGTAAAAACGGAAAAAATAGGTTGGTTCAAATTTATACTGGAAGGCTATGACGGGCTTGCCCTGATAACGACAATTTCAGCTGAAAAAGGAATTGTGCAGCTGTGGACAACAAGCAGCAGTCTTCCTGTACTCTTTAGTCTGCTTGCAGATATAGCGCCCCGGCTGAATCAATACCGGGCAGCTCCCCTCCCCTCTTCTTCGTGATGACGCTTTAGCCTGATGTCGACAAAAGCAGTATACATCAAGACCTTTGGTTGTCAGATGAACGAACGTGATTCTGAGATAATTGAACAGCTTCTCTGCCAGAAAGGGTATTGCCCCGTAGACAATGCAGAAGCAGCGGATGTTGTTATTCTCAACACCTGCAGCATACGGGAAAAGGCAGAGCAGAAAGTCTTCAGCCTGCTCGGTCGCCTGCGCCGGCAAAAACAGGAAAATCCAGCCCTGCTGATAGGAGTGACTGGCTGCGTTGCCCAGCAGGAAGGCCCCGGATTGTTTGCCAGGATGCCTCATGTTAATTTTGTGGTTGGCACGCAGCAGTTATTTCAACTGCCGGATATCCTGCATCGTCTTGAGCGCAGGCTCAGTCGAAATGAGATGGCGATAAACCTGGAAGCCTCTTTCTCCATCCCTCCCTTTCAGAAAATGCTCTTGCATGATTCGGCCAGGAATCACTCCTCTTTTCAAAGATTTGTTACCATTATGCAGGGATGTAATAACTACTGCACTTATTGCGTGGTGCCATACACAAGAGGGCGTGAGATTAGCCGCACCGTGGCAGATATAGTTGAAGAGGTGCAGATACTCACCAAGCAGGGTGTGCGAGAAATCACCCTGCTTGGTCAGAATGTCAACTCATATGGCAAGACAAATCCAGTGGCAGAGGGGAAAGTGAGCTTTGCCGACCTGCTCAGACTTGTTGCTGCTGTCCCGGGGGTAGAGCGGCTACGGTTTACGACCTCAAACCCGAAAGATCTGTCTGAAGGGCTGATGCGCTGTTTTGCCGAGCTGGGTAATCTTTGCCCCAGCTTTCATCTGCCTGTTCAGTCAGGATCAAACGCCGTACTTCGATCAATGAACAGAAAATATACAGTCGAACAGTATCTGGACCAGGTTGCATCCCTTCGCAGGTATTGCCCTGATATCGCGCTGTATACAGATATCATCGTAGGGTTTCCCGGAGAAACTGACGATGATTTTGAAAAAACCATGGATTTACTTAAGGCTATCCGTTTTCACGGCTCTTTTTCCTTTAAATATTCTGATCGCCCCCGGGCGCGTTCAGTTTTTTTTGCCAACAAGGTAAAAGAAGAGATAAAGACAGAGCGCCTTGCCCGCTTTCAGGCACTCCAGAGCAAAATAAGAATGGAGCGAAATAAAGAATACATAGGGAAAACAGTTGAAGTAATGGTTGAGAGTGAGGGTGCGCAACAGGTAAAGGGAAGAACCGCAACAAATCATATAGTTCACTTTGCAACAAAGAGGCAGCAAAGCCTCAGGCCGGGAGACCTGGTTGAGGTCTTGATACACTCTGCCGGCAACCATTCCCTCAAAGGGATCTCCTGCCCTTGCCAAGAGTGACCGTTTTTCCGTTTGTTGCTTTCTTACCATTACCCTTTAATGATTAAGATGACCGTGAGAGAAGTAAGACCTCAACGTCAGTGGATATGTTGTCCCGCCAATCGCGTGGAATGAGCGGCCGGAATCACTGGAATACGCAAGCAGTCCGGCCGATCTTTGGGAAAAGCGACATCTGTAAAAGAACTGGTGATTATTTTAGGCAAACGGCTGAGGCCGAAAAAATCTGGTCAAAAAAAAGAGAGAAGAAAGGTGTTGAAACAATCAATCTATCTCTTTGAAACTGTGTTGCTTTGCAAGGAAAACCTTTTTGTCGAGTTTGCGCAGAACTACAAAGAGTTACGCTGATCTTTTCAACACCCTTTAATTGTTATTTTTATCGAATAAATCCTATTAGTACCTTACTCTTCATTTCCTGTCATAAAAAACAAGAAATTATTTAAGGTGTAAGGCCTCTTGGGTTGCGGGTTTTCCGCATTAGCACCTTACTCCTCAATTCCTGTCATAAAAAACAAGAAATTATTTGAGGCGTAAGGCCTCTTGGGTTGCGGGTTTTCCGCGTTAGATAAAGTGAAATTCGTCAACTACTAATAATAATTTCAATTTGTTATAATGATATTTATCCCTCTGTTTGAACACCAAAAGTTGAGTTGTTCATTTGAATAAAAGATATGAATATAATGAATCGGATAAATACGCCAATATTATTCTTAGCCGTTCTAATAACTATTTTTTCTTGTAAAAAAGAAATAGAAGTTAACAGAGATGATCTCGCTGTTAAATTAAAAATAGATTTACCAGGAAGTCTACAAAATCCTGCATTCTCACCTGATGGAAATACAATCGTATTTACTCATTTCCGAAATGGATACAATAAACCACCATCTGATTTGTACACATTTAATCTTGAAGAAAACGAATTGAAACCATTGGTAGTTGATGATAACAGCAATGTGAATCTACCTGGGGAATGTTGGAGTAATTATTTAAATTCCATATCTTTTTCATCAGATAGAGATCCTCACGATGAGATATATTCTATTAAAGAAAACGGAACGACAGGAGATGAAATTCGTATTACTAACAGAACTGAGAGTATTGCTTATGAGCCAACTTTTTCACCTGACGGGCTATGGATAGTATTTGAATCTCACAAATTAAACGAAGAAGAAAAGGGAGTGATTACAAAATACAAACTTGATGGCACATCAGGATATGTTAATTTAACACCACTTGGCCAAAATTGTAAACAACCCAATTGGTCACCAGCGGGAGATAAAATATTATATCAAAAAGAAGAAAACGGGCAGTGGGATATTTGGTTAATGAATACTGATGGTAGCAGCAAAACTAAAATAACAGATTTTGAAGGAAGTAAAACAGATGCGGTCTTTTCTGCTGACGGAGAATACATATTTTTCAGTGCTGAAAATAGCGAAGTCGAAATAGCAAATATTTATATGGTATCTATTTCAAACAATATTCCAATACGATTAACAGATTATTCAGGTTATGATGGTGCCCCCTCAATTTCTCCGGATGGTACAAAATTAATATTTGAAACTTCATCAGTAGATCCTGACGAAAGTGATGGTACAACTCTTTGGTTGTTGTATTTGTAAAATACATAGAAAAAAGTAGAACTGCTGTGGCCTTTATGACATAGCAGTAATCTTATCGGTGGGGCCTTCCAGTCTTTTGAGGAGGCTCGGGTCGAAGTGAATAAAAAACCTGCTGGAAAATATGTGGAGTTTTGAGGGACATCTTACTTATTTATTGACAGAAGATAAAGCATTTGCATAATCACGGGGTCGAAAAAAATAGACAAGGTGTCTCCGGAATTCCGTTATTTCTTTTGCGATTTCTTTTTTTTGTTTCCTTGGTAAACGATGCCAATTGGGATGCTTTGATTTTAATTGTTTTTTGATGATTCGTTTGATA
>PDWJ01007912.1_pt1 | contig 15082 bp, 15 predicted proteins | sample 1430881 | NCBI WGS metagenome assembly PDWJ01 (sample SAMN01162460, study PRJNA174530) | Oral metagenome, whole genome shotgun sequencing project. | biome: Marine environment; feature: Marine mammal; material: Swab sample of the gingival sulcus; isolation source: swab sample of gingival sulcus... | reverse complement strand
GAGTTTTGCATAAACACAAACCAAAAAACAACGAATAAACCAATCATAATAATCGGCGCCAATATGTTGAATATCGCCAACGTCTCTTGCGGTCGTTCACCATCTAATTCGGCAATTTTCCCAGCTTGCATTTTTTTCATCAATTCAATGCCGACTGGGTCGCTAATTAAATTTGGAATATAAGTTTCAAACTTTTTACCATCTTTCAAAACGCCTTCAACATCGTCTTCTTGTACCTTAACTGAGGCAATTTGATCGTTTTGTAAATAATTGATAAATTCTGACGTCTGTAAAGTGACGACCTCAGATGGCTGGTTGTTTAGAAAACCTATTATTAAAACGATGACGAGGAATAACACAATGTAAAATGTTGCACCTTTAAAATACTTCTTCATCCTTTCCTCCCAATATATCAACCGTATACGGTATCATCCAATATAACCAACCCATTTTATCACACATCAACGGCTATCACAATGATTATGGCAAAAAAACGATAAATCCGATTGATGTACATTACTCAATTAATTCGATATACAAATAATATGCACCCTGTGCCGTTTCAGTTTTACAGTTTTGGTAGATTGATGGGCGCAAGCCCTTAACCCACAATACTTCATTGCAACAGGCCAATAAGGGCAGATTATTGCGTCGAGAAATTGGAACAGCTTGTTCATTAAAAAATTTTTTAATAGTCTTTTTTTTGCCTTTTAAACCCCTTAAACGGATAAAATCGCCGGCTTGTCTATTGCGTAATAGCAATGGGCTACCGGAAAATTGCTCAGGCAAGTTTAAACAAATTGTCTTTGGAGTAAGTTTATTCAATGGAACAGCGCTAAGCGTAATGCTTAACGCAAATTCGGGAAATCGATTGATACCAACTTGTAATTCTCTAACCATATTTTGCACCGGTTGAAGCGTCTCTGCCTTAATATGTACGCCATCGCGATCAATAAAAAAGTCAAGCCCCAACAGGCGCTGCTGCGAATTAACTTTGCCCGCGACTAACCAGCTATCAAGTAAGTCAATGTGTTGATACGACAGATCTTTTAATGAACCGACAAACACTTGATAAAGATAGCGAATTAAGCGACGGCGTCTAGCAATATGAGCCGCTCGAAAAAGTGTTCTATTTAGTATTATCGCCTTATTACAATCGACTACTTCATCAAAAAAAAGTTTGCTGTCAACTGCCAAATAATCACTTTCATGCTGTACAATATCGGATAATTGGGCCAGTTGCTCAACCAGTGATTGATTGTAATCTTGCGTCAGCTGCGGAATCAATTGATGTCTGATTTTATTTCGCAAAAAAGCGGTATCATCATTTGATAAATCACTATTATAAGGGACCATATAAGCCTCAGCAAATGCCACAATTTGGTCTTTTTTAATCGCTAGCAAAGGCCTTAATAAAATGCCGTCATAGGACCTCATACCAACCAGTCCGTCAATGCCTGTGCCACGCAACAAATGAAGCAAGACACTTTCTGCCAAATCGTCTAAATGATGTGCCGTTACGATATAATCAGCTTTAATAGACAATTGCAAAGCCTTAAACAAGCGATAACGAACCGTGCGCGCCATTTCTTCAAAACCATTGCCAACTGCGTTTGCCATTTTTTCAATCGGTCGACGATAAATGTGACAAGTGATACCTAAAGTTTTACAATACTCGGCTACCAAACGCGCATCATCAATTGCCGCGTCAGCTCGATACATGTGGTCGAGGTGCACGGCAGTCAATTTAAGATTGTATGCCACCAGTTGATTTAACACCGCTAAAAGCACCATCGAATCAACGCCACCGCTGACTGCGACCAACAAGTGTGAGCTAGCTGTCTTTATATATTGCCCTATGCTATTAGCAACTGCCTGACAAATATCAGTCTGTAGTTTCATGTTTTACCTGTTTTAAGTTCCCGCTTTCTAGCGCCCCTTCCAAATTATCGTAATCACTAAAATAGAGTATCGGCTGATCAAAATAATGCATAATGCTATTGATAACGACAGCACCCGCACTGATAATATCGACCCGCGCCTCAGCTAGACCAATCATACTCAATTTATCTGCCCGTGAACTGTTAACTAGCCTTTTTGTCAATGACATTAAGCGTTGTCTTGTCATCTGATGAGTCTGTACGACTTCACCATCATAAACAGACAATTGCAAATCGATTGCCGCCAAACTGGTCGCCGTACCACCAATTGCAATACAGGTTAAACTAGCACCTCGATAAGCAGCGAGATTTTTCAAATTAAACTGTTTGAAGACCTCATCCGCAACCGCCTGATATCGATTGAGCGACATACCATGTTCTAATTGAAAGCGATCGGTCATACGAACGGCACCGATATCAAAACTATGCGCGTATTCAATGACTCCGTTTTGGTCGCCAAAGATTAACTCCGTTGAGCCGCCGCCAACATCGATAACCAAAATTTTAGCCGCTTGGCGGCTGTTGCCTTTAACTACGCCCAAAAATCCATAAGCCGCTTCTTGCTGACCGGATAATATCGTAATAGCAAACCCCGTCTCTGCTTTGACACGCCTTAAAAAGTCGTTACTATTGGCTGCATCACGCACCGCACTGGTAGCAAATACCGGACAATCTGTAATATTTAACTCGGTCAACTGGCGCGCATAATCTTTTAACACGGCAATGGTTTGAACAATATTGGCCTCGCTTAACAAGCCGGTTTGATCGACGCCTTTGGCAAGTCGCGTCGCATTAACTTGCTTGCTGCGTTCAATTAAGCCATTTTTAGCACGTCGACAGGTTAATAACCTGACTGAATTGCTGCCAATGTCAATTGCCGCCAACCAATTACTCATCGTCTTGTTCGCGTCCCAGATAAGTTATCACATAAATCATCTCATCCGGCATAATCATATTCAGCTTTTGACGGGCCAATGATTCTTTGGTTTCGGCGTTGTCTAATTGGTCGACCTGTTCGCGTAATAGACGCAACGCCGTTAACAGTTCTTCGTGTTCAGCAATTTTGGCGTCCAGCTCCAGTTGCTTTTGCGTTATCATCTGCTCCTGTTTTATGTACGTAATTGCACTGTAACCGAGCAGAACAATTAAGCCAAAAATTAATAAAATTGTAAATAAATTGCGCTTAATATATTTCATGCTTGTCCCTTTCTAACATTCTTTGTACATTTCAGCTGCAGCTTCTTTTTTAGTCGTTGCCACCAGTTTTAGAACTTGGTAACGACTGACGCGCTCACCAAAGGTAATGGTAATAATATCGCCAATAGCAACCGCTGTTCCCGCCTTGGCCACTTTATCATTAAGCATTATCTTACCGTGATCGCAGGCTTCTTTGGCAACAGTGCGCCGCTTAATCAAACGCGAAACTTTTAAAAATTTATCTAAGCGCATTTCTCAAACTCCCATTCTCTTGATAACAATAACAAACACAGGTATTAATTAAAAATAGCTCGTCAATTGTCTTGTTTTAGTATATTATGATTATAACATAAAGACCGTCAATTTTAGAGGAGATAATGTGAATAATCAAAATATTATTATCAGCTTACGTCATTTATTACATCAGGAAGCCGAACCGTCTAACTTTGAATATCGTACAAAGTCAATTTTAATCGACTTCTTAAAAAACCACACTTCACTGCAAGTCGTCGATCGCGGCGCTTGGTTTTACGCTTATTATCACTGCGCAAAAGACTGTGCAAATATCGCCTTTCGCGCCGATTTTGACGCCGTCAAAATGGATGAAGGCATCACATTAGAATACGCTTCCAAGACACCGGGGGTCGCCCATAAATGCGGCCACGACGGCCATTCGGCAACTTTGGTTAACTTGGCTATGATGGTCGCTAAAAAACGGCCGCATAAAAATGTTTATTTTATTTTTCAGCACGCCGAGGAAACTGGCGACGGCGCCAAGCTTTGTGCTAAACTGCTTAAAGAAAAGAATATCAGCGAAATATACGGCTATCACAACATGAGTGGTATTCCGCTAAACGCCGTTCAATTGATCGATGGCACAACCCACTTTGCTTCAACCGGGCTGAGTTTAAATATCATCGGCACAGCCGCGCATGCCAGTCAACCGGAATTGGGAAAGAATCCGGCCATTGCCATCGCCCAAATTGTAATGCAAGTCGAGCGGCTTAACAAAGCCGATTTCGCCGGCGTGACATTCGCCACAATCGTTCAAATTGATCTCGGTGAGGCTGCATATGGTATCGCCGCAGGTAAGGGAAATGTCAAAATGACCATCCGCGCCCAATACGATGCCGACTATAAGCACTATCTCGATCAAATATTGACTTATACAAAAGATATTTGCCAACGTCAAGAGCTAACTTTTAATTACCAATTTAGCGATGCATTCCCAGCGACGGTTAATCATAAGGCACAGGTTGACAAAGTAAGACAGGCAGCCCGCAACAACGGCTTTGCAATCATCGAAATGGCTGAAGCCTATCGCACATCAGAAGATTTTGGTCACTATACTCAGACTGTGCCGGGCGCAATCTTCTACATTGGTAATGGCGAAAACTACCCTGCTATTCACACCACGAATTACGACTTTAATGACGCTATTATCGACACGGCAACGGCTGTGATGTTTAGCCTGATAGAAATGTAATGTCGTATAAACCGCAAAAATACCCTTATAAATCAACAAATATTTCGTCTTGTAGTATTGCCATTATATCTCGTTGATTGACTCCCGCAACACGGCTTTTAATATATTCAACCAGTTGTAGACAGAATTCTTTAACCATTTTTTTAGAAAAAAGTCGGCTGCAGGACGGAATTAATAAAAAAACCTCTCTGACCGGTAAATTGTCTTTTATCGGTATCAGTGCGACCCTCTCGGTTTTTGCCAAATCTTCAAAAACTGATTGCGGCATAACTGCCCAGCTGTATTGTTTTTTTAATAAATGCACTATTAGACTAGGTGTATCAATTCTGATGCCGAAATTATCAGGCGTTTCAAAGTGTTTTCTGACCCATAACTCAAAGCGATCACCCCAATCTAAATAGATGCCATTTTCAGCATTGAGCTTTGACACAGTTTTTATGTCTGCATAACTACTGTAATCTAAATGATAAACGAGTATCAGTTTTTCTTTGTATAGTGGATATTGATGCAAACTGTTAGTATGATAAATTCGGGTTACAATGCCAACATCTGCCTCCATGACTTCCATTTTATGGTAGGTTAAATCATTCCACAGCGAGGTTAAATTAAGATTGATGACACCCTCACTTTTTATATTGCCCACTAAATCTTTCAGCATATAGCTACAAATACTCTCTGGGCAAGAAAAACTGACATTGTATTTGAGGTCATCGCGACTAAGACGCCTGATTTCGTTCAAATCGGACAATAGTCGATTGGCTATCGGTATAAACTCTTTACCTTTTAGGGTCAGTTTTATCTGCTTTCTCCCTTTCTCTCGGTTAATTAACAAAAAACCTAATTCTTCTTCTAACCGTTTCAACCTGCCACTAATCGTCGATTGAGCAGCAAACAGTTCTCTAGATGCAGCACTTAAACTACCTGTTTCGACAATTTTCAAAAAAGTCTTTAAATTATCTCTCATGATCCCCCCTTCCAAGTAAATATCTATTTTATTGATATATTATACCATATTTTACCGCTTTTACTTTAACCAATTATATGTTAATAATGAAATGAGTACTTTATGCTTAAATAACAATTCTATATTGATTTTCAAAGGGGGTGTTTCTTATGAAGTTCGGTGTCCTCAAAGATACTAAACGAGGAGAATACAGGGTGATCGCAACGCCTTCTGAAGTATTCTCTATCATCGAAAGCGGACATCAAGTATTTGTCCAATCTAACGCCGGCCAAAGTTCAGGATTTGACGACGAACGCTACCAAGCCGCTGGCGCAACTATTGTCGAAAGTGCAGCAGAAATTTACAAAATATGCGATATGGTTGCCAAGGTAAAAGAGTTTGAATCGTCTGAATACGAGTATTTTAGAGAAGGTCAAATTTTATTCACCTGCATTCACCCAGCAGCTCATCCTGAAGAAGTGCAAGCACTGCTCAAAAAGAAAGTCATCTCTTTTACCGCCGAGGACAGTCACCGCCACGGTTCTCCAAACTGTGAGGCCGCGGGTAAGTTAGGTGCAATTATGGGAATTACTTCTCTATTAAACATCAACGGTGGAAGTGGCAAGTTTATTGGCGGATTAGCCGGTGCACCTTCAATAAACGTCGCAATAATTGGTGCCGGTCTAGTCGGACAAAGTGCGCTGCAAGTCGTCCATGCGCTCGGCGCTGCAACTACTGTATTAGATGTTAATTTAACGGTTTTGCGCAATATCGAAATGCAGTACAATGGTCGCGTCAGTACTCTCTTTTCTACAAAATACAACATCGCAAATTTGATGCCCAAAATCGATTTACTAATCAATTCGGTAAAATGGCCAAAAGAAAACAAAGATTTTATGATTACTAGAGAAATGGTACGAAGTATGCAGCCCGGTTCTGTTATCGTTGACATCAGCAATGACTATGGTGTTATTGAGACATTTCGCGAAACCACACACGAGGCGCCCCGTTATATTGAAGAAGGCGTCGTTCACTATTGTGTAAGTAATATTCCCGGCGCAATGGCGCAAACAACCTCAATCGCTTATGCGGCTGCAATGCTACCTCACTTTTTGAACATTTTGAATAATGGTGTAAAAATCGCCTGTACAAAAGATGGTTATCTGCGCAGGTGCCTGACGACTTATAAAGGTCATCTCACAAATGAAGAAACCAGTGCCATTCAATCAATTGCCTGGACGCGACCGGAAGATATTCTGGACATCGACAAATCAATAATGGATCCTGCACCACCGGCTACAAAAACTCGTTCAAATAATTTTGAATGAATGCTGGATTAATTTAAGAAAAGGAGGAAAATATGAACGAAGTTGTTACAATGGGTTGGATATCCCTAATACCGGCAATCATCGCAATCACATTATCTTTCTTGACAAAAAATGTAATTATTTCGCTTGGCACTGCTTGCTTTGTTGGTTCTCTACTGGCTGGTGGCGGTTTTTTAGGCTTCCCGACACTGCTTAAACAAAGTCTGGGCAGCACTGGTTTTGCATGGGTCATGTTATTGAATACTTTTATTGCTATTCTAGTTGCTTATTTTAGAAAAACCGGTGCCATTCAAGGCTTTTCAAGTGCTATTGAAAAAAGAAGCCCCAGTCGAAAAGGCTTGAAACTAATCGCTTGGCTGCTTGGCCTTTTTGTATACTTTAGCGACTCCTTCAGTCCATTATTCGCCGGAACTGTCATGCGTGATTTAACTGATAAAGCAAAGATATCACGCGAAAAACTGTCTTATATAGCAGATTCAGGCGCTGCGCCGGTTAGCGTCTTGGTACCAATAACCGGTTGGGCAGCTTATCTTGCCGGGCTTTCCGTTGGCATCGGTGTAATCCAAACAGCTGAACAAGGCATGGGTTTATTTGTAAAAGCTATTCCTTTTAACCTATATGCCTTAATTACCGTTGTATTTGTCGGACTAAACGCAGCAGAAATAATCAAGGATTTTGGGCCAATGAAAAAAGCCGAAGAACGCGCCTTGACAACCGGCAAAGTGATTCGAGATGGCGGCCAGCCATTAATCGGCAAAGAATTAACAGAAATGGAAGCCTATCCACAATTAAAGCAGCGCGTTTTCTTGAACTTTATTTTCCCCGTTTTAATGATTATATCTATATATGGACACATTTATAAGTGGTATTAAAGGCGCTGTTCCGGCCATCGTCATTTTAGCTCTAGCTTACTCGGTTAATCACCTTTCAAAAGATATGGGTACTGCAACATTTATCATTGAATCGACAAAGGGCTTTTTATCGCCGCAACTGCTGCCGGCAATTATATTTTTAGTTTCTTCACTGATTGCATTTTCCACCGGTTCATCTTGGGGAACATTTGCAATTTGCATGCCTATTTCACTGCCGTTAGCTTTTACATTTAGCGGCGGCCTCGTTTCACCTTTAGTTGCCGCCTGCTTTGGCGCCGTTGCCGGCGGTGGTGTATTTGGCGATCACTGTTCCCCACTATCAGATACGACGATTTTGGCTTCAACCGGTGCGGCAGCCGACCATATTGACCACGTCAAAACACAGTTGCCATATGCACTCATCTGTGGTGGTTTAGCGCTTATCGCTTACTTGGTTGTTGGCTTTGTATTTATTTAATAACACCGTGTAAAAACAGCTTAGCTCATTAAAACAGCGGTTCAGACACTAAGCATCTGAACCGCTGTTTTTAACACTAATTAATCAGTTGGAGTTCATTATCTATCTGAACATAGTTTCAATTAAATATTGTAACTGTGTAATTGGAATTCCTTTAATGCTCGCCGCAATGCCCATTACAAAGACGATAACTGCCGCAATCGTCGTAAATGCACTTCTACCGATAAAGCGCTTGTTTTTAACAAAGTAAAAAATTGAACCAATTGCAAAACCACCGGTTGCAAGCGTTACTGCGTAAGTAATTAACATTTGATTACCCGTCTGAGTTTCCATAATTCCTCCATTCTTATGCTTAAACTTCATCTCGACAGAAAAAGGATACACCACTTACTATATCTTGTCAACCTTAATAAATTTTGCCAATAGTTTTAAACTACAGCCAACTATCATCTTGCACTACTTGACAGGCTTTGGCAATATCAAATGTCAACGGCCTATCTTTCTCTAAAAAGGGTACAAAACTACGTAATGCACGGTATAATTTACGCGTTTTTAATCCCAATGCAACATCATCGCGCAAGTCAACCGCTTGAGCAGCGTGCAATAATTCAATCGCGAAAATAACATTTAAATGCTCTAATATTTTGGCAATACGCTGTACAATTTGTACTGTATTATTGGCATGATCCTCTATCCCGCCTGCTACTGGCGCAAAATCAAGCGTTGACGGATTTGCCAAGTGGCGAATGGCGGCATCATGCGCTGTAAAGTTTTTTTGTATCGTTTGATAGGCTTGAACCTCGCCTTCATTCGGCGACAAAAAGCGACTTAGTCCCGTAAAACTGGGCGATGCCAAATTTAAGGTTCGATAAGTGCTCATCTTTGATAAATGCGCTAAAGCCAAACTGAGCATCTCCAACGCAAGCGCCCAGTTGGTCGCTTCAAAATTGGCACAGGATAGTATTTTTCGCTCTTCTAAAAGCAAACAAGGATTATCTTCCGTGCTGTTTAAGTGATTTTCAAGTTGCTTTTTAGCATAGTCTAGACTATCATACAACGCACCATGTACCGCCACAACATCTCGAAAACTAAGCGGATCTTGCAAACTTCTGGTCACCTCTTTTTGGTTTAAATAACTGCCTTTCAAAATTTTACGCAACTGCGTGGCACATTTGATTTGACCCTTAAGTTTTTTGTGAGCATTAACGCGCTCACCTAAGGGCGTAACATTGCCGTTTAGTCCTTCTAATGATAAGCCATAAATAACATTGGCTTTTTCAAGTAGTTTTTCTATCTGCCAAACTAGTAAACAAGCGACGCCAGCAGCTTGAGCATTGCTTGAAACAATTGCCAAGCCGTCCTTTGGACCAAGCACAATTGGCGTTAATCCCTCTGCTTTTAAAGCATCAGCCGCCGCAATGCGTTTGCCTTTGTAAAAGACTTCACCCTCACCAATCATCGCCAAGCCAATATGCGACAGCGTCGCAATATCAGCCTGCCCAACTGAACCATCCCATGGAATGATCGGATGTATTGCGCGATTTAAAAATTGTCTATACATATCAATCAATTCCGGTTGAGCGCCGGTTTTACCAACTAAGAATGTTGCCAAGCGCGCCAACAAGGCGCCTCTTACCGATAATTCATCCATTGGTTCGCCGCTGGCAACACAATGTGCGTAAATTAAGTTTTTATTATATTCATCAAAATAACGAGCAAACACTTTTTTATCTTTGTTCCAACCCACGCCCACTGTAAAGCCGTAAATTGGCACACCTTCATCAGCTAAATCAAAAACCAGCTGACGCCCCGCTACGAGTTCACGATAGGTATCTTGATCAATTTCAATTTTAATATTTTCCCTGACGATTGCGTTAAACTGGTCAATTGTTAAATCGCCGCCCTTTAATACAATTGTCTTTTTCATAGCTACCTCCATTAAACGGCTAAATGTATCAGCATTAGATTTTGACAATACCTCGACCAAACAATAAACAGGTGAGAAAACCGGGTAATAAAATGCCCGGTTCTGCACGCTAGTAACCCTGCCTTAACAAGACAAAGCATTTTTTATTCCTCTTTGCTATGATTCTTCTTTGCTTGATTTTAAATCTGCAATATTGTATGCATCACTATTGATTAACATTTTGACGACGCTATAGGCGATCAATAACATCAAGAATAGTATCGGAAAGCCCGCTACTGTAGCAATTTGCTTAGTGGCGTCGATACCGCTTATTTCACCTGCTGAACCGGCCAATAAATTGATGATAGCCATTGAACTCATTACGCTACCCCAAAAGATTTTAACGCGTGAAGGCGGCTCAATTTCAGCATTATTGTGTGCTGTGGTCGACAGCGATGACACAGTCGTCGTCATCGAGTCAGCCAATGTGACCACCGAAACATAAATCGCTAATACAAATATGGCACTGGTTAATCCGGAGAGCGGGAAATTCTTTAAGAACTCAAAGACGGACACTTCCAATCCGGTCTCTTGAATCGCCTGCCAAATGCCGGCACCCTGCATTTCTAAATTAATAGCTGCGCCGCCGTATACCATAAACCAAAACATACCAAAACTAGCTGGTAAGATGAGATTTACTGTCATAAAAGCACGAATGGTGCGCCCTTTTGAAATTTTGGCTAAGAACATACCGGTTAATGGTGCATAGGCTAACCAAATTGCCCAATAGTAAATTGGCCACCAACGCGGCCACATTGAACCTTCAATCGGACTCAAGAAATGCGTGCGCGTAAAGAAATTATCTAAGAAATAACCTGTACTCTGCGTACCTAATGACAAAATAAATTTAGTCGGACCAAAGATGAAAATAAATATCAACATAATAATAAATAGTTTAGAATTTTTATCTGCTAAGAATTTAATGCCGCGATTAAGCCCCGTATAGCTTGAGATGACATAGGTTAAGACGATCACTGCCACAACGGCAATCCAAACCGCTTTACCCGGTTCGATACCAAATAATACATTTAAGCCAGCGGTAATTTGCATGGTGGCAACACCTAATACGGCAGCAACGCCACCCGCCATGGCAAACAAGCAGAGATTGTCGACAATGGTACCGACCCAACCATTAACGCGCTCACCAAATATTGGATAAAGCGTCGCACTGACAGAGTATGATTTTTTCATGTTGTAAGTAGCAAAACCAATCGCCAATCCGGCAATTGAATACATCGCATAAGGAATGAATGTCCAGTGAATGTAACTCTGACCCATCGCAAACATTGCAGCTCCTTCTGAACCGGGTTCTAATCCCAAAACATCGGGCGGGCTCATAAAGTGTGTAATCGGTTCGGCAATACCCCAAAAGAGAATACCGGTGGCAATACCCGCCGTTAATGAAATGGCAAACCAGTTCCACTTGCTAAGCGTTGGCTTGGCATCTTGGCCGCCTAATTTAATTTTGCCGTACTTAGAAAACATTGCCCATAGACAAATAGCTAAAAAGATATTGCCGCTAATTTGAAATAGCCAGCCCCAGTTGTCAAAGGCGTATTGAACGATGGCGTTTTCGGCGTCGAAAAAAGCCTTAGGGGCGACTAACCCCAGAATGATTGCAACAACAAAAATCGTTGCCATTGGCACAAAAATACCCAGTCGTAATTTTGCTTGGTTGTCTTTTTTCATGTTACTCCTCCTTTTGAAATGTTAGCGTTCACATAGACAATTAATCTCAACACTATCAAGCGTCTGCTAATGTATAATACAAAAATGATGATGCGACAATCACCATTTATTAATGCCTATTTCCCCAACAAGTGAGGAATAAATAGCGTAATTTGCGGCAAAAACGTCACCAATAATAACGCCACTAGGTGAGCGATTAAGAATGGCCAAATCGCCTTGACCAAGTCTTCAAATTTCATGCCCGATATGCCGCAGGCGACAAAGAGATTGGAACCAACCGGCGGTGTAATAAAACCAATCGAGAGGTTGAGTATCATCATAACGCCAAAGTGATAGATGTCAATGCCATAAGCTGCCACAATCGGATACAAAATTGGACTCAGTATGATGATAGCTGTAAAAGTTTCCATAATGCAACCGACGATTAACAAAATAATATTAATAACGATTAATAATACAAAAACATTACTACTCATTGAAGTCAACATGTCTTTAACCATGCCCGGTACGCCCTCAACTGTCAAAATCTTACCTAAGACCGAGCCCGTAGCAACGACGATAAGAATCGATGAAACGGTGATGCCGGAATTGACAAATGCGCGTAACACAGCAGCTATTGATAGCTCCTTATAGACAAATTGACCAATGATAAAACCGTATACACAGGCGACAACCGCCGCCTCAGTAGCCGAAAAAACGCCGCCATAGATGCCACCGATAATGATAAGCGGCACTAGCAATGCCCAAATGGCATTGACAAAGGCTTTACCGACCGCTTTGATGTCAAATTTGGCGCTTTTATCGGTATAATTATTCTTTTTAGCATAGTAGTAAACCAGTGAAATCAGCGATAGACCAGCTAATAGACCTGGTCCAACACCACCCATAAACATTTGACCGGGCGATGCCGCCGGCAAAGCAACACAGTACATAACCATCGGAATACTAGGTGGAATAATGGTGCCCAATACGCCGGCAGCAGCCGTCAAAGCTGTCGCAAAGGAACGTGGATAGCCTTGTTCTTCCATCGCCGGTATCATAATCGTACCAATCGCAGCAACTGTCGCAATTGCCGAGCCACTAATCGCACCAAAGAAAATACAAGTTAGTACAGTTACAATACCCAAACCACCTGTAAAGTGACCAACCAATGAGTTTGATAGTTTAATTAGACGCTTTGACAAGCCACCACCCTCCATTAAGGAGCCGGCCAAGATAAAAAACGGTATTGCAATCAATGGAAAACTATTCATCGATGAAAAAATTGACTGTGCGATAAAATCCATTCCCATTTGACCGCCGGCAAAGGCGAATATAATAAGAGCCAAGCCGATGGCAACGCCAATTGGCACCGACAAGAAGACAAACAGCGCAAACCCACCTAGTAAAATAAGCATTTGCATTATTCCTCCTCTCTGGCGACAAACGGCTTATCATCAATCGCTTCACCTTCGGTCAGCAGTAACTTAGTATCGATAATTAAGCGATAAATTGTCAAGATAAAGCCCAGCGGAACGGCAATCTGAATCATCCACATCGACAAGCCAGTTGATTCTGATATTTGTGGATTGACAAAAATAAGTTTATAAACCTTACTAACTGAATAATAGCCGACCACCGCACAAAAAAACATAAAAGCCAAATTGGCAAATACATTAACGATTTTTTTCCACTTATTCGGAATTACGATATGAATGAGTTCAACTCGAATATGGCGACGCTTTTTAACCGCTAGGGCAACGCCGATAAATACCGACCAAATAAACATATAGGTCAATAAATCTTGGCTCCAAGACAGCGAATAGTTGATGACATATCTGAAAAATACCTGCGCTGTGGCAATTAACAACATCGCCGTATAAGTGACGATTAATATCCATTCTTCAATGTGCTCATCTATTATTTTTAATACTTTCATCGTGTTCTCCAGTACAAAAGTTTTCACAAAAGCAACAGACGGTAAGGCGCACTGCACCTTACCGTCCATCAAACACTACCAATTATTGCTTGCTTTCTTCAATTTCTTTTATCTTGGCCAAAGCGCGCTCTAACAAATCTTTACCGATTTTTTCTTCAAAGTTTTTATAAGTAGGTCGCGTTATCTCGATAAAAGCCTGTCTTTCTTCATCGCTTAACCAAGTAATTTCTGTTGTTTCCTCTATTTTGCCAATTGCCTCTTCTTCTAATTGAACGGCTAATTCGCGATTAAATTGCTGCGTGCTAGCAGCAGCCTCTTGAATGGCGGCTTTAATATCATCAGGATAAGATTCATAAACTGTCGTATTGATGAACATGCCAACCGGATCAAACATATGACCTGTATCTGTGACATATTTTTGAACTTCGTTGAACTTCATACTGGCGATATTGCTAAAACTGTTTTCTTGACCGTCAATTGTCTTGGTTTGCAAGCCAACATAAATATCACCGTAAGGCAACGGTGTTGGATTTGCCCCAAATGCCGTAAAATAATCAAGTTGAACCGGATTGTTCAGCGTTCTAATTTTGAGCCCTTTTAAATCGTCAGGCGTCTTAACCGGATGCGTATTATTAGAAACGTTACGATAGCCACCATCAAATACTGCCAATTGCTTAAAGCCCTTTTCTTCAATACCGGCTGCAATTTCTTGGGCGATTTCGCCATCTAAAAATTCAAGCGCCACTTCTTTGCTGCTGAATAAATAAGGCAAATTGTAAAGTAGAAATGCATCAGAGAACTGCGCAAATGGTGGATAGATGTTGACACACATTTCAATACTACCGTCTTGAACGCCATTAAAGATGTCACCACTGCCGCCCAAGGCACCACCTGGGAACAATTCAACTTCAACGCGACCATCAGTTAGTTTTTCCAATTCTTCTTCAAAGTGGCGCATTGACTGAGTGGCAATATCTTGCTCAGGTGTAACCAAACCAACTTTGATTTTAAACTCTCCTTTAACGACATCGGCCGCGTCTGCTGCAGTTGTTCCTTCGTTCGCCTGACCGCCTGTTTCTGTCTCTGTTGCTGAGGCAGGCGCTTGACAACCTGCACTAAAGACTAAAATAGCAATCAGTAATAGTGCTAAAATCTTTTTCATTTGAACTCTCCTTTCCTTTATCCTTATTAGTCTATTGCAAAACTCTACAAGTATTGAAAATACTTGATTTTCATCTATAAAAACAGCAGGTTACCCTCCATTTTGGGGTATATATATACTATAA
>PDWJ01004788.1_pt1 | contig 15100 bp, 13 predicted proteins | sample 1430881 | NCBI WGS metagenome assembly PDWJ01 (sample SAMN01162460, study PRJNA174530) | Oral metagenome, whole genome shotgun sequencing project. | biome: Marine environment; feature: Marine mammal; material: Swab sample of the gingival sulcus; isolation source: swab sample of gingival sulcus... | reverse complement strand
AGATAATACTGAAGCAAAAGAAGAAAAGAGTGCTTCAGACCAGGTTAAAGATAATACTGAAGCAAAAGAAGAAAAGAGTGCTTCAGACCAGGTTAAAGACAATACTGAAGTAAAAGAAGAAAAGAAAATTTTAAAGACAAGTTTTAAGTTAAAAGGCTCAAATCATGTAATGACCAGAAAAATATACAATGGTACATTTAATGTTACATTGCCAGGATGGGGTACATGGAAGGGATATTTTTTATCTCACATTTATATAGATGGCAAAACAGGTTTTTGTTTGCAACCAAATAAAGAAAGTGGACATAATATTGGAGGATTTAAAGAAAGCGATTTTATTTCTTCAGGTTTTTCTGAAGAGACTAAAGATAAACTTTCTAGAATAGTATATTGTGGTTGGGACAAATCTAAAAAAACAAAAAAAGACTATACAGTAACCAAACTTATGGTTTGGGAAGCTCTAGGTTGGAAAATAAACTCAGTATCTGGAGCTATAACAACTAATGAATATAAAAAGTTGAAAAATGAAGTTAACAAAAAGATAAAGGGAATGGATAAAAAACCCTCTTTCCATAATAAAACATTTACAGTGCTAAAAGGCAATACTATTACAATTAAAGATAAAAACAAAGTTTTGGAAAAGTTGTTGTTTAAAGATAATGAAAATAAAAATACTATTTATTATAAAGGCAATAAAATAACAAAATCAGGAAATAATTTAATTATAAAAGCTACTGGAAAGTCTTTTTCTAATGGATCGTTAAAATTAAAAGTTGTACCCCAAAAGTATACTGGAGCAAGTCTAGTTTATTATAAAAACAAAAAATATCAACAATCAGCTGTATTTAAAGTTTTAGACCCCGTATTTAGTTGGTTAGGTTTAAATGTTAAAGAAGTAAAAGGTAGAATTAAAATCATAAAATATAATACTGAAGAAACTAAAAAACTACCAGGTGCTGTTTTTGAAATAAGAAATTCAAAAGGGAAATTGGTAGATAAAGTTATTAGTAGCAGCAAAGGATATGTATATTCAAAGTTATTGCCTTTAGGTAAGTACACTATAAGAGAAGTAAAAGCACCTCGTGGATATGCATTAAATAATTATGTTTGGAAAAGAACTTTAAAAAGTAACGGTGAAGATGAAGTTGTATATTCATATCGTATTAAAGCACACGATAGAATGCTTAGGGGTAGAGTTCAAGTAACAAAATACGATGAAGGAAAGACTAAAAAACTACCAGGTGCTGTTTTTGAAATAAGAGGTAAAAATTCAGGAAAATTATACGATACTTTAGTTACTGATGAAAACGGCTATGCTGAAAGCAAAATACTATGGTATGGAACATATATTATGCAAGAAGTGAAAGCTCCTGATGGTTATCTTGTAGATAATGAAAAAAGAACAATTAGCATAAATGGTAACGGCGAAAATTTAACAATTATAAGAAAATTTAACATCACCAATGAGAAGAAACCTTACGGACGAATTAAAATCACAAAAACAGATGAAGAAACAAATAAAAGGTTACCTGGTGTTGAGTTTGATATTACAGATGAGCAAGGCAATAAAGTAGATACAATTAAGACAAATGATAATGGTGTTGCATATAGTAAAAAGTTAGAATTTGGAAAATATATTGTCAAAGAGATCAAGACTCTTGTTGGTTATATTTTAGATGAAACAGAATATACTGTTGATTTAAAAGATGGTGGAGTTAACAACATAACTTATTACAATTTAAATGTTACTAACAAATCTAAAAAAGGGAGAATCAGAATTGTTAAATATAACAAAAAGAAAGATTTAAAACTATCAGGAGCTGAATTTGTTATTAAAGATACAAGTAATCAAACCGTCGAAAAGTTAATTACTGATGAAAACGGCTATGCTGAAAGTAAAAATCTTCCTTTAGACAATTATACCATAGTAGAAACTAAAGCTCCTGATGGTTACCTATTAAATGATGAAATTGTTGAAGTGAATTTACAGAGTCAAAATAATAATGACGAGCTCGTTTATTATGATGTTGAAATTACTAATGAAATTATAAAGCAACCTGTTGAAATAACGAAACTTGATATAAGTACAAAAGCACCATTACCTAATTGTGAAATATCAATATATAACGATAAAGATAAATTGATTGAAACAAAAACAACAGATATAAATGGTGTGGCAAAGTTCAAACCTTTAGCGTTTGGTAAATATTACTTTTTAGAGAAAAAGGCACCTGAAGGCTATTTGTTGAATCCGAATAAGCACCATTTTGAAGTAAAAGAAAACGGTAGAATTATAAAAGCAACATTAGAAGATGAAATAAAATCACAACCACCTAAGGTTGAAAAAAAGGACAACAAAGGTAAGCCTATTCCTGGAGCTGAATATAGCATATTTAATATGGAAAATAAAATAGTCGCAAAAGGTATTACTGATAAAAACGGAGTAATCTTATTTGAACCATTGCCATTTGGGAAATATAACATCAAGGAAACGAAAGCACCTGAAGGCTATGTTATAGATCCAAAGGCTTACGAGTTTGAAGTAAAAGAACATGGAAAAATAAAAGTTTATAAACTGAAGAATAATATTATAACTTCAACTGTAAAAATTTATAAAGAAGATACTATCAGCAAAAAGAGATTACCTAATTGCGAAATTGTTATAAAAAGAGCTGATACAAGAGAAGTGGTATTTAAAGGCGTTACTGATAAAAACGGACAGATTCAAGTAGAACTAGAATATGGAAATTATATTTATGAAGAAATATTAGCTCCTAAAGGTTATGTAAGAGCTACGAAAATAGGTAAATTCTCTGTTACTGAAAATGGAGCTATTATAGAGGAAGTATTATATAATGATAAGATTCCTCAATTGCCAAAAACAGGTATAAATGATAACAATATACACACTCTAATTTCTTTGTTGTTTGTCTTTATAGGTGGGAATATACTTTATAATTCAAGGAATAAAAAGAAAGCAATATAATTGTTGCTTTCTTTGATGGTAAAAAAATAAAATGAAAAGCATAGTTATCGAGGACAAATTTATAGCAGAGATAAACGGTGTTCAAGTTACAGAAAGGGAAATATATATTTTTATAAAAACATTTCTTTCAAATATAGAAGGAAGATTAAAAAGACAAATACTTGATTCAGAGGTTGTAAACAAAGTTATTAAAATATATGATGTTGCTTGGAATATGAGAGAGCCTGTTATAATTTCTGGAGGACGCACAATAATTGACTACTATTACTTAAAGAAAGAAGAAAAAATAGAGTTAGATTTAGTATCTGAAATAAAAGATAAATACATTTTTTGTATGAGAGAAGAAGAGCTCTATATTTGTAACAAAATCAAGGAATTAGAAAAATATTTAAATGATCTAATTTTGTTATAAAAGAAAAACAAGGTAATAATTATTGTTAGAGAGGAGATAAATTTGAATAAGAAAATTCAAAGATTGAAAGAAAAAGTATATTAGATACACACCTGATAACAATCGTGCAGTTGCAGATTTTACAATTGCAGTTGATAGAGCTTTCAAGAGAGATGAAGCTGATTTTATTAGAATAGTAACCTGGGGAAAACAAGCAGAGAATGTTGCCAAATTCCTAAAGAAAGGTTCTAGATGTGCTGTGCAAGGAAGTATTCAAACAGGTTCATATGTTGATACTAATGGCGTTACTAAATACACTACAGATGTAGTTGCTAATCAAGTTGAGTTTTTAGAAAGATTAAAAAATGATACTGAAGTAGCAAGTGAAGATACAATAGAAGAAATAGAAGATTTTGATGAAAACAGTATACCATTATAAATAAAAGAATAAATAAATAAAACAATATTTATTGTTAGAATTAAAGGAGGATTTAGGTATGTTTAATAAGCTTGTTAGTGGGATTGAAGGAATGCAAGCCGATGTATTAACAACTGCTGCACCAATAGCTATTTTTGTATTAATCGTAGGAGCTATATTGGTTATATCTGGCAAATGGAAGCACATCGGTTGGATGTTAATAGGTGGTTCTATTATAGGATTTATTATAGCTTTACTTTCAGGAGACATCGTTAAATGGCTGCAAAGTCTCTTTGGTGGTGGAATTTAAAAAATGAGTGCTGATCAAGTAATCAATATTTTTAAAAATTTTGGTATTTTCCAAGTTACAGATTGGTTTAATGATGGAATAAGGCATGTGTTTTTTAAAATATTTTATGGAGCGTTTTTATTGGCAAAAGGTGCTCAAAAAGTAATAGTGGATATAATATCGCTTAAGTTTTTTAATTTTGAAGATGTGAAAACCTTATTTTCCAATTTGTTTGATGTAAGAATTGCTTTGATAATATTATCTTTAACAATATTTGCTTTGATAGTCATATTGGGAAAAGAAAAAAAATTATTAGATAAATTTATATCTATTATTATTGCTATTGTATTTGTTTTATCTTTAAGTGTTTTTATGGATATGGCTAGCAATATAAGTGATCTGTTTAAAGAAGACTTATTTAAAACAAATACTGAAGCTCTTGATAAAGTGTTTTTATCAAATTTTTATGATTTAAGAAAATTTGATAATGATAATTTTGCCGTAAGACCATCATCTAAATATAATAATAATTTGTCTATAGATAAGGTAAAATTCATAAATATAAACGAGAGGATGAGAGACCCAAAAAATACTGCAGTACTTCATTATAGGTATAATGGATATGATTTAGAAGAGTTATCTTATTCTAACACATTTTTGCCTGACATCTTTGACCAACTTTATTATAGATGGTATATAACATTTTTTTCAGGAACTATATATTTTGTTTTTATATCCTTAGTATATCTTCTATTGAGTATAAAATGTGGAATAATAATTTACGAACTTGCATTATATAAAGTTTTTGGTGGTGTCCTCATGAGTGCTTTTGTAAGTGTTCCTCAAAAGGTTTTTTTAATACTGAAACACATATTTAAAGCTTATGTTCATTATATATTTATACTATTTACGCTAATAATATATAATTATTTTATCCTATATATAAAGTATATAGAGAAGGGTTTTTTTGTAGAAATAATCCTTTTAATTGCTGTATCATATACTGTAATTAAAGGAGATAATTTCCTGAACTCCGTATTTGGGATTCAAAATCAATCTAGCTCAGTATTATTAAGACTATTAGGGATTCAAGGATTAAGAAGTGCCACTAAAGGATTGAAAACGGGGGTTTCTAGTATGTTTGGCAATAAAACGAATAATACTAGTAAACCAGCTGTTAGTTCTTCGGATGGAAAGGTTAGTAATGAAGCTAGTAGTTGGGCTGGTCAAAGCCACACCAGAACTAACACTTCAAATAAAAGCCATTCATCGAATAGAACAAATAATACTAATGCCGAAAGATTTAATAATACTGATGTAAGTGCAAATAGTCAAAGTTGGGCTGGAGAAACCAAAACTAACACCTCAGATAGGAGTAAGTCATCAAACGAATCTTCAAGTGGTGGAAAAGGTAAAGATACTAATGTAAATACAGCTGGTCAAAACTGGGCTAGTGAAAGTTACCAAAAAAGTAATTCAGATAAAAAAACTAAAGCCCCTGACATTAAGAATAAAAATCCTGATTCTGTAAAATCTTATAATAACTTTGATGAGAGAGATAAGAATCAAAGCGAAAATTGGGCTAATAAAGAGGGAAAAGGCAATAGTTAAACTATTGCCTTTTGAAAAACAGAAGGTTAGTTCATTATCTTACGGAGGTTAAGAAGTGAAGATATTTAAAAATTTAGATGAAATGAAAAATATAGTTTCTTTTTATAAACTTACTGATATATTAGTTTTTATATTTATTATACTGGCTTCTTATATATTATCAAAAATTGCATATTTTACAGTATTCACTTTTATAGCGTATTCACTAATAGGAATACATATGTATTCTTACTCAACAAATAATTTTATGAAGAGAAATTATTATGACTTAATATTTTTGTTTAAAAGACTTAAAAATAAAAGGAAAAAATTCAAGTTAGAAGTTAAGAATATGGGTTTTTTAAAAATTGATAGTACTTATATTTTTGCTTTGACTAATAAAGATAAAGAAAACTTACTAGATTCTCTAAAAGAATTATATGATACATTTAAGTATGATATAAAATATATAACTTATAACACTGTTTTAGATTATAGTAAAAATATAAGTCATTTAGAGAGTTTAAAAGATGACACTAATAAAGATATTATAGAAGAAAAAATAAAAGAATTAAAGAGCTTGGGTAACGAATACGAAACGACTAACTTAATAGTATATTTTTATGATAATAATAATCAAAAAATAAGCATAGAAACCATGCTAAAAAACAGTCTACCTATATTAGACTATGAAGTAGAAGAAAAAGAAGAAATAGGACGAATATTAAAGAATTTAGGTATAGGTTATGATGAAAAAGATATTTAAAAAAAAGAAACATATTGAAGATGGTGCTATAGAGTATTATATTGATTATGCCAAAACACCAGGAGGATATTTTACTTGCATACATATAAACACTTATCCTTCAGAAAACATAAAAGAATTTTTTCTTACAAAGTTAAAAGATGTAATTATATCAATAGATATACTACCTTTTAATAAGAAAGATACAGAAGATAATATTAAAAAGGCACAAAATCAAGCAGATAATGTTGCTTACTTTTTAACTAGATCTTCTACCATTAAAGAAGCTAGTAACAATTTTGAACAACTGGAAGAAATAGAAGAATTTGTAAAAGGAAGTGCTTTACTTAATACGCATATCAGATTATATGTGTTTTCAAAAGAAAAAGACGAGCTTTTTGCTAAAGTTCATCTTATAAGGGATGAACTAAACAAATTTAATACAAGTATATATCATAATGAACTAAAAACTGATTTAGAGAGTTTATTTGTTCAATTATCTAAGCAAAAGAATCAATACAACAAAGAAATATTTAGTCATGTTATGAATCATTTATATCATGTAAATGGTATTTCTTTAAGTGATAAAAATGGATTTTTGCTAGGAGAGAGTATTACAGGAAATCCTATTGTTTTTGATCCTGGTTATGTAGATTCTAAAAGAAAGAATTATAATATTTTGTATTTTGGAATAATGAACTCTGGAAAATCAACTTTACAGAAAAAACTTCTCAACATGATTATAATGCAAGGGGGAAAAATTAGAAATTTTGACAGCTCGGGTGAGTTTAGAAAAATTTGTGATTTCTATAATGGGGTTGAATATAATTTAGACGGTTCAGATGGGATGATTAATCCTCTAGAAATAATTAAATTTTCTACACCTGAAGAAAGCTATAATAAGAATGTTTCCAAATTAGTGAATATGTATTCTGCTTTTAGCAGCAAGTCTGATGACACCACACTCAATAAATATTCAACATTAATTAATCGTTTTTACAAAAGCTTGAATATAACTAGGAAAAACAATTTTGAAATAGATAATTATCCAATTTTTTCAGACTTTTTGGACTTTTTAAACGATTATAAGAAAAGTATAAGTAAATCTGATATGTCAGATAAGTCTTATAATATGATTGAGGAAATTATAGATAATACTGAGGCTATAGCCACTTCATATTCAAGTATATTTAATGGAAAATCTACATTTGATATTAAAAACGAAAAGGTGGTTTCTTTCAATATAAAATCTCTAAGTGGTTTACCAGATAATGTATTTATGGCTATTTTATTTAATGTAAATTCTATATTGTTTGCAGAAATGTTAGAAAATAATGATTTCCAGGAAGAGAAAGACATAGATAAACCTCTGTATTACATAAATTTTGATGAAGCACATAGGGTTATAAACAAAAATGTATCTCAGAAAGGACTAATTTTCTATATAAATTTTTTAAAAGAAGCTAGAAAATACAGAGCTGGTATGAGCTTTAGTTTTCATAGAGTTTCTGATTTAAATTTTGTTGAAGCAATTTTTGATCTGTGTCAATATAAATTTATATTTCAACAAGACGCAAATGTTATAAAAGTAATACAAGAAAAATTTACAGGTGTGTTTTCTGATACTGAATTAAAAATGATACGAAAATTAGCAAAAGGTAAATGTATATTATCCATAACAGGGTTGCGAAATATTCCTATGTATATTTACTTGGGTGGAAATATAGAAAAAAGCTTGATTTCCACAGGGGGTAAATAATGAGAAAAATAGCAATAATTATTGTTTTATTGTTTTGTTGTTTTATTGCTATATTGTTTTCTTTTCAAAAAATGATAGTAGATTCGTTTTCAAACAACGAAGAAATTTATGTAGAATCTAAGGACTTATCTAGCAATGTACTTAAGTATAAAACGGCTATCTTAAAAGAAATGAAAAAACAAGGGTTAGACACAAAATATTTGCCAGTTATTTTAGCACAGGTTCAACAAGAAAGTTCGGGACTGGGGATAGATATATTTCAAGCTTCAGAGTCTAAGTATGGTGTTGTGGGTAAGATTGAAACCGTTGAAGAGAGCATAGAACAAGGTATAAAAGTGTGGTCAAGATTGATTAAACTATTTGAAAAAAATAACATGAAAGTAGATGTGAAGTTGTTGCTGCAAACATATAATTTTGGAAACGGATATTTTTACTACATTAAAGATGGTGGTTTAACACATACAAAAGAAAACGCAAAAAAATTCTCTGAAAAGTACGCAAAAATATATGGTTGGAGTTCTTATGGAGATGTTAATTACCCTGAACATGTATTAAGATATGTAAGTTTAATGAATAGTATAGAATATAATAACGATAAACTAGGCATGCCTTTCCCAGAAAAAAAATATTATATTAAGGAAACCAGTTTATATGGTATGCGTTTTCATCCTATCGATAAAGTAAACAAAATGCATTGGGGTCTTGATTTTGCTGAAGACAAAGGTACACCAATTAGATCGATACAAGACGGAATTGCAGGGGTTGTTTATGATCATCCTGGATGGGGAAATTATGTAGATGTCGAAAACGATACATACTTATCTAAGTACGCACATATGAGCGAGGTTTTAATAAAAAATGGTCAAAAAATTAAAAAGGGTGACATTATAGGTCTTGTTGGCAATACTGGAAAAAGCAAAGGTAACCACTTGCATTTAGAATTGAGTATTAAAGGTGAAAGAGTTGATCCTATGTATTACATAGATAAAGAACAATTTACTGAAGAAATTATAGAAAGGTATTTAAAATGAAAAAGGCAAGAAAGAGGTTAATATACATAAATATAATGTTATGTATATCTATAGCGTGTTTATTAATTATACGAAACGATGTAAAAGAAGCTACTGTTGACAACATAGATAAGAAAGAGATTACTGTAAGCGAAAATCATAGAAAGGAAAATAAAAAAGAGACACCTGAAGATAATACTGATAAAAAATCTGAAGAACAAAAAAAACTAGATAAATTAGTCTTAAAAAGAGAATTTATCAGCATTAACGAAGTAAGAGATATTAGGTTTAAAGTAGAGAAGCAAATTAATGTAGATTTTAAGAGATCTAAAATAAAGATAGACCATTTAGAATTTTTAGCTTACAGAGAAGGTGGTGAAACATATATACACGCACTAGTTTTTAGGGTGGGTATTCCTAAAGAAGTATACGCTATAACTTTTAAATGTGAGGGAGAAAATTATTCAATTGTTAGAAGGGAGATAATTTATAATGTTACAAAAATTAATTAATAAAAAGGTATTAATAATTCTCTTGTTAGTACAAATTACTGTAAGTGGTTTTTTAATACATGACATTTTACAGCAACGTAAAACTTTAGCATCTATAAAAGATAATAAAGCGAAAAACGAAAGCAATCAGAAAAAAAATTCGAATACAAAAGAAACTAATTCACAACTTAGTAAAGAAAAGAAAAAAAACGAAACTATTATTGATAATAAAATTGTAGGTAATAATGAAATAAAGAGAAAATATAACTTTATAAATACATTATATAATTTTGATAGTGGGGAAGAATATTATAATAATGTTATGAATTTTTTTGGAAGAGAAAAATACTTGCGTGTTTTTCTGTTTGAAAACTCTGTAGAAAATCTAAAAAGTTATCACGCTAAAAATAGTGATATTTATATAAATGTAGATAAGAATATATTGTATGGTTTTTTTGATAAAGAGTTTATATATATGTCTATAGAACGACATAAAGATAAATATAGATTAAAAAGACCTGGCGTTCTATACGGCAACCTTTAAAGTTAAATTAGGATATTAAAATGAAAAAAGCAAGTGAAAACAAAGATAGTGTTTTTGATTCTACAAAAAAATATTTTAAAAACTACACTACACTGAATTTAATAATTTTTTTCGTCTTAGTCATAATCATAAATTCATTATTTAACACATACACTATAGCTCAAGCAAAGGCTAATGAATCCGAGCATAAGTATTATCGTTTAAATGGTGCTGACATATATTTTGCTGGAGTAATCAATGATGATGAAAGTATTTATTATATGTTATTCATAAAGAATTGGGATAATGTAATAAATGATTATACTAGCAAAATAATTTTCCAAGAAAACAATACTAAAGATGAATCTAAAATAGTATATAACAAACAAGGCTTTTTGATTATAAAAAAGAATTATAAGAAGAATTATATACTTTCAAAATTGACCTTATCTTGTGAAAACAACAGTATAATTTTTTATTCTGAAGAAGCTAATAACATCTACATAAAAGATACGAAAACAGATAAAATTATTATAAAAACACTAGATAATTTAATAAGCTTTGAAAATGACAATATAGATAAAATTAACCTAAAAATTGATACTTTAGTTGGTAAAAAAAACAGTGTACTTGAAAAACAAAAGGAGATAAAAGAATTAGAGGGAATCTATAAAGAAAACAAAAATTTAGAATCTAGCATTAAAACACTAAATAACAAAATAATTGATAGAAAGAATGAGGTAATTGTTATTAAAAATTACATAGAAATTCTTAAAGCTCAAAAGTTTTTTTATGAAACAAAAAAAATTATTAAACCTAAAAAGATAAACTTAATAGAAAAGACCAAAGATAAAAAAAAAGATGATAAAAAAACTGATAATAAACAAAAAAATATAATGCAACAAAAATCTAATAATAAAGGTAAAACGGGGAACTCTAGTAAAGAAAGTATTAAAAAAAGCACTAATGGGGATAATACAAAAATAAATACTAGTGATACTACAGTTAATAAAAATAATGATATGAAAAAATCTGGAAAGAAAAATAAAACTTCATATATTAGAAATACTAAAAAAAATAACAAAAAAAAACGAACTAAAAATTCTAACCCCAATAATAATCCTAAGACCAAAACTATAATTTTGACTCCATAATTTGAAAAGTTTTGAAAAAGTTTATGAACTTTTCTTCCTACCACGCAAAAATATTGATATTTCAATAATGTGAGTGTTTGGTCACCCCATTTTATGGCGTGACCAAACGCTCACAACGTGATATTTTAGCAAGCTAAACTATACTTTATTGAAATTATAGTTACGTGGTAGGAAGAAAAAATAAAATACTATAGTAATACGGTATATGGTACATAGTTTTAATGAGATGTTCCCTCTCAAACTCTTCCGTTAGACTTTCCTTCTAACAACCCCCATCAAGCCGTTCCTACTTAATAAACACCCGTTAAGGTTTCACCTTAACAAACCGAGTACAATCTAATCACTTAGATTGATTGAATTCGTTCCTATCCAAACCTTCCCTTTTACTATTTTAAAATTGTTGCTAAACAATCTATAAAATAGTAAATTATTCATATTTTTATAGACAACTCATCTGTAATAATATGAATTGATATATAACTGAACTGAAAGGTAATATAATGAAATTTAGTAATATGATTAAAGACCTCAAAATTTTAGAGCACACTTATAAATTTATAGTTGTAGACAAATACATTATTTTTGAGATATTTAACTTTAATTTTGTAAAGAGCTCATATCAAAGATTATCTTTACTAGAAAAGCAGAAATATTTAAAAGGAAGTAAACCATTTACCGATTATAACAAATTATATACAACTACAAATAAAACCAATAAACTATTAGGATACAATACAAAGGTTTATAATTTAAAATCACTAAATGTTTTACACGAATTATTTTTAAGTTATATAGTTATATTTTTGATTAAAAAATATAACTACAACTATTCAGAAATAATACCTAATAGAATATCAAAAACTTTCTGGTCTGAACATATTCCAGACTTACTTATAAAAAATCAAAACGAAACTATATATATAGAATATGAGAGAACATCTAAAAATATTGATAGATTAGAAAATAATATGATAAGAAATAATTTATCTTGTGATAAACAAATATGGATATGTGAGAATCGTTATATATATACACATGTTGTTAAAAATTTTGAGAATTACAATATAAATGGAATAGCTTTTACCAAAGATGAAGTTATAGAGTTTTTAAGAAAGGAATGTAACGATGAAAATTATAGAATTAATTTTTAGTATAATGAAATTTTTAATTTTGATTTTAGTTTTAATGTATCCTATTTTCTCCTTACTACTAATCCCGTTTATAATTATTAATTTTTTTATAAAGTTTAATAAAACTATAAGGATACTGTTAGTAATAATATCTTTTTTGATTCTATGTTTCTCATTATATATTAATTATCAGATTATTTTAGACATTATCAAAAATATTTTTAACCTAGCAATTAATTTTAGAAATATAAATTATAAAATAGAGTTAAAGAAATGGATATATCACTACGATGTTTTATATCTTCCTATTTTCTTTTTTGTATTATCATTTACTATTTTTGTTTTAAATTTTAAAACAAAAAAAGATATACTTAAAGACGAAGAAAACAGAAAAGAAATATACAAAAGGAGTGGTTTAGATAAATTAAAACACTTCTTAAATAAGTTTATTTTAAGAAAGAAAGGTAGACACACTAAGGACAAAGCTTTTTTTGGTTTTGAATATAAAAACTATAAACCTTTGAATATTTCAATAGATGATGGTCATATCCTTGCTGTTGGTACTACAGGTAGTGGAAAAACAGCGACTCTTACTAACCTAATTGAGCAAGCTTGTCAACAAAACAATTTTGCTATTATTGTAGATGGCAAAGGAGATAAATCTAAATATTCATTATATGATAGTACAACAATACTAGCCAAAAAATATAACAGAAAAATTCATATTGTATCTCAGGGCGATAGTGAAACTGACTTTATAAACCCTTTCAAAAATTGCGATTCAACACAAATAAAGGATATGCTTATTGCTTTATCAGATTGGTCTGAAGAACACTACAAAGCAAATGCTTCAAGATTTTGGCAAGCATTAGCTGAGTTAATGGTATTAAATAAGAAAGATATTAGTATATCTACTATAATTAATAATGCTAATAAGAAATCTTATGTGAACCTAATAAACAATTTGTCTAATGAAAATATTATAGATAAGGAAGAAGCTAAACGGTATTTAAACATATATTCTTTAAGTTCTGAAATAGCATTAGCTAGTATATCAAGATTTGCAACTTTAGTAGAAGGTTCAGGTGGGAATATGTTTAAGGATGATGGTATAGATCTAATTGACGCTTATAATGAAAATGCCATAGTTATATATTTAATAGATAAATTTAAATTTCCTGAATTTGCTAAAAATATAGGTGAATTAATATTGTTGGACATTAAAAAATTAATTTCAATGCTACTAAAAAAGGGAAAAAACGATACATTAAAAAGAATGTTCTTATTAGTCCTCGATGAGGTTGGAGTTTATGCTTCAGAGAAAATTCTAGATATAATTAATAAAGGAAGAGTAACAAATAACCAAACTGTTATATCTACACAGTCAGTAAGCGACCTGGATGATGTAACACAAAATTTTAGAAAGCAGGTCATTGATAATTGTAATAGTTATTTGATACTAAGAAATAACGATCCTGATAATGCAGAGTACTTAGCTGGAGTAATTGGTACAACTAAAAAGAACTTTACAACTTATCAAACTGACACCGAACTAACATTTTCTACTGGTGTAGGAACTTTCAAAGTTGTTGATGAGTATACTATTAATCCAAATGATATTAAGCAGCTAAAGAAACTAACAGGGGTATTCTACTCCAAAAAAACTGGAAAGATTAAAATATTTGAAAGTAGATTTGCTGACTTAAAATGAATATTTTAAATAATAAAACAATAAATATTGATTTATTGTTTTATTCAATATAATATATAAGTGTTAAAAACTTATAAGTTATTAACACTTATACAATTAAACGAAATTACAATATGTTAGAGTTGTTAATAACTAGTGTTAATAAATAAAGAGGATAAATGATGAAAATAGGTTATGCAAGAGTATCTACTTTATCACAGAATTTAGATGTTCAAATTGAAAAATTAAAAGCTTCAGGTTGTGATTTTATATATAAAGAAAAAATTACTGGGACTATTAAAAATCGTCCTGAATTTGAGAAAGCATTACAAAGATTAAAAAAAGGAGACACATTAGTAGTAACTAGATTAGATAGATTCGCAAGGAGTCTAAACCATTCTATAGAATTAATAAAAGAACTGTTTGAAAAAGGAATAAATATTGAGATATTAAATTTAGGTAAAATAGAAAATACACCTACAGGCAATTTGATATTTGCTATTTTTTCGGCATTTTCTGAATTTGAAAATTCTTTAAGAAGAGAGAGAATTTATGAAGGCAAGTTAAAAGCAAAAGAAAACCCTAATTTTAAGCAAGGTAGACCAAAGGTATATAATAAAGACCGTTTAGATAACGCTTTAAGAGTTAAAGAAACACATACCTGGAAAGAAACGGAACATATTACAGGTATTTCTTATAGCACTTTATATAATTATAAAAAGCAAAAGGAACAAAAATAGGCCAATTATGTGGCTTATTTTTATGTCCCCCCTACTCTACTCGATGAAAAATTTTTGGATTGAGATCTCCAGGAGAGAACTCCATCTAAAAAATTCAGATTTATATTAAATAAACGACTATATTGCTGCAGCAATATACCAGGAATAATATAGAGAGCTTAACAGCTCTTTTTTTGTTTTTAAT
>PDWJ01003455.1_pt1 | contig 15110 bp, 11 predicted proteins | sample 1430881 | NCBI WGS metagenome assembly PDWJ01 (sample SAMN01162460, study PRJNA174530) | Oral metagenome, whole genome shotgun sequencing project. | biome: Marine environment; feature: Marine mammal; material: Swab sample of the gingival sulcus; isolation source: swab sample of gingival sulcus... | reverse complement strand
TGAGGCGATTCAAGTCGATACCCGCCCAATCTCTTTCTATCTTAGATTGCTTTAAGATGTTACGGAGCTGGTGTGGTCAAACATTGGGACACCAGTGATAAGCAGTGCTGAGCTTCGAACATATTCCAGGTCAACAGAGGAGAGTTGAAAAAGCTTCTGACCTGCCCTGGAACCTCCTGGAAAAAAGAGACCGCTTGAGGGCGTCTGCACAAAGATTTTCACCTGAATGGTTTTCTGAATTTGCACCGCAGATGTTGTTAAACCATTTCGGCAAGCTTCCGTTGCGCTATGGCTGTAATATAGTAATATTGTTGCAGTGATTCTGCTTCAATTGATTACCGGCTGAGGTGCTTGCGGCTGGGGCTTGCGGAGCTTTTTGAAATCGGTACATTAAAGCAGGGTTTTATGATTTGGTGAGGTGAGCTTTATCCTGGAAGAATGTCTATGTGAGTTTAGGTAACTAATTGAATCTGAAACAGTTAGCAGAAGAATACTATTCTTCATTCACAGAAAGGAAGGTTTGGAAGATGCTTAAGTATGTCCAGTGTCCCGATTGGCTGGAACCTCTCTGCAAATCAGCAGAAGAACTTATTGTTCCCCAGTTTGAAAAACGCAGGTGGAATCCTGAGCGCGGAGCAGTGCTTCTAAGTGGCGAAAGATACATCATGTATCGCAGTGAAGCTGTAGCAGTGGCTCTCAGAGAGCAGCTTTCTCAGGTCATGGGACAGGGTGCAGGCATAGTAATGTATCAGTTTGGAAAGGCATGCGGCCGCTCAGATGCAAAATATTATTTTAATAAACTTCAAGTAGATGACTCTGAGCTTAAACACGCTATGGGTACTGTAGCCTGTGCTATGAACGGATTTGCTGTGGTCGAAGTGCTGCCGGAAAGCAAGCCTGTATTAAATAATGATTATCTTATGGTTTATCAGCACCATAATTCTTATGAAGCAGAGTCAAATCTGGATAAGGGCAATAAATCCGACCAGGCTATTTGCTTCATGAATGCAGGATATTCCGCCGGGTGGTGTTCTGAAGCATCCGGAATGAATCTGGAAGCAAAGGAGATCACCTGCAGAGCAACAGGGGATTCTCAGTGCAGGTTTGTTCTGGCACCCCCTAACAGAATCCATAAAAGGGTAGAGGAGATAAGGAAGATATATCCAAGAAACTGATAGAAGGAATTTCAAGCTGTACTAACAAAACTCTGATGCAGCTGTGACATTCAACAGAGCCGTGCGAGTCTTTCAAAGTTATCAGACTTGCACGGCTTTAACTCTACTGAAAATGAACCATACTGATAACATTACTAAAACTAATTAGTAAATGAATATCTGTGCATGTCGTATAATATCTTGAAATATATTTTAGAAATTGTGCGCGCTTGTCGAAAATTTTAACTGGACTCTATGCAAAAAGGGGTATTCTTCTCGTATCATACTCAAGCAGGTAGTCAAGTCTTTGCTCCTGGAATTGAAGGCTCAATATGGCTTTGCCGCTTCAGTTCAGCAGGAAAAGGGCATTTTTCCAGAATCAGGATACACTTCGCCTCCTGAGCAGTAAAATTACTTTACAAATCCGGTTTAAGGTTCAAGGTATTTTTGTTTTCTGCGTTCTTTGCGGAGTTGAACCATTTGCATAACGATGTAAGCAACCTACTTCTCCATCAGCTTATTACGAACTGCTTCGATTCCCTTTTGTCTCACTTTTGCAAAGTTGCAGACTATTTCAGAACGAACATCAGTGATTCAACTGCAGAACGGTTCCTGCGGAGTTCTGCCAGCTTTTCACTGAACCGGTCCTCTTCACCTATGAGAGCTTTAAAACCCGACAGACTCACATGACAGATTCTATCCAGAGTACCTGTTCAAGACATTTGCTTAACGGCAGTCTCGAAGGAAAAAGGGGTTGCTGTTGTTTATGCAGTGGTATTTTTCTGCGAGAATTCACTGCAGTAGCTGTTGCGGCCTTTCAGGTATATCTCTTGCTCTGTTTTTTTGTATTGTAGCGTAGTTTAAGTTTGGATTCTTCAAGAAAGGAGCAAGCTGTAATTGAAAATATTTATATTCCTTCTTAAGAACGAGAATAACAATATTGCGGCTTTTGTTTCTCGTAAAAGAATCCTCTAGCAGAAAGTCAGAGCTGAAAGATGCCGAAATATGTTCATTGTCCAGAGGGGGTAGAGCATCTCTGCAAGAAAGCGGAAGGGCTTATTATTCCGCTTTTTCAGAAAAGAAAGTGGGACTCTGAAAGAGGAGCGGTTCTTTTCAACGGAGAAAGGTATATCATGTACCGCTCTGAAGCTGTTGCTTTTGAGCTTAGAGAGCAGCTGTCTCGTGTTATGGGACAGGCTGCAGACATAGTAATGTACCATTTCGGTAAGGCATGCGGTAAATCAGATGCTATCTATTATTGTAATGAACTCAAAGTTGATAATGCAAAACTAAAGCTTGCAATAGGCAGCATAGCATGTGCCATGAATGGTTTTGCTGTTGCGGAAATACTTCCTGAAAGCAACGCTGTTTTCAATGAAGATTTCCTTGTGGTTTATCAGTATGAAAATTCTTACGAAGCTGAAGCGAATCTGAAGAATGATAAGTCTTTTGAGAGATCAATATGCTTCATGAACGCAGGTTATTCAGCAGGATGGTGTTCTGAAGTATCTGGTATGAGGTTGGAATCCAAGGAGATAACCTGCAGGGCAAAAGGTGATTCCAAGTGCATGTTTGTTCTGGCTCCAGCAAACAGGATTAACAAAATGGTGGAGGAGGTAAAGACAGCTTACAACCTTAACTGATACACTGCTGGGGCTTGCGGAGCTTTTTGAAATCGGTACATTCGGAGAAACTGAACATCCTCTTCCCTCTCCGCTGGGGCTTGCGGAGCTTTTTGAAATCGGTACATTGTTCTTCCGTGAATCCGCCGGCGTAGTATTGCTGGGGCTTGCGGAGCTTTTTGAAATCGGTACATTTGTCGAGCCTGGCGGCCTTACCGCGCATACGCTGGGGCTTGCGGAGCTTTTTGAAATCGGTACATTCTATGATATCGTAGTGGCAGGAGAGGAGTAGCTGGGGCTTGCGGAGCTTTTTGAAATCGGTACATTGTAAGCAGTCAACTCGTTGAGGTGATCGGGCTGGGGCTTGCGGAGCTTTTTGAAATCGGTACATTACAACGACTGTATTGGGCCGATTGTCAACATGTTATGGGGATTGTTGCCGATTCTTAATGGAGAAAAGAGAGCTTTAACAGTTCTCTTTTCTCGTTTTTTCAGAACAGCATCAACTGTTCAGGAGGCTTGTCTTCTCTCTCTTCAGAGTTAAGCTGTTTGGTTCCGCTGAATACATACATTTCACCAAATTGCTTATCAGTTAGCATAGCAACTCTTACATTTCCGTGGGGTGGTAAGGTGTGTTTGATGGTATTGATTACTGCACGGGCTGAATCTCTGGAGGAGCAGAACTTGGCATAAACAGAGAATTGAAGCATGGTGAAACCCTTGGAAAGAAGATGTTTGCGGAAAGCTGCTGCAAGTTTCCTTTCGCTTTTTTTCTTTACCGGCAAGTCAAACATTGCGATTGCCCACATAATCTTGATATTTGAGAAATTCCTCTCATCCATATTCAGTTGACAAAAATACCGTCTGGAAGCATGAGCGATGCATCTTTAAGGCCGCAGAATCGTTTTCGCAAACCTACACATATTCCAGAAAGGGCCTTGAATACTGAGATTCTTTCATCGTTGACCATCACTTTTCCAAGAAGAGCATACAGCAGCTTGGCTTTTCTGTCTCTTGTCAGTTCAGTGGTTTCAGGTTCTTCCTGCCAGATTTTCCATACTTCCCGGTCAACAATTGCCCGAAAAGGTTCCATCACATCACTGGCAAGGCAGAAGGGGTTGTTTCTGTGATGGTGCTGAATACCGATTGACGGGTGAAGACCGGCGGCACAAACCGCCCTTGATGCCATTGCATGCAGAATGGTGTAACCGTAGTTAAGATAGATGTTAGCGTCTGCTTCATCTCTATTTCTTCTGTCCAGGAAAGGCATCTCAGACCAGTAGCGTTGGGCGGCAAGGCTTTCCCTGTTGGTGGTGTCACCTGACTTCACTGACTTGGCAATCTCTCGCAGACCGAAGTCTTTGCCACGAGTAATGGCAAGCAACTCAGCTTGCGAGAGAATCTTTGCCTGTATAATCTCTTTCCATGCTTTTTTGCTAACAGGAACCGGTGCTTTGATCTGCTCCATGAAATACTCAGTCTGCTTTCCGTTGCCCACAAGCGGAAAAAGTATGCTTGAGGGCATATGTTTTCTATCGGTTATCACAACCGGTATACGGCTTTCTCCCAGGGCTCCCAGAGCAGGTTGAGTAATCACCATCTGCTGGTTATCAAGAATGACAACAGCAATATCTTCAAGCGGCACTGTTACAGTGTTTATCTCATTGAACTCAAGCACAAGCAGGTGGTTTTCCAGCCGTACTTTCCCTCCGTAACTTGAAAGATCAATGATTCTGTCAGTCATTCGCCCTTCTCAATCTGCCAAGGGGATCGATGGTGTACTTTACAGGATTGGATGTGCGCAGTGTGTTGGGGTATTTCGTATACCACATATGATTTTTCTTAATAACCTCCTTTTTTCTTGCATCGTTAATTTCAGCAAAGCATAACTGTTTTGTTTTAGGTACTGCTCTAACTATCACAAATAATCTTCCTGCTGAAGTAGCAAGCTCAAAGATATCACCGCACTGTATGGACATTATGAACTTTCTCCCTGGGCCCACATCCCTCTGAATTACAGGTTCGTTATTTTTAAGTCTCCTGCTGGCTTCCAGAAGGGAAACTACTTCGCCTGCCCATTTCTTCTCTTTTCCATTCTTGTCCAGTTCAGCGTAGATAAGCATATGGTGGTTGCTGCCGCTGACAACATTTCTCTTTCTAGGGCCTTTGCCCACAGTTACAGTATCCTGAGAACGCCTGATCTTTACCTTTCTGACAGGAATTCTTGTTTGCCCGTCTTTGCTTATCAGTTCTGGCAGATTTCTTTCTTCCCTGAAAGCTTTCTTTGGTTCGGTTTCTCCAAGCTCTTCAAGTTTGTTTTCTACTATGCGTCTGATTCCATCATCAACAATCTTTGGAATAGCACTTGTTTCCATACTTGCCAGTTCAACTGGTACATGCTTGTATTTCTTTATGTTACCGTTTTCCTCGTGCTCATGATCTATGGAATAGAAGGTTTTTTTGTGCAAAGCGCCACGAATCTTCCTGGAGACATGATGTGAGGCGATTATGTCTTTTATTTTAGCCCTGCACTCCTCCAGCATACCCGGCCAGCATTCCATGCTGTTAAACCTGGAAGTATGGATGCTCTCAGCGCTGCCGTATTGCTCCTGAATTCGAATGTTATCAGAAAGCCGCTTTACCATTCCAGGGGAGGTTATGCCTATGGCTATTGCGTCCACAGCATGGTGGCGATGGTCTTTGCGATCTTTAGAACCGCCATCATTGAGAATGCCGTTAAAACCGTGAAAAGACCTTACAAGGGCAGTCAGCCCTCCAGAGAGCACCTGTACCCTTTTTGTTCCGTCTGCCGACTGGTTTACTCCTCCATATAGAAGTCCAAGATATGCTGCCGCTTCCTTCGAAGCATATCTTGTGTCATTCAACTGTCTGTTGGAGAAGTCTTCATACCTGTCGGTTACCTCTTCCGGAGTCATCATGAACAGCTCAAGCTTTTTCTTAGCCAGGTTACCTTTGAATGCTGATACTCTGTTCAATATCTGATCATACTTTGCTGTACCATGATAGGTCTCGTATGGAGTTCTGTTCCTCTTTACATTTCTGTTCTCGTCATGAAAGCACAGGGTCTTGTTGACAAAAGAGTTATCCATGGAACGGCTTCTCGGAATGATGTGTTCAATGTCAAACTTCGGGTTTTCGAAAAGAGTATCAAAGTTAATTCCTTCTCCGGTATAAGGACATACCCATCCGCATTCCTTTGCAAGGAGTATTTTGGTGATGTCATCCCTGCTTTCCTTGAATCCGGGAAATACTTCGTGTATTTCTTTAAGGGCCTGTTTCCGTTCCTTCTCTCTTTCCCTGTTATTCTTTATTATTCTTTCTTTGGCCTTTTTAGTGTTCTTGATCTCTCTTGCAAGCTCCAGTCTGATAAGCCCGGGTTTTCCATATTCTCTGATTACGGCGTTTACCACCTTCCGCAGTTCGGTAAGGCATCTCTGAACTACAGGATTACGGAGGTCTTCAGAAAAGTGAATAAGCTGAGGAAGGAGTTCTTCTTCTATTCCTGTTGTTTTGAACTGTTCAGGGTATTCCTCTGCGACAGCTTCAGAGTAGGAAAGCCCTTTCCGCATATGAGGAAGCAGTTTCTGTATTGCCGTTAAGGATAAGGAGGCATAGTCAGATTCAAGATTAACCTGAGAAAGCCGTGCAGCGTTTTCTTCAGAAATACCGTATGCCGCTGCAAGTCTTCTTTGAAGATTTTCGGTTTTCTCAAAGCTGTTTAAGTCATGGATAAGTTTTTCCTGTGTTTCATGGTTCATGTCAAGCCATTTTGAACCGATGATCTCCACAATGGCTGAGGTAGTTCTGTCTCCTTTGAAGGATTTCTCGCCGCCCTCCTCAATGGTGAACTTGCTCTTTCTGTTAAGTCCCAGTGCTATTTTAGCTTTAGGCACGGTTAGATTACCATGTTTATTAAGCATACCTGATTCGCCGGAGAGCATATTGATAAGTTCATCCCTTTCCTCGTCGGTCAGTACTCTCAGCTCGCCGTCATGGGTAATCAGGCGCAGATTGTTCACTGTCTGAAGGTATCTGAATTCCTGTGCTTCTCTTCTGTACTTTGAGCATCTGCGCTTGTTCTTTTCAAGAGTACACTTACCGATAAGTGACTTCTGACTCTTTAATTTGCGCTGAAAGAAGATGGCTTTTCTGATCAGTTCAATCTGATCCTCCGGAATCTGGTGACCATTCCTTTTCATTATCAGGTTGAACTCTGTTTCATACATCTTTCTGGATGTCCACCGTTGTCTTATCCTTTTTTCAGTCGGGTCGGTGTATGCAAAGTACTCACCAAGTGTTCTTGCCCCTGCCTGTGCCATCTCTGCTGTCAGGTCAGCGATTCCCTCTTTCACCTGGCCAAGTTCCTTTTCCTCTACCTGGGATTTCCTGTTGCTCAGGAATCCCCTTCTCTGTGCAAGATGGTAGATGGCTCTTCCCAGCATGTGTTTCGGCAGTTCCTGCTGTATTGCCAGAGTTCTGAGAAAGTAAGGTGCAGTATGGGCCAGTATGTGTTTTTCAGGCTTTTCAGAATCAGGTATTGTACGAATGAATTCTCTCACATCTTTGTCCAGAGATTCGATAATGGATGCGATGTCTTCCCCCTCAGGAAGAAGATCATTTCTCTGCAACAGATTCTTGAGTTTGCCCATTCTGCGGCGTCGACGATCCAAACCTCTTCTTATTGATCTGGCTTCTCTTCGGCTGGCACATCTTGATTCTGCCTTTCCTGAAGCAATGTCACCCTTCATTCCGGCCTCGAATATTCTTACACCGGCATCGACTATTCCTTTGATCTCTGTTTTTGATTCAGTATCACATTTAAGCAAGGCCCATCCAAGTGAGTTGGTTCCCAGATCAAGTCCAAGTATTAAATCCTCACGCATATCCATCTCCATTTCAAAACATACTCTTGACATAACAAGATATTATTCATATTATTTGATTGCTCTGCAAGTCCTAGTAAAGATTTATTAGGTCTGCTGGCAACGCCCTGCGGGGTGTCCATGGCCCGACCTAGGCTTGACCTAGTGTCGGGCCTTTTTTACTATCTCTGATGTCAGCATTAATATATACTGGCTATTGTTGTCTTATGCAGTCAGATAGATGGAGTATTGAAGTCGGTTGGCTCAGCTGTCTTGCTGGATTGTTCTGTTCCTGATCGGTTTATGGCATGAACTTATCTGGGAAACAGTTATTCCGGCGAACATAAGCGCTGCTCCTGACAACTCACAGCCTGTCATGGATTCGCCAAGCACAAGCCAGCCTCCCAGGACGGCGAAGGCGGCTTCAAGGCTCATTATCAGAGCTGCTGAGGCAGGTTTTACTGTTCTCTGTGCAAATACCTGAATGGTGAATGCGATTCCTACAGAGAGAAAACCGCTGTAAGCCAGAGGAAGCCAGGCCCTGGGTGTGCCTGCCCAGGATTCACCGGAGAGAAGCGCAGCCGCTCCACTGATCAGGGCAACTGTGCTGAACTGAACCACTGCGAATCCTCCAGGGTGAAACTCTCCTGCATACTTTCCTGTAAGTCGTACATGAATCGCCCACGACACAGCTCCTGCCAGCACCAGCATGTCTCCGGGATTGATTCTCTCAAAACCTTCCGAGAAACTGAGCAGCCAGAGTCCCGGAAGGGCAAGGGCAATTCCGGCCCAGAGTTTCCTGCCTTCTTTGTGGCCGGTAAAGAGGCCGAAGAGAGGTACGAACAGGATATAAAGCCCTGTTATGAATCCTGCTTTTGATGCTGTGGTGTAAACAATACCCCACTGCTGAAGCGCAGCGCCTGTGAACAGAACAGTTCCTGCAAAGATGCCTTCAAGCATGAATTTCCTGCTGATTCTTTTAGCGAACAGAGGTGTAAGAACCAGTGTTCCCAGTGTAAACCGCAGTGAGTTGAAGGCCATAGGCCCCAGATGTTCCATTCCTGCTCTCTGAGCGGTAAATGCCAGCCCCCAGATAACTGCAGTTATCAGAAGCAGAAACCTTGATGAGTTCTTGCCGGGCATATCAGCCGCTGGATATCAGATGAATAATTTGCACATCCGCATTATCCGGAACAGTGGTTGTGCTGTAGTCAGCCCTTTTCACAAGGGTGCTGTTGCTCTTTGTTACCAGCATTCGGAACTTGTGGTTCCTGGCGTTCAGTATGTCGGTTACAGTCATTCCGCTGTGCCAGTCCATGGAATCTCCGTTTACCTTTATCATCAGCGTCCTTTCAATTTGCGGGAATATATCACCGGTTTTGAGGTAACATCACCGAAGAGATTAAACATGAAGGGAGCAAAAGATGACTGGAACAGTGTTACTTATGGCGGCGGCGCTTCTGGGCGCCTCCGGGCAGGATTGGGCCAGAATGGCTGTCACAGGGGAGGACGGGGTGATCGGTGATCTGCCTCTGGAGCACACGGAAGCTTCAATTGCAGTTGAAGGATCAATACAGCTTGTTACTGTCAATCAGGTTTACGGAAATCCGTATGATGAGGCTATAGAAACACTGTATATCTTTCCCCTGCCTGAGAGCGGCGCAGTGTACAGCATGAATATGTACATAGGGGACAGGCACATTGAAGGCGATATAAGAGAGCGCATGGAAGCTCAACGAATTTACGAAGAAGCAATAAGCGATGGAAGAACAGCAGCACTGCTTGAGCAGGAACGCCCCAACATTTTCACACAGACTGTAGGAAACATTCTTCCAGGGGATGAGATTGTCATTGAAATAAAATATGCGGCGCCTGTTGACTACAACAATGGTACATGGGAGGTTGTTTATCCCATGGTTGCAGGTCCCAGGTTCAATCCTGAGAATGTGGTGGATGCTGACAGAATAACGCCTGATATTGTTCCAGAGGGAACCAGAAGCGGTTACGACATAGAACTCTCTCTTGAAGTAAACACAGGCTTTGAAATTCGGGAATTTGAATCGCTCAACCATGAAGTCACTGCTGAGATCGACCACGGCAGGGTGCTGAAGGTAAATCTGACCAGGAATAACGAGATTCCCAACCGTGACTTTGTCTTTACCTATACCACAGCCGGAGATGACATAGGCGCAAGTGTAATATCCCATAACGGAGATATGGGCGGTCACTTCATGCTTATGCTTGAACCGGATGCGGAAGTGAACCCTGATCATGTTGCCCCTAAGGAAATCTTCTTTGTTGTGGACAACTCCGGTTCTATGAGCGGTCAGCCTATGGAGGTTGCCAAAGAGACTGTAAGGCAGTTCGTACAGGGTATGAACCCTTCTGACACATTTCAGATCATGAGGTTCTCAGAGAGTGCAAGTTCAATGAGCAGAGTTCCACTTAAGAACACACCGGGCAATGTTCAGAGAGGTATCGAGTACATTGAAAGTATGAGCGGTATGGGCGGAACTATGATGATAGAAGGCGTAAGAGCCTGTGTTAACCACCCTGAGGATAAAGCGCGAATGAGGTACATCATCTTCCTGACAGACGGCTACATAGGTAACGAAACTGAAATACTGGCTGAACTGCAAACGACCCTCGGTGAGAACATGAGACTCTTCAGTATTGGTGTCGGGTCCAGTCCCAACCGTTACCTTATCGAAGGTCTGGCTGAAGAGGGCCGCGGATACGCTGCATATGTTGGGCTGGATCAGGATCCAGGTTCTGCTGTTGAAGATATTTACGAAAAGATCAACAATCCATATCTGGTAAACATCGAAATAGACTGGGGCGAGCTGGATGTTGCAGATGTCTATCCTTCGGAGATAAGGGACCTTTATACCGGTGAGCCCCTTGTGGTAGTTGGAAGGTACGATGCTCCCGGGAGCGATGAGATAACTGTATCCGGAACAATTGACGGCAGAGAGTGGGAGCGAACCATGAGTGTCAGTCTTGTTGCTGAAGGCGGTACTGAAGCGTCAGACAGGCTCTGGGCAAGGAGCAGAATACATCATCTGAACAGGTTGATTTACAACAGCAGGTTTACAGGAAAACCGGAACCAAATCTGATAGAACAGATTATCGGTTTGTCTCTGGATTACTCGGTTCTTTCAGAGTACACAGCATTTGTTGCTGTTGATTCTTATGCGAGGGCTGACGGCAGTTCTCCTGAGAGAGTTGCCATTCCGGTTAACATGCCTGAAGGGGTAAGCTACGACGGTATCTTCGGGAGCGCCGCAGGTGGTATGACCCGAAGAGCAATACCTGCTTACAGCAACAGCCCGGGCACTGCAGGTGTGACCAGTGGCTGCGAAGAAATGGTGGAATGTCAGGAGATGGAGATTCGGTATGCCCCCTCATACAGTGCTTCGCTTGGGAGCATTGATGATTACCTTGGTGCAAGGCCTTCAGAGTTCAGATCTGTTGTTATGGAAGTTGTTGATGCCCTGAACAAGAACACAGAGATACTGGAGCCTGGAACAGTTACGGTAAAACTCACTCTGAATTCCTCAGGTGTTATTACCGGTGTTGAAATAGAGGAGAACACCACCGGTGTTGACCGAATAGAAGAGATTATTCGTAACAGCCTTTCCGGTAGCAGTGTGCCTGGAGCAGAAGCAGGCAGAACTGAATTCACTATTTTGATCTGATTCAGATTCTTCTTACCGGGGGTGGACTGAATTGCTGCCTCCGGTTATTTTTCAGCTCGTTTTCACTATTTGGAGGAAAAAAATGGACCAGATATGCCCCAGATGCAATGAGAACACTGTAGTAAAAGAGAAAAGCCGTTCAGCTGCAGCTGCTGCAGGTCTTGTGGGATCTATGATAGCCAGTGCGGTAAAAGCATACAAGTGCCCCAGTTGCGGTAAGATCCGTCTCTCTGAGTTCCCTGATGAATTCCAGGCCAGAGTTAAACGAAAGCGTATATTCTCCGCATTAGGCGCAGTTGGAGTACTCATTGTACTGTTTGTACTGCTGATCTATGTTCAGTCCATGTGATCTGAGTTTCTGAAACTGCTGCACCCTGCCGGAACAACCCTGTTCCGAAGTCCCTGAGCTGTGATGTCGTAAAATTAATTCACACAAGGTCTTACAAGGTAGTTGTTTCCGGCAGGGCAGATTGTGCGGAATTGAGCAAGGTCTTTCAGGTGAAACCTGTGGGGATTTATTTTGCATTCTGTTGCATGTACAGATTGCCTCCTGCTGACAGCGAAGTCATGCTTCGTGATTAGTTCCTCCAGCAGGCAATTTCAGAGGAGCGCAAGAATGCCCTGAGAGTATCAGGAACAAGATGCTCCCGGAGGAGACCTCTCTTCTCCCATTCTCCTGGTGACAAATCCGGTATTGAAAGTATATGCCCCGGGGCGACGCGCCTTTTCCCTTCTGTCGCCTCCGGCTAAGTGGTTCAGCAGGGAAACTGCACGAAAAATTGACATTTCCTCAAGATAGGACTGTAGCGCAGCTTATTCCGCATTCAGATGAGATTGTAATCAATCTGTTCTTCGTTTTGCAGCAGAAGTATTTGCAGAAGTTTAAGGAAACCTGAACAGTTCCTTACGGGGAACAGTTCTGCGATATCCCATGCAAAAAACTGTCCAGCGATTCAGACTGATATTCACAGGTTGGTTTCTCCACGATAAGAAGCTCTGGAAGGCCTCCTCCCAGGAGACGGTGATCCAGATATCTGCTTCCGAACCTGTGAAGAAACTCTTCCCATAACAAAGGACAAAGGCAGACAGTTTTTTTCTTCCGGAATGTAATCTCTGTATTAACCGGTTGCTGCAAGTTACTGACATCTTTGAGAATAAGTCGCTCTGTCGCTAGGTCAGAGAATCTTTGAATTTGCCGGTTGCTGCAAGAGCAGATGAACCTGTTGCCGGTACTCTCAACGAAGGGAACTCATCTGAGACAATCTTCAGCAGATAACCAGGGTCAGGAAGTCGGTGAACTTCATAAAACCTTGCTTCCCCTGGAAAGCATACCGAAGAAAGGATTTTCCAGCAGTCGAAGAGTAGAGGGCAGATCGCAGTTCACATATAAACAGCTTCCGGAATCGATTTTGAGAGAACAGGCTTTCCTGCTCGACGCACTCCGGAGAGCCGGACTACAGGTCTGGTCTTTTATGCGTATTCCAGTTTCAGACGCCAGAATACACCATCAATCATGAAATTGTATTTAACAACGGCCAAGTGTCAAATTGCGTTTGGTCAGAGAATCTGTGAGTATCAGAGGTATCAGTACTGTCCCAGCTTGTTCAGCTGTTTTGCCTTTTTCTCCAGAACCTTAAACACCGAGAGCCCCACCATCAGATAGAACAGTCCGTTGCCTGCGATGAAGAGGTACCACCACAACGGGAAGGATTCCCCTCTGACTGTAACACCGTTTATTACAGAGGCTCCTGCTATGAAAGGGAGGAATGAGTAGGGGGTTAAGGGATATGTGGGCAGCAGCATGAGACCTATGAGACCGAAGGACAGTATACTGTTAACTGCTCCGGTTCTTTTGTGAATGAGGCCGATTCCTCCAAGCATGAAACTTATTCCAATAAGGGGCAGCGTTGAGAGAATCACCATTGAGTAGAGGAAGGGCAGATTTACCGACAGCCATCTGCCTGTTGTGAGCATTGTCAGATAGAGCATTACTGTTATCATAACAAGGTTGAAGAGTATTCCTGCCAGGGCCCTGACGAAGAACACCGCATGTGCCCCTGCAGGGGAGAGGTAAAGCTGTTCAAGGGTTCCTCTCTGGGACTCGTTCATAACATCCGATCCGGTTCCCTGAAGAGCCATCATGGCACTGACCCAAAGAACATATCCTACAAGCATGCTGTCCAGAGAATCCCCTGAGACCGACTGGCCTCCTATTGTCTTGATTCCCCAGAACATTCCCATGAATATCAGGAAAAGAACTCCTATCATGGAGAGGGTGTTGAACATGTACCTCTTCATGCTCCAGAGCATCATTCGGGCTTCAGCTCCGGCAATGTTGAGAATTTCCATTATTCTTCCTTCCTTACAAGCTCAAGGAAGATGTCCTCCAGGTTTTTTTCAATGCTTTTCAGGTCAAGCAGCTTGTATCTGCTCCCATGAATAAGCTCCAGAACAGGCAGCAGCACTGAAAGGCTGCAGAGACGAATGTCCAGTAGTGTACCTTCAGCGGAAACCTCTGCAATTCTATCCAGTTCATTAAGAAACACTTCGTCAGGAGGAGAATCAAGGATGAGCCTGAAGAATTTGCCGGAAAACTTTTCTTTCAGTGAGTCAACCGAGTCGCAGAATATTTTCTTTCCTTTACGGATTATCAGTACCCTGTCACAGACCGCTTCTATGAAATCCATGTCGTGGGAAGTTATAAGAATGGTCTTTCCCTTTTTTTCGCATACCGATCTGAGCCATTCCCTTATTTTAAGCCCTGTTTCCACATCAAGCCCCAGTGTAGGCTCATCCAGAATCAGTATTTCCGGATCATGAACCATTGCGCAGGCAATGGAGCATTTCTGCTTCATTCCCGATGAGAACTGCCTTACTTCCTTGTCAGCCACATCTGACAATTCCAGTGCTTCCAGCAGTTCAGGTATGTTCCGTGAAACTTCCCTGTCGGAAAATCCCCTGATACCGGCGAAGTAGAGCAGGTTTTCCCTTGGGGAAAGATACCAGTAGATGTTTCTTGCCCCTTCAAGAACAGCTCCGGTTATTCGCAGAAACTTCCTGCGACAGGCTGCAGGATCCATTTCCTTTACAGTGATTGTTCCGCTCTGGTATTTCAGTATGCCCAGAATGGATTTGATGGTGGTGGTTTTTCCTGATCCGTTGGGGCCCAGAATACCCAGAATCTCACCGCTGTGAGCATCAAAGGAAATATTGTCCACAGCTGCAAGTTCACCGTATCTCTTTGTAAGGTTTCTCACCTGAATGATATTGTCGCCCACTCTTCTCCTGTCTGTGTTATGAACATATACAGCGCTGCGCAGCACAAGCCAAGCTTTACCAGACGGCATTTGTCATGCAGACTGTTTTTCATCCTGGTCAAGTAGATATTTGTGAAAAGTGCTACTGGTGTCACATCATAAGTCAAAGAGAGACAACTGGTTGGAATTATTATTGTTCGCAGGTTGAAGCTCAGTATTCGTAAATAGCTACTGTATATTATCATAACAAAAAGGTGACACGCTCAAAACCTGTAGAATGTTGTAGAGGCTGAACCTCTCAAGGTAAAGGCGTTTTCGCATGAGAACACGAACTGCCTTGAATGCATATCCGTATGCTGAAACGGAAAGATAAGGTATAAAGGCGTTGAAATCGTGCGGGTCCCGTCCGTAGATTGGTGTAAATTGGTTTGAGGTGCAAGTCCCTTTCGTTAGAATTGAGAATCAACCACAACCCATCAATTCAGAAAGGAACCTA
>PDWJ01003454.1_pt1 | contig 15118 bp, 9 predicted proteins | sample 1430881 | NCBI WGS metagenome assembly PDWJ01 (sample SAMN01162460, study PRJNA174530) | Oral metagenome, whole genome shotgun sequencing project. | biome: Marine environment; feature: Marine mammal; material: Swab sample of the gingival sulcus; isolation source: swab sample of gingival sulcus... | reverse complement strand
TTCATAAAATTTCTAATCAAAAATAAAGAAAGCTGTGGTCACAATATTAATCGAATTCAGGTTTTTACAATGTTGGCAACCATTACTTAAAAATGGCGTGCAAAATTAAGCTAAAAGATGTTTATAGACATTCAATTATGAGTAATTTTGAGGTGGAAATGATATAATACATCCAAAAAACATTCTGAGTTCTATTTTAAGTAAAAACATATTTTAACGACAAAATAGTATCAGAAATTGATAGAATAATACTAATTTTGTTTAACGTAAACATATTTTAATGTATTCATGGTCAAAACCACAAAACATATCATCCATGAGATGACACCTCTGTCAAACGAAGATTGTTTTTATATTATTGACAGATACAAGTCTGAATTTACTTATCCACTACATGCACATCAAGAATTTGAACTCAATTTTATTCAAAATGGCAAAGGTGTTAAAAGAATTGTAGGCGATTCTATTGAAGTTATAGGCGATTTTGATTTGGTGCTCATTGCCGGTAATGATTTGGAGCATGTTTGGGAGCAACACGAATGCAAATCGAAGAAGATTAGAGAAATTACCATTCAATTTTCCTCAGAACTCTTTAATAGTGAGTTCATGCAAAAACGACAGTTTAAAAGCATAAAAAAAATGCTAAAGAATGCCCAAAAAGGCATTGTCTTTCCAATGGAAGCCATTTTAAAAATTTATTCAAAAATAGATGCTTTGGCAGCTGATGCCGAAAAAGAAAGTTTTTATGCCATGATAAACTTTCTTACAATACTGCATGAGCTTTCTCAGTTTGAAAATGTAAAAAAACTGGCAAGTGATTCTTTTTCAAGCTCTCGGGAAGAAACTAACAGCAGAAGGATATTAAAAATAGACACTTACATTAACAAAAATTACAAAAACAAAATAGAACTAAGCCAACTGGCTTCTTTGGTAGGAATGACAGAAAGTTCATTTAGCCGTTTTTTTAAATTGCGAACCGGCAAAACGGTTTCGGACTATATTATTGATATGCGATTAGGCCATGCTACCAAATTATTGATAAATTCTACACATACTATCTCAGAGATTTGTTATGAAAGCGGCTTTAACAATCTTTCAAACTTTAACAGGATTTTTAAAAACAAAAAAATCCTTACGCCAAAAGAATTTAGAAATCATTATCAAAAAACCAGAAAACTGGTTTAAGACATATTTTACGGCTATTTTAATCAAAAGATATATCAATACGTAAGTTAAATCTAAACTCATTTAAAATGAAAACCTATGCAACACTATTATTGCTATTCATTATAACATCTTTAAAAAGCTATTCTCAAAACGCAAATGAATTTAGAATTTATTACGGCTTTGTTGACAGTAAACTTTTGAGCAGTAAGGAATTGGATGGAGGTGCCAGTTATGACAATAGCAATTCCTATGAATTCGGATTCAAATATTTAAAAAAGTTATCCCATAAATTATCTGTTGAAACAGGCATCAATTTTATACGTGCAAAAGTAAAAATAACACCCGAATTTATGGGAACACCTATAAATTCAAGTCAAGAAGATTTAAAATTAGTCTCTATTCCATTTTATGTAAATTATTGTTTCGGCAAGTACTTCTACATTAATGGCGGGCCGACTTTAGATTTTCAAAAAGGAGAAAAGAGTTTTGATTCTCAATCCGGAATAGGATATAGTTTAGGAGTTGGAGGAAAATATAATTTCAAAAATTTTCTGATTTATATTAATCCAAACTTTAAAAGACATTCATTAATTTCGTTTGAAAAAGAAAACCATTACCAAAAATTAACACAATTTGGAATACAAATTGGGATTGGATATAAATTTTAAAAAATCCTGACAGCCTTAGTTGCAACTCCGGATATCATTACCAAAAATTCTCAGAACACTCAATGTAATACTGCATTCTTTGAACCGGAGCAATGCAACGCAAGAGCGGGTATAACTGATTATTGACAGAGGCTAATCTGTCTTAATCATACAAATAATAACCCGTTTTCAATATCAAAATCATTTTTATCGCTCAAAATAAATATTAATTTCTATAAGATAAAAAAGTATCGGTTTTAGGCAAAATAATACTTGAACTCAAAAATCTTGCTAACTACTTTTGTATCGTGTAAAAATAATACATAAACATTTTGAGCTTATGAAATATATATATTCAATACTTGCAGTTATGCTTTTTGGCTGTCAAGTAATGCTGGCACAGCAGAATACTGTTTCAGGAACCGTAACCGAAAATGAACAAGGTGATCCTGTTATTGGAGCGTCTGTTGTAGAAAAAGGAACATTAAACGGTACAACTACTGATTTTGACGGGAATTTCTCATTAAAGATAACCACAAGCAATCCTACGCTGGTTATTTCCTATATGGGATTTAAAACAAAAGAAATTCCGCTAAATGGTAGTACCAATATTACCGTTACATTAGAAGAAGACACACAATTACTCGACGAAGTGGTAGTAGTAGGGTATGGTGTAATTCGTAAAAGTGACCTTACCGGAAGCGTTGGCAAGGTAGATGTTGCTGAACTTAAAAAGACAAACTCTCTTAATGCGGTACAAGCTATGCAAGGCCGTATGGCGGGGGTAAATGTTATTTCCAATTCAGGTAGCCCAGGAGCAGGAGCTACCATACGTATTCGTGGTATAGGCACCGTAAACAATTCCAATCCTTTATATGTAGTAGATGGTTTTCCAAGTAGCGATATTAGCTACATTGCACCATCAGACATAGAGAGTATGGAAATTTTAAAAGATGCCTCGGCAACTGCAATTTACGGTTCCAGAGGTGCCAACGGTGTTGTTTTAATTAAAACCAAATCAGGTGCCAGAGGAAAAGAAATGGAAATAGAAGCCACTACATATCTTGGGATTTCCAAAGTTGCCAAAACCTTAGATATGGCAGATGCCACTCAATTTGCTCACGCAAGAGAAACGATAGGTGCTACTGATCCAAGATTACAATACATTCTTGAAAGTGAAAAAAACGGCACTTATTTAAAAGGTACTAACTGGCAAGACGAAGTTACACGTGTAGCTTTTTCTAATAGACATAGCGTAAGTGTACAAGGCAATAACGATAAGTACAACTATAACTTTGGCACTACGTATTCTGATGAGCAAGGTATTATAAAAGGTACAAAACTTAAAAAGTTTATGTTACACACCAACAATACCTATTCAATTAAAGAAAATGTAAAGTTAGGACTGAACATAAACTATGTTTGGCATAAAAAACCCGATGACAACGACAATGAATTTTATCGTAGTGTTTTACCAGGGGCTTTACGTAGCGACCCTGTGTCTGCTGCATGGGATACTTATACCAATTTTTACGGCCAGATATATTACTCGCCCGCACAGACCAACCCTGCTTTGGGAATTTGGCAAAACAGTTATACCAAAACAAAAGACAATAGATTTGTAGGAAACTTTTTCTTGCAGATAGATGATTTGTTTACAAAAGGGCTGTCTTTCCGTTCGCAATATGGCAGAAGCCTTATCTTTAATGATTACAAAAAATTTAGTCCGGAATATTACATTACGGCCAGTCAAAAAAATGACGAACAAACACTTTATCGAAAAAGAGGTAATGGCGATATTTGGGTAAACACCAATTATTTTTCTTACAATAAAGGTTTTGACAAACTCAATATCAATGCCACTTTGGGCATGGAGCTTCAAGCAACAGAATGGTCTGACATATGGGCTAAAGGATATGGCGTTCCTGCAGATACAGACCTACAATACTTAGGAGCTGCAAAAGATGCCGAGAAATTTCAATTAGGTGGCGGTAAAGGCCACAATCGCTTACAATCATACTTTGCCCGTACCAACTTTTCTTGGGACAATAAATATATGATTACTGGTACTTTGCGTTTTGACGGATCTTCCCGCTTTACCAAAGATTACCGTTGGGGATGGTTTCCATCATTCTCATTCGGATGGAATGTTGCCAACCAAGGCTTTATGGAATCTTTGCGTGATGTAATACCTGTTTTAAAATTTAGAGCCGGATGGGGCCTTGTAGGCAATCAAGACAGTGCCAGTGATTTTGGCTACGTAACAAGTGTAAACAACGGCTACACCTACGCTTTTAATAAAGAAATTGTAGAAGGAAGCGTACAAAATCAACTGGCTAATGAAGAATTGCAATGGGAGTCTGCCGAACAGTATAATATAGGTATCGATTACGGATTATTTGATAATAAATTAGACGGTAGCATAGATTATTTTGTTCGCAAAACAAAAGATATGATTCTAAGCGTTCCTATCCCTCTTTATGCCGGCAAAAGAAGCCCTATTATAAATGCAGGTACCATGCAAAACAAAGGTGTTGAGTTTTCTATAAACTACAATAATACCGCAGGCGATTTTACTTACGGAATAGGCATTAATACTACATGGATTAAAAACGAAGTAACCAGTTTGGCAGGAAGTGACCCGATACGCTCCGGTAGTGTTGGACGCATCGGCAATACAACAAAAACCGAAGAAGGTAGGGAAATTGCTTATTTTTATGGTTACAAAACCAATGGTATTTTTCAAACACAAGCAGATTTAGATAATTATGTAACCTCAAACGGAACGGCAATTAAAGGCCCCGGAGGTACCACACCTCAATTGGGCGATGTTATATTTATTGACCAAAACGATGACGGTTTAGTAGATGAGGAAGACAAAACATATCTTGGCAGTGCAAGCCCCAATTTTACCGGAGGCATTAACTTAAATTTAGGATATAAAAATTTCGACTTTACTGCATTTATGAACTATTCTGTTGGTAACGAAATATTTAACGCCATGTATCAATCGCTATACAGCACAGACATGTTTGAAACCAACATTAGCAAAGACATGGCATTAAACCACTGGAGTGCAGATAATACCACATCAAACTTACCTCGTTTAGCCTTAACGGACAGCAACCAAAATGGCACTGCGGTAAGTGACCGCATGGTTGAAGATGGTTCGTACCTGCGATTAAAACAAATTCAATTGGGTTATACATTTTCACAAGATATAACCCAAAAAATGGGTATTAAGCGTTTGCGTATCTACTCAGCAGCAGACAACTTACTTACATTTACCAAATACAGTGGCTTAGACCCCGAACTATTTGGCCTATATGAAAATCCGTTATATTATGGTGTAGATATGGTAAACTATCCACAACCACGCATCTATTCATTTGGTCTTAACATAACTTTTTAATACTTAAAAGATGAAAAAAATAATATATTATATAGTATTGCCATTACTTTTTTCATTGTTTGCTTGTCAAGACTATCTTGACTTAACACAACAAGGAGTTGAAAATAGTGATAACTACTTTAATTCAGAAAACAATGCTATTTATGCAGTAAATGGCATTTATGACCTACTTCAATTTGACGAAGGTGCCGGCCCCGAAGGACAATGGGTAGGCGGCCATTTTGATTTCTTTCTCGGAGACATGACTTCAGACGATGCCGAAAAAGGCAGTAATGACAGTGACAACAACAGCCTATTGCGAATTATTGGCGGTACCGGCAGCCCATCGCTCACACAAGCAGAATCTTTCTGGATTCACGGCTTCTGGGGCGTATCAAGAGCCAACTATGTAATTGAAGGGTTAGAAGATGTAACCTGGGATAAAGAATTAAGAGATCGACTAATGGGCGAATCACTTTTTTTAAGAGCCTATTTTAACTGGTACTTAGTACGTATGTTTGGCCCTATACCCTTATTTACCTCACCTGTACAACCCTCAGATTTTGGCAACGCAAAACGTGTATCGATAAACGAAGTATATACACAAATAGCCGAAGACTTAAAAAATGCAGCAACTTTATTACCCACAAGAAGTGAATATCCCGCTGCAAATATGGGTAGAGCTACCAAAGGAGCTGCACAAGCACTATTGGCAAGAATTTATATGTACCAAATAGGTACCGATATAGACAACCAGACTGTTACCTGGCAAGATGTGTATAACTTAACCAATGAGGTTATCCTCTCCGGAGAATATAAACTATTAAGCAACTATGCTATGCTTTGGGAAACAGAAAATGACAATTCTGTAGAAGGTGTATTTGAATTTCAGTTTGGTAAAGGTTCAGAAGAATATGCCCCCGGTTCTATAGGCACCAACTTTAATCAATATCAGGGCAATCGTGTTGATGGTTCCGGATGGGGCTTTAACAACCCAACTGTTGACCTTGTCAATGCCTTTGAAAATGACGACCCAAGGCTATCTTGTACCATCTATGGCGAAAGCTATAACAGTGGTATTGTATATGGCGAAAAGAAAAAATATGAAGCAGACCAGCAGGGTTCTCCCTGGCTAAACCGAAAGGCAGCATTACCAAAACTTCCTTCTTTACCAAGAGCTGCAGACCGTAACATAAAAATAATACGCTATGCTGATGTATTATTGATGAATGCCGAAGCTGCCTATCATCTCGGCAAAGAAGGAGAAGCACGTGAAAAAGTAAATACTGTACGACAACGTGCCCGTACAAGTACCTACTGCATGGGATATGCCGAAGGAAAAATGGATTATAGTGCTGCACCTGCTAACACCAACGGTCTGTTGCCGGATATATCATCATCTGTAAGCGGAGACGATTTATTAAAAGCTATATGGCACGAACGCCGGGTAGAGTTGGCAATGGAACAATTGCGTTTTTACGATTTAATCCGTACAGGCAGATTCTTGGATGTTATGCAAACAGAAAAAGAAACCGAACGCCAAACCGGAGGTAAATATGCAGATTATTACAGTCCAAACATAAACAACTATTTTAAAGGAATAAAAGCCAATTTAGAATCTAAATGCTATGACGGCCCCAACGGTAATAAAGTATATGTATTACCCATTCCTACAACGGAAGTTCAAAGTTATGGATTAGAACAAAACCCAGGCTATTAAATAATAAACAAAAAAGAAATGAAAAATAAAATAATATACACCTTACTGCTTACCATAAGTTACTTTTTATGGAACAGTTGCAGCAATGAAACTTCTGTGTATGATATAGATTTTCCGGTAGCCAAAATATTAAACATTTCTGATGATCAACCATTTGTTGATGAAGAAATAACAATTACCGGAGAAAACTTAAACACAGCTACCTCCGTGGGTATTGATGCTTATGAATTTAAAATTTCATCGGTTTCAGATGACGGTAATTCCATGGTAGTAAAAGTACCTCGTAATGTAGCAGCAGGAGAGTTGTCAGTTTCTAACGAATATGGAAGAAAATACAATTCCGGCTTAATGATTACGCCTCAGTTTTTTCCGGCTATTGTTGTTTCATGGCCGTCAGAAATTCAGCAAAACAAACCTTTTATTTTAGAAGGTGAAAACATGGATTTAATTAAAGAGGTAAAAGTAAACGGAACATCTGTTTCACTATTGGGTGCTGCAAAACCAGAAGCAGCAACCTATACATCTATAGAAGCCGACCTGGCAATAGGTGATGAGGTAACTATTGTAGTGATACCAAAAGCAGGAGACACACAAACTTCAGGTGCCATAAAAGTAGTACAGGCCATTGATACTTACTTACCTAAACAAACGCTTATGGTTATTGATATTAATAAAGACTATACGGTAGAAGACGGCAATGACGCTGCACAGGCCACAATGGAAGAAGTTACCGGATTGTTAGGCACTGCATTTAGAGTAACTGCCCCTGTGGGCAATGGCTGGAATGGCACATATTGTAAAATCTATAGCGACAATAACGGCAAAGGATTCGATTTGTCTGCTTACAATGACCCGCATATTACCATGCTTATAAACTCAAATGGCAAACAAGGTTACGTACAACCACTTACCTACGACGCTTCAAATGGCGAACAAGACCGACACTTAACAACAGCATTTGGTTATGATGATGACTATATGAGTACTACCAATGGTTGGGAATGGCGTTCTTATTCTATGGAAGAATTAGATTTCCCTGTTGTAAAAGGTATGATTGATAAAATAGGCATTCAGTTTAGAGGTGGTAACGTTGGTAATGGCAACAACATGGCTTATGACATGTCTGTAAATATGGTAATGATTACAGATGGGCATTTAAACCCAACCGTAGCATGGGATTGCGAAACCGAAAAAGGCGGTGCCTTTGAACTTAAAAACACCGGTTCAGGAGGCTTAGAAGGTGTAAATGAAGGCAACAAGTATATCTCTTATACACAAGCCATAACAAGTTCATGGAACTGGATGACAGACGCCTCAGTTGAGGTGGCCGGATTGGATGCACAAACCTACGCCAATGGTATTTGGGTAAATATGCTCATTAATACCGGTAATAACTACGGCTATTGCCAATTAGAATTTGACCAAGATGGAAATGCACTTACCTGGTTTAACTTTACCGGTGAACAGGGATATGGTGATGACTATAAATTTGTTCCAACAGAAAATCAATGGAAATGGCGTTCAGTACAAATTGATCCAAATTCATTCGGATTGGATGCAACACGACCATTTGTACTAAAAGTTGGAGCTACAACAGGAAATTGGGACACCGGCACATACGAACTAAACTTAGATTATATAGTGTTTACAACCACTCCGTTAGATCCAAATCTCAATACTGATGATTTATAGTATTTAATTGTTATTAGCAAAATGGAAAGAGGCGGTTATAATGTTATTATGAGAAATTCTTTAAATTTCTCATAATAACATTAACCAAAATTAAAACCCTTTTTATGTTTATTCTAACAACTATTAGTGTTAGATAATAATTTTTTAGACAGCCGCCTCTTTCATCTTAAAAAAAGAAAAAATCTTATACAATTTCTATAAGCTATCATAAATGATTAATTAAATTTATTAACAAGGAAACAAGTATAACGAGTAGTTACAGATGTTTTAAGTCTTACAACTAACTATTATCAGTTAATGACTAAAAAACACAAACAGCTAAAGCCCTCATTAAAAAGATTTCTAAAACCAAGACAATCACCTCCACAAAAGGACATGAATAAAATATTAAAAATCAAACGTTTAACCTAAATTTATTCGCATGAACCTATTAAAGTTTAAACTATTAGCACTATTGGCAATTTTACTCTTTGGAGTATCTTGTTCTAATGACGATAATGATGAACCAACAGGCACAGCTCCGGTATTAACAAGTTCTTCTCCTGCCAATGGAGCAACAGATATAGCCATTACATCCGGTAATTTAACTATCACGGTAGTTTTTGATCAAAACATTACATTCAATTCTTCAGACTATACAAAAATAACACTAGATAATGCCGTTATTAAAAGTGCAAATGCCAGCAATGCAACATTAACCATACAAGCCGGCAGTATAGCAGAAGGCACCTCTTATACACTTATTATTCCGGAAGGTATTGTAAAAGGAACCGGAGACCTCTACAATAAAGAAATTTCAATTTCATTTACTACAAAAACAGGCACAGCATTAGTAAGTCCTGTAGATAGTGAAGCTACAGAAAACACCAAAAAACTCTATACCTTTTTACAATCTATCTACGGCACCAAAACGCTCTCATCAACTATGGCTACAGTTAGCTGGAATACTATCGAAGCAGAGAATGTGTATAAACTCACCGGAAAATATCCGGCTATTAATTGTTTTGATTTTATTCATATACAATATTCTCCTGCCAATTGGATTGATTATTCTGATATTACTCCGGTTGCTGATTGGGCAAATAATGGCGGAATTGTATCATTAATGTGGCATTTTAATGTACCCGTTAAAGAGGGGTCAAACCAATATACTTACAGTTCAAAAGAAACCACTTTTAGTGCCTCAAATGTTTTTACAGACAACACATGGGAAAACACCTATTTTTACGAACAAATAGACAAAGTAAGTGCGGTATTACTACAATTGCAAGATGCGGGCATCCCTGCAATATGGAGACCTTTTCACGAAGGAGCCGGAAATTATTATGCCGGAGGCGATGCGTGGTTCTGGTGGGGATACGAAGGCCCCGAAATATATGTAAAACTCTGGAAATTAATGTTTGAGTATTTTAATCAAAAAGGAATTCACAATCTTATTTGGGTATGGACAACAGAAAATAACGGCGATGGTGCTTATTATCCCGGTGATGATTATGTTGACATTGTAGGTCGCGATTTATACGGCAAAAATGCAACCGAAAGTTACAACCAGTGGAATACCGTCAACACCGATTACCAACAAAAAATGGTCGCCCTTTCTGAATGTGGCAATAAAGTAAACGGACGTACCATTATCAGTTCACAAGCCATTATTCCGGAACAATGGTCAAAAGGATGCCAATGGCTCTACTTTATGCCTTGGTATGATTATGATTATGATACCGGAAACGCCAATACCAATGTAATATGCAGCGATTATTTCTGGACAAGTGCCATGACTCGTAATTATGTATTGAAAAGAAATGATGTTGCTTACCTTAATTTACACAACTAAAAAGAAAAATCATGAATAAGTTTTTGATGTTTATTGTTGTGATAGCGATCATTTCGTGTAACAAAACAACAAATAAAACCAAATCTAACAACAATACGCCGCCTAACAGTGTTTCGCAAACCGAAACCTTGTTAAAAAATCTATTTTCATTACGAGAAAAAGGATACCTGTTTGGACACCAAGACGATACACTTTACGGAATAGGCTGGGAAGGAGACAATGACAGAAGTGATGTAAAAAGTGTATGTGGTGATTATCCTGCTTTAATAGGATTTGATATTGGCGATATAGAATTAGACAGTACAAAGAACTTGGACAAAGTACCCTTTGATAAAATTCGCAAAGCCATTATAGACCAATACAACCGCAATGGATTGGTAACTATAAGCTGGCATGCCAATAACCCTGCAACCGGAGGCAATTGCAATTCCATAGATGCAAACGGCAATTCAGCAATAGCTTCTATTTTGCCCAATGGCAAAAATTACAATACATTTCAACAGCGGCTTTCAAAAGTTGCGGCTTTTCTTCAATCACTAAAAACAGAAAACGGCACGGCCATACCCATTATTCTACGCCCTTGGCACGAACATACCGGAAACTGGTTTTGGTGGGGACAAAACTCTTGCTCCAAAGAAGAATATATTGCTCTATGGCGAATGACACACAATTATTTAGACTCCAAAGGGTTAAATAACATCATTTATGCTTATTCTCCCGATATTAGAGAAAATTATATGGAACGCTATCCCGGGGATGAATACGTAGATATTTTAGGATTGGACTTATACCAATTTGGTATTAAAGGACGTAAAAATTATCTGGAGAAACTTCATAAAAAACTTACGGAAATAAAAAAACTGGGCGAAAAACACCACAAGCTAATTGCTTTAACAGAAACCGGATGTGAAGGTATTCCCGATGCCAATTGGTGGACAGGCACACTCAAACCACTATTAGATGAATATCCTTTATCATATGTAATGGTATGGCGAAATGCCCGGGAAAAACCGGAACATTTCTATGTTCCGTATCCGGGGCAAGATTCGGAAGCCGATTTTGTTTCTTTTTACAATGCACCAAATACTTTATTTATTAAAAATTTACCAAAAATTTATGACCCCATTTAAACCTTGTTGGATTTAAATGAAAATCAGGAGTTTTTAGTTTTGTTGAAGGTTTTTTTGAATTGACCTCGCCTTTACCAAACGGAGAGTTAGCAGGGCTGTGAAAGAAAGAAAAGACAAAGTTAAAAATTAAAAAAAGTTTAAATGAGTTCTATAAATAAAAAAACGTTTTTACTTAATGAAGATGAAAAAATCATTTGAGGAAATATGTTCAGAAAAAATACAACATCATAAAGAACTTTTAGCGTTAAAAAACAGTAAGACAAAAGATACCAATGGTTGGTTTCAACGCTATAAAAATCCTGTATTAACAGCCGCTCATATCCCCATACACTGGCGATATGATTTGGATAAAAAAACCAATCCGTTTTGTATGGAACGCATTGGTGTTAATGCTGTTTTAAATGCAGGAGCCATAAAGTGGAAAGGAAAATACCTATTGGTGGCACGCGTAGAAGGCATGAATAGAAAATCTTACTTTGCCATAGCAGAAAGCCCTAATGGTATAGACAATTTTAAATTTTGGGAGCGTCCTATCATCATACCTAATACCAGCGACCCGGCTACAAACATTTATGACATGAGACTTACAGCCCACGAAGACGGATGGGTATACGGCATATTCTGTGTAGAGCGTAAAGACAAAAACGTTCCTGCCGACGACTTGTCTAGTGCAGTAGCAGCAGCAGGTATTGCACGCAGTAAAGATTTAATTAATTGGGAACGATTACCCGATTTAAAATCAAAAAGCCAGCAGAGAAACGTAGTACTGCATCCAGAATTTGTAAATGGTAAATATGCCCTCTACACCAGGCCTCAAGACGGATTTATAAATGCCGGTAATGGTTTTGGCATTGGATGGGCCTTAGTAGATGATATTACCCATGCTGAGGTAATCAACGAAAAAATTATAGACAAACGTATTTATCACACTATAAAAGAGTTGAAAAACGGAGAAGGCCCTCAACCAATAAAAACAAAACACGGATGGCTGCATTTAGCACATGGCGTAAGAGGTTGTGCCTCTGGACTGCGTTATGTATTGTATCTTTACATGACTGCTTTAGATAAACCTGATAAACCCATTGCCAACCCCGGAGGATATTTTATGGCTCCGGAAGGCATAGAGCGTGTAGGCGATGTATCAAACGTATTGTTTTCAAACGGATGGATTGCAGATGATGACGGAACTGTTTATATTTATTATGCCTCATCAGATACGCGTGTGCATGTAGCTACTTCTACCATAGACCGCCTGATAGACTATTGTATAAACACACCTCAGGACGGATTAAGAACATCTGATTATGTGCTAACCATCAATAAATTAATAGACAAGAATGCTAAGTTAGCAAGATAATAAAATGAAGATGTTAAAGTTACGGGAAAAAATTGGCTATGGTTTTGGAGACATGTCTTCTTCTATGTTTTGGAAGTTGTTTGGTTCCTATTTAATGATATTTTACACCGATGTATTTGGTATTTCAGCGGCCGTTGTGGGTACTATGTTTTTGATAACCCGTATATGGGATGCCGTTTCAGATCCTATTATGGGTATCATAGCCGACCGTACCCACACCAAATGGGGGCGGTTCAGGCCTTATCTGCTATGGATGGCAATTCCCTTTGCCATTATTGGTGTTTTAACATTTTACACCCCAAATGTAAGCCTGAGCAACAAAATAATTTATGCCTACATCACTTATTCTCTGATGATGACACTCTACACCGTTGTAAACGTTCCGTATGCATCACTGCTGGGAGTAATGAGTCCAAATCCGAAAGACAGAAACACATTGGCTACATTTAGAATGGCATTTGCCTATGCCGGCAGTTTTATTGTACTATTAATGTTTATGCCTATTGTAAATTCATTTATCGGAGGTTCTGAAAATATTGCTATTATTCAATCCAGTTGGACAAAAGGCGTGAGTATTGTAGCAGCAATATGTGCTGTTTTATTCATACTTACATTTGCACTAACCAAAGAGCGGGTAATACCCATTAATGAAGAAAAGAACAAACTGAAAAATGACCTTAAAGATTTAGCCAAAAACAAACCTTGGTGGATATTACTCGGTGCGGGTATTTCTGCACTTATTTTTAATTCTATACGCGATGGTGCTACTGTTTATTACTTTAAATACTACGTAGTAGAAGAAAATTTTACAGACATCAATTTTATGGGATTCACTTTTGTGCTAAGTGGCCTTTATTTGGCAATAGGACAAGTAGCCAACATAATTGGCGTTATTCTGGCAGCACCTGTAAGCAACAAAATCGGCAAGAAAAAAACCTATATGGGAGCTATGGTTATTGCTACCCTATTTAGTATTTTCTTCTTTTGGTTAGAAAAAGACCAGTTGACACTTATCTTCTTGTTACAAATAATTATTAGTGTCTGTGCCGGCAGTATTTTTCCGCTTTTATGGTCTATGTATGCAGATTGCACAGATTATTCAGAATTTAAAACCGGCAATAGAGCCACAGGGTTAATTTTCAGTTCTTCATCTATGAGTCAAAAATTTGGATGGGCTTTCGGCAGTGCCCTTACAGGCTGGCTACTGGCATTTTATGGTTTTGAAGCCAATACTACGCAAAATACAGAGACTATTAAAGGAATAAAAATGTTTATGAGCTTTTTGCCTGCCGTAGGCACATTGCTATCAGTTATTTTTATCAATTTGTATTCATTAAATGAAGAACAGATGAAAAACATTATTGAAAAATTAAACGTTCGCAGGGCAAAAAATACTTCAGATGACAATCAATAATCCGGAACAGTTAAAAAAAGAAGCCTTAAGCCTTTTAGAAGAGAATATACTTCCGTATTGGATCAATTTAACAGACAATAAATACGGAGGGTTTTACGGACAGGTAACGGGCAAAGAAGAATTGGTTAAAAATGCACCCAAAGGCGGTGTGTTGCATGCTCGTATTTTGTGGACATTTTCCGCAGCGTACCGTATTTTAAAAAAAGAAGAATATCTACTGGCAGCAACACATGCCAAAGATTTTCTGCTCAAAAAATTTATAGACAAAAAACACGGAGGCATCTATTGGTTATTGGATAATAAGGGAAACCCTATCAATACAAAAAAACAAATCTACGCACAAGGATTTGCCATTTACGGACTCAGTGAATATTATCGCATTACAAAAGACGAAGATGTATTAAAGGAAGCAATAGCCTTGTTTAAACTTATTGAAAAACACAGTTTTGACAAGGAATACGGTGGTTATCTTGAGGCTTTTAAGCAAGACTGGTTGCCCATAGAAGATATGCGTCTGAGTGCAAAAGATGAAAATGCAGTAAAAACCATGAATACGCATTTGCATATTCTGGAACCTTATACCAACCTGTATAGCGTCTGGAAAGACAAAACACTAAAAACACAACACCAAAATTTAATAACTATTTTCTTAGAGAAAATTCTTAATTCGGAAACCCATCATTTGAATTTATTTTTTGACCGCAATTGGAAAAATCAAAAACAGATTATCTCCTACGGGCATGATATTGAGGCAACATGGCTGCTT
>PDWJ01003453.1_pt1 | contig 15122 bp, 14 predicted proteins | sample 1430881 | NCBI WGS metagenome assembly PDWJ01 (sample SAMN01162460, study PRJNA174530) | Oral metagenome, whole genome shotgun sequencing project. | biome: Marine environment; feature: Marine mammal; material: Swab sample of the gingival sulcus; isolation source: swab sample of gingival sulcus... | reverse complement strand
GCGACGCCAGTACGCGGTGGAGCTTTGTCTTTCGCGTAACGTTCCGCGAAGCGGGTTGTCCTAGCGAAACGATAAAGCGAAACGATTTCAGTACCAGGAGCGTTTCAATCGCAAAACAAAAAACGAAATTTCTCACTCGAAATGCAAATTAGACTATTCATCAATCAACAAGACAAGCGCCGAAAACCTTATCCAAAAACTATAATTTCAAGCTCTTTTTCATCAACTTAACCGCAGCTGCTGGGTTAACCTTACCAAGTGCACCAAGCGACGCCATAATGTAGTCGTTATCGATCAGTATTTTGGCCTCTTTCGTTGGGTATAGCTTATCGCCCTTGTTGCTTAATGCAACTGACTTTAAGATATCAATCCGCGCCGGTAAGCGCGTTAACGCGCCACCTGTGCCAACGATATACTGCACACTGGTGAGGTCTTTACCAACCGCTAAAGTTTTGCGTGAGCCACCGTAGAGCGTTCTAAAGCCACCTGCATGGCGCTCAACTGCTAAGAGCACTGCTTCTTTTGCCAGTCGTTCAACAAACTTTTTTTGTTGTGGGTCAACTGGTATTGGTACATGATTGGCAATTAAATTGTCAAGCGTAGCACGATCGACTTTTAGGTCAGTCATCAAGTTGTCATGACCGATCCGTTCAACGATATTGTGCATATTGACATAAACGCCTAAGTCGCCTTCAACTGTCCGTTTGGCAACGGGTTCAGGACTCAATAAAATATCGTTGATATCATCTGAGCCTTCTGTTACCGAATGTAAATCAGTAGTTGCACCACCGACGTCAAAGACGATTAGATCACCGATTTCTGCCTTTAACAGTTTGGCTGCTTCCATTACCGCACCTGGCGTTGGAATAATTGGACCATTGACCATGTCGCGTACACTGGTCATACCAGGTGCATGAATAATGTGTTCTTCAAAGACGTCTTGTATCACGTCACGGGCAGGTTCGACATTGAGCACGTCTATTTTAGGATAGACATTGTCGACAATGCGCAATAGATGCAACTTACCGACTTCATCAAAAATTAACTTGACTTCTTCATGATTTTCAATGTTGCCACCATAAATGACCGGTACGTCAAAATCGGCGGCGGCAATTGCTTCGGCGTGTGCAATTGCCGTATCGCGCTCGCCATAGTCGACGCCGCCTGCGATTAATATAATATTGGGGTGAACGTCACGTATTTTTTGAAGATCAGTGCGCCTAAGTTTACCTGCTGTGACCAAGTGAATGTTGGCGCCGGCGCCAAGCGCCGCCTCGCGGGCGGCCTTAGCGGTCATATCGTAGACTAAGCCGTGCACTGTCATTTTCAAACCACCGGCAGCCGAACTGGTTGCTAGTAGTTGCTGATATTCAATTTTGTCAACGCTAAGTCGTTTTTTAAGGTCGTCAATTGCGCCGTTTAGACCGATATTGACATCACCTTCTAAAACCGATGTCGGCGCCTGCCCTTGACCAATAAACTTGGGGTCAGCGCCATTGATATCATCAAATGCATTAATCACTGTTGTGGTGCTGCCTATTTCAGCTACGAGTATGTCGATCTTCATAATATCTCCGTTTTATTCGATCCCTTTGCGTTTTTTGAGTTCTTTAACAATAAAGGTTGCCACGTTAACACCACGGTCATAACGACCAAAACCTTGATCCATGCCATTTTGACGGGCAATTTCAGGTGTGACCTGTGTGCCACCAGCACAGATAATCAACTTTTCACGCACGCCTTTTTCAGTGGCGTAATCGTGAATGCGCTTCATATTTTTGTAGTGAATGTCATCGTGTGAAATAATGGTCGATGCCAAGATGACGTCAGCATCTGATTCAATGGCAGCGTCAACTAACTTTTCAATTGGACAAGATGTGCCCAAGTACTCAGCGTCGATACCATACTTTTCAATGCCGCCGTGTTTGATGTCGATGACTTCGCGTAGACCAACTGAGTGTTCGTCTTCGCCAACGGTGGCTGCAACGATCTTAACGCCATAGTCTTTAACATAGGCTCTGATTTCGTCGTCGCTCATGATTTCAGGCAGTGGCGGTATTTCAAGTTTAGACATATCGATGTCTACTTCTAAGCGCCCTTTGACCTGAACACGCGTACCTTCTGATGGGTGCATCACTTCGACGTGAATAACTTCAGGATCTTGCATATTTTGTTTTTTAGCAAGTTCTAATGCCGCAAATTCAGCTGTTCTAGCATCAGTCGGCAAAAAGTACTCAGTGACGACGGTTTGGTCACCAAGCCATTCGACTTCGGGCGTCAAAAGATGCGAATTACGGTATTTTTCGGTTTTATCCATACGCAAGTTGACATTGTCAATGTCGTCGAGTTCGTCGATATAAATAATTTTTTCAGGTTTTTCAAAGGTGCAACCACCAATTAATGAAGCGGGATCATCGACTGCATTGGCATCGTACTGAGCGACGTTGTTATAGCCGTAGTGAGCTGTAACAGGTGCCATGTAGTCTTCATCGCGAACAAAGACGGTACCTGCACCAATGCCGCCATCAATGCGACGGACAATACCATCGCCATTGCGCTCTGGGAACATACCAGAATCGACAAAGTTACCCTTTTCAACCGAATTAAAGTAGCCGCCATCTTCAATGACTTGTTCTAAGTATAAAATAGCGCGCTCCTTGAGTTCGCGTACTTTATCAGGTAAAAAACCTTCTTTGCGCAGTTCGACCATAGCCGATAAGTCGTCCATTGTGACCAGTGATTGTTTCGCTGTATCACAGGCCTCAATATTGTAAACATGCCATGGCACATTACGACCTTCGTCAGGCGTAATGGTCGATTGAATATCAGCTCTAGTTAAGCGTGAAATTAACATGTTCAAGACGTGTGTGACTGTTGCTTCGCGTGAAGATGACGTAATGTACTTGGTGTTCATCTGGGCACGCATTTTGTAATCTGTAAAGAAGTCGCGCAGTGCTACGGCATAAGGCAAGTCAAATTTTAGCGACGGCGCCGGTGCTGCTGTCGGCGGCACTGTCGACAAACAGATATTTGATTTTTTCATGCCAACTTTTGCAGAGAACAACGAATTAATACCGTGTTGTACCATCAGTTCTGGCATAACTTTCCAAGCGTCACGCGCTGTTGCGTTGGCGTTATGCGCACCATCGATTTGTGCAATGTCAGCCCATGTCATTATTTTTTTAGACTCTGCAGCGTCGATAAACGAACGTACCATGTTGACATTTCTGTAAAGTACGTTGTACTGCGGGTCTTGGTGCGCGCCATTGACGCCTTCCTCAGCGAACATAACGGCAATGTCAGGTCCTGCAACACCCGAAATATACGAGTGATAATTAATTGGTCGACCGACTTCTTCTTCAATTAAATCAAGTGCTTTGCGGTGGGCACGCACTTGTTTTCTAGAAATCGGCACGCCGCCGATACCCTGTGGGGTACCTTCGATTAAACCGTCAAAGTGCGATTGACCGGCTGTACGAATAACCATGATGTGGTCGGCACCATGCCAAGCACTCATACGCATCCGTCTGATGTCATCTTCAAAGCGACCAGATGCAATTTCAGTGGTAATTGTCTCCATCGGCTGTGGGTCTAGGTTGTCAAAGTATTGTGATGCTGGAATACCAACGCTCTTTTCAAGCGGCGCAGCACACTCTTGGTAAGTAAATTTACCCATCTTTAAGTCTTTGATATTTTCACGCCAAATCCAACCGCGACGCTTAGGTCGATAGTTTTCTAAATCTTTAAGAAGTTCTCTAATATCCAATTTGGTTTCTGCTACTAAAGACATTATTGACCTCCTTTAAAAATTTCTACAGCATCGTCCCAGTATTTGCCATCGATCATAGCTAAGCCTGCTTCACGCAGGCTGATATTTTTTTCTTTAGCAATGCGGTAGACGACGTGTCCAACACCCTTACCCATTAAACCGCGGTCAATGGCGCCCTCAACAAGTGGCTTAACTTCTAAACTAGAAAAACCCATGCGCAAAAGTACTGAACGCTCTACCGACGGTGATGTATGTGATCTTGCAAGTTCTAACATTGGGTCGACGATTTGTTCAATCAGTTCCCAAAATTTGTCTTTTAATTGCTCATCAGATAAATCTGCAAGATGTTTACGGCGAACAGCGTAATCATCATCTCTAACTACTGCACCTTTCATCTGTTACCTCCCCTAATCTACAAACTGTTGAGTACCGACATCACGTAATCTCGGTCAGTATTTGTCTCTGCTACCAAGTAGTCAATGTCAACATCAGTCAGCTTTTCTTTTTCTATGTTACCAATTGCGTTTTTAATACATGATTTACGCAATTTATCTAAATCAAAGTCACGCGCTTTGATCAACGAGGGGTGCTCAGGCAGTATAATTGACTGGCCAGGGACTTCTTGATCAGGGTCGCCAAACTTTAAGTCGATACTATTTTGTCTTGCAAAACTAAGTTGCGGCTGAATCCCTTTGCCAGCGCCTGTGTATTCAGTTTCTTGCACGACGATTATTTTATCTTGGTCCATTTCAGTGGCAATAGCCAAAGCGGCAACCAATGAGGTGTTGCCAGCAGGACCACGCTCAATGCCTTCGAGTTGTGCCAACGCCTCTGTCATGTAAAAAACTTCACCTTGTTTAACAGTGACGTAGCGATCCATATAGCGCAGTGGTCGACCCGCTGAACGCGGTACATCAGAGCGGTCTGGCAACGTTGTGAACGGAATGCCAAAGCCAGTGTGCCCTGTCGTGAATGACTTGCGGTTAAAATCATTGTCGCTCGCCATGTGTAAACCTGATAAATCAACACTTGCTGCAACAACTTTAGTGTTTTCTGCTCCTGCCTTGATAATGCCGCGCGCCGTACCCGTTAAGTTACCACCACCAGCATTGGTGCAGACGACGACATCGGGGTCTTTACCCTCGCGCTCGCGCATTTGCATGACCAATTCGTAACCAAGCGTTTCAACGCCTGCAATGCCAAATGGCGTATAGAGCGATGCGTTAAAATAACCCGTTTCTTCAAGCAATTGCAAGAAAGTATAGAACAGTTCAGGGCCAACTGTCAGCTGTACAACTTCAGCACCGAGTGCTTCACACTTGCGCGCCTTTTCAATTATTTCAGGTTGACCTTTCATGTTTGAATCAAAACACTCTTGTACAATAATGCACTTGAGGCCGTACATGGCAGCTTGCGATGCCACTGCTGCACCATAGTTGCCACTGGTTGCTGCAATAACGCCCTTATAGCCGTTTTTATAAGCGTGGTAAACCGATGTTGCGGCACGTCTTGCCTTATAACTACCCGACGGGTTAGACGCTTCATCTTTGACGAAAATGCGTGCGCCCTTACCCGGTTTTGATATCTTTCTAGCTAAAGCTGTCATATTTTTTAGTTCGAGTAACGGCGTATTGCCAACACCAACATTATGTTGAATTTTTTGAATTTCTTCAAGTGTATAACCAGTCTTTTTCATCATGCCTTCGTAGTCGAAAGCGATGTTGTCCTGTTCAAATTCAGTGTAGTCGACCCCGACTGCTGCTTCCATAATTTGATTGCGGCGGCTCATAACGCCTTGATAACTCATATCTTTCATTCGGCACCTCCAAATAAAATTGCTTTTAGTTGTAAGCCAATTTGGAAAATTTCAGGAACATGTTCACCAAATGAATGGCGATAAGTTGGGTTTTCTTCAACCAATTTACCTTCAACAAGCCGACCAGTTATTGTCTTAATAGTAACCTGATCTTTTAAATTTGCATCTTCCGTAAGGAAACCACGTACCCACATTTCCAGCGGCACCTGCTTGGTGTCGCTGGGCACTTGTGGCGCGCGCTCTTCTGGCGTTAAAATTATATTGTGAACATTGACATAATCACCTTTTTTAGCCATGTTTACTCCTTTATTCTAAATTTTCAATTCTATCGCGTAAATCGCCCATAATTGCTCTTGGCACTGGTAAATCTAGCATTGTTTTTAAGCCAGGGCTAGCGTTGATGACTTGCGGTATCATATTGACACACATTGCAATTGTACCCAAGCCACCTTCGGTTTCAGGCTTAATTGACATATTGATCTCAGGTGTTCCTTTAAGCGTAATATAATCGCCAGTATGAACGCCAACCTGTTCAGGTTCAATTTGTTGCGGATGATACATATCGATTAACAATTCACCATTAACATAGCCTTGTCCAGTCATATTAACGCCTGCAACATTGCCTGCAGCGGCGAAACCATGTGGAGATTTTCTGTCGACATCTGTTACAATTGGCTTCATTTGTGTTTCAATTTTATCAACTTTCCAGCCTAGTGCATCGCCAATCATTGTGATAGACTCAGCGAATCCAACGTGACCAGATAGCGAACCATCAGCAACACCTTTATTAAACGCGTCAACTGTAATACCAACACCTTGTTCTTCCATAACGGTGTGACCAAATGGTGACAGTGAATTGATACGCTCTGCCTTTGCGCTGTCAACATGTGTCATTGCACCACTTAAAACAACGACAAGTAAGTCCATAATTAAACCAGGGTTAATGCCTGTACCTAAAATACTAACGCCGTTCGCTTTGGCAATTTCATCTAATTGTTTTGCAAGTTCAGGATTTTGCGCTTGAGGATATGCCATTTCTTCAGCAGTAGAAATAACGTTAAGTTTTTGCTCTAAGCAGAATTTTAATCTAGGGAAAGCCGTTTCTGTAAATGAATCAGTCGCTGTCAAAACAACGTCACAGCAACCAACAGGGAATGCTTTTTCAGGTTCTTTAATAAAGTAAACTTCAGGTCTGTCGCCTCTTTCTACACCTAAATACTCGTACATCTCTTTACCGGCACGCTTTGCATTGCGGTCACAAACTGCAACGATTTCAACACCTTTTTTCTCGACGAGCATCTTAGCCATACCACTACCCATTGCTCCGAAGCCCCAAATACCAACTCGTACATTTCTCTTCATAAATCTAACCTCCATTTTTTATTATAATACTACTATGTAACTGTTCAGTCATGCCACACAACATCGCGTCATCTTGACATTAAACCTAAGATTTTTGATTTCAACTTTGCTTTTTCTCGAAATGTGAATTTGACTGAGCATAACCATATAATGCAAATTACGTGCCAAAAATTATTGATGTAATTTTACTTAATTAACCAAAATATAGCAAAATATTTTGCGTTAAAGGCAAAAAGTTTTGCGTTAAGCAAAATGTTTTGCGCTTAGCTGAAAATCATTATAAATTATACTTTTTAATTTTATATTGTAAGTTTTGTCTTGAGATGCCAAGCGATTTAGCAATTCTCGTTATATTGCCACCATAATACGTAAAATGGTCGACAATAATTTGTTTTTCAATGCGCGCTATTTCACTATTTAAATCAATCTGTTGTCCTTTGGGCAGCGCTATTTTTTCTTCGCTTTGTTTAACGGTTGCTGCTGCTTTTAAATCTTTTTGCATAATGATTTCTTGCCAATGCAGTGGTAAATGTTCGCGCTTTATGATGCGTTCATCGCCCACCATATTAAGCGATGACTCTAGAAAATTAAGTAATTCACGCACGTTGCCTTTCCAATCATAGCTATATAAATGCGGCGTGATCTCTTCGTCGATATACCAAACATCTTTGCCTAATTTATTGTTCATTTGATAGAGAAAACGGCTGATTAGTAAGTCGATATCGCGCGGTCGCTCACGCAAGCTAGGAATATTTATCGACATCACATTGATACGATAATAAAGGTCATGCCTGAGTTCACCGCTCTCTAATAAAGCTTTGGGTTTTTGATTGGTAGCTGCTATAATTCTGACATCGACCGCAATATCTTTTAACCCACCAATTCGTCTGATGTAATTTTCTTGTAAGACGCGCAATAACTTTGATTGTAGATTGAGCGACATTGAATTGAGTTCGTCTAAGAATAATGTACCGCCATCAGCTTGTTCAAATATACCTGGTCGATCTACAGCACCAGTAAAACTACCGCGCGTCGTACCAAATAGCGTTGCTTCTAACAACGTTTCAGGAAGCGCTGCACAGTTTACTGCGATAAATGGCTTTTGACTGCGTTCGCTTTCAGAATGTATACTTTGCGCAAACAGCTCTTTGCCCGTTCCTGTTTCACCGTAAATAAGTACATTAGAGCTGCTTTGCGCCGCTTTTAATGCCTGCTTAACTGCACGCAAATACTTAGGGTCTTCACCAATTAACATGTCAAATGAATAGTGTTTATCGCTTTTACTCTTACGTTGCGGCTTAATTAATTGCTGACGTAATTTGATCAGTTCTTCTGATAAATCACTTACCTCTGTGACATTACCAGCAATTTCTATTGCGCCAATTAATGTCTTGCCATCGTATAATGGCAAAGTTGTATTGACTGTGACAATCGGCTTACCCGCTAAATTTAGATATTTCTGACTAGAGCGATGGATTGGCTGACCTGTCTTTAGGACAGTTAGTAATGTAGAATTGTCGTCTTGCCAACCGCTATAGGCTTCTAAGATGTGCTTTCCGACAACGTCTTCAGCTACCATGCCTTCAATTTTTTCCATTGCTTTGTTATAGATAATTGTCTTGCCATTTTGGTCGACGACATGAATACCTTCATCGACATTTGCCATTGTAACAGTTAAGACAACATCAAAAAAGTTTTTATTCAATATGCTCACCTAATCGCTTTAAACTTATTATTATATAGTTTTCTGGCAGTTTCGGGCGAGTCATCACCCGTCGCATTTTTAACTGGTGCAAATTCGAGTTCGCGTTCAACTTGTAGTACTGCCATATCGGAAAACGCAGGAAAAATATCAAAGATAAAAAGTTCAAACTTATAGCCGTTCGGTTCAGTAGGCGTTATCGTATTGCCGTCTTCGGCCAAATAGGCAATTTTTTTAGTTGCCAAATGATAGTTAAGCGGTTTTTCAAGATAAATTTTAAGGATATCTAAACTAAGACAGTAATTGCCAATATTGCCGCCACGATAAAGCAGTTTACCGGCGTCATCGCGCGCCTCAAGCATTTCAGCAGACAGTTCAGAATATTCGACAATGGTTGGTCTGCCATCGACCATACAAGGAATACCAACTTTTTCAGATGGCGATGTCTTTTCAACAACCTTGGCAGAACAAGCAGATTGCGCGGCAATTGTGTAGCCGATAAACAGGGGGTCAGCAATGTTGACGATGGCATTATCGACATTGAATACAAATAGCCAATCACAGCCTTCTACCATTAATTTTTCAATTATTTTATTTTCTTTTAGCGCGCGAAAACAACCGCCATTGCCATCGGGGCTACGACTTATTTTAGTGTCGCTTTCAATAATGATTTTACCGTCAAAATCGACTGCTTCGATCATACCTTGTTCAAAAAATGTAATCTTTTCTCTTGGGTAATCAAAGTAATTGTTTGCTTCAAAATATTTTACTGTCGCCGAATGATTGAGTGCGCTGGTCATTATTAACCAATGCATAGCATGTCCTGTTGCACTATTCTGGCGTTTTAGATAATTGGCATGTAATTCAAACAGCGATTTACCACCAGACACACCGATGTCGTAGGTGCCTTTAGGGCCGTCGTGACCAAGTCTTGAACCCTGACCACCTGCCAGCAACAAAGCCGCTACCTTGCCTTCTTTAAGTGCTTTGTTACCAATTCTAATATAGTTTTCAATTTGTTCTGCTGTCGGCTTATGCGGTAAAATAGGCGAAATTGTTTGCGGTTGAATAGAAGTTGTATTGCCATGACATAATGAATCGTAGAGTGAATTAATTTTGCCAATGTCAATTTGATTGATTTGCTGTTTAAAAATCTGTCTTTGGGGTTCGCCTAAAGATTTACAATGCGCATATAAATGTGCTTGACGATTATTGTAATTTTGATCATTTTGCATATTCCACCTCACAAAAATAATTTTACGCTCTTTACTATATTATCACACTAAACTAGAAAAAAATAGTCTAGCGCAAAATTTTTTGCTAATAACATTTATATTCTTAAAACTAGATTAAATATTAATCAAAATATTATTATTAAAGTCATTCTGGCCAATAAATAGGGTATGATAGTTATGAACAGTTTTTTATGACAAAATGGAGGTATACATATGATTAAGACATTTATAGGTATGATACTATCACTTAATACGGTTGGTATCGTCATTGTTTTGGCAATTATTGCAATTTTAGTCATTGCATTTGCCGTCAACATTGGCTTGATTATTACATACAAAAAACTTGAAGATGACCTGCAAAATGAAGAACATCGTGAAAAGCGCATCTTTGACGATTTTATGTTAAATGATATTGTCAGTGACTACACTGAAGCATCATCAAAACACTATGGTGAAATCAATACGCAGGCTATTATTGAAAAGCGCATGAGCACACATATGCGAGCGTCTGCTTTGGGTGAACGCTTTGTTAAAACTTCAGTTAGTTTAATGATTATTTTAGGTCTTGTCGGTACTTTTTTTGGCTTGACAATATCAATTTCACGACTTGTGACATTATTGGGGCAAGATGTTGAACAGGCTTTGGCAATTAACGCTTCGATTACTGATAGTTTAATTAACGCTTTATCTGGTATGTCAGTTGCCTTTGTAACATCATTGTTTGGTATATCAGCGTCAATTATAATGACCTTATTTAATTTATTTTTCAACGCGCCTGATAAGCGTATTAGTTTAATGGCGCAGATTGAAGAATACTTAGATAACCGTTTGTTCAAAGAAGTACGTGAAGACTACGCCAAATATTCTACTGCTAAAGGTGGTGATGGTGTAGCCGTACAAGCAGGCCAAGGCATTGATGCACAATCGCTAAAAGTGCTCACCAATGCCCTGATCAATCGCCTTTATGGCGTTACGGGCGAACTGGCGAACACTGCTGAAAGCATTAACAATTCGGTTAATAGCTTTGAGAAGTCTCTGACGGTATTTAGTGAAAGCGCGCGCGACTTTAGAGAATTTAACCATCACTTAAAAGATAATATTCAGCGCATGAGTTTGTCTTTTAGCGATTTTACAAATGAAATTAACCACAACAGCAAAATATTGGCCGATGGTTACAAAGAGATTAAGGCACTAAACGAGCAGCTCAGTCATACTGACGAAAACAAACCCGAAGAGACAATTACTGGTTAAAAACGGAGGTAGTTATGAAAACGAGAAAGCGTTATTACGCTGAAGCGATCAGTTCTGATACGTTTTGGCCCTCCTTTACTGACTTAATATCAACATTTGTATTGATACTATTTACACTTGTTCTTTTGGCGTTTATCCAAAATATTGTCACAGGAAACAATTTAGACTACGCCAAAAAGCAACTGATGGATACACAAAAAAAACTTGAATCATCAAAAGCCGAAATTAGTCAGGCTGAAAATCAATTACGCCTTATTCAAGATGAATTGGCTGATACGAAAGCAGAAATTGAAATTGGACAAATTGCTTTAAAATTATCGCAAGAACAAGTTGAAGAACAAAGTAAAATTATTGCTGAAAGCAATCGCGAACTGGGTAATTTGCGTTCGCGCTTACAAGGTGTCGCTCTACTTCGTATTGATGTTCTAAAAAATGTTAAGTCAAGTGTTGAAAGTAAACTGGGTGAAACAAACGCATCTGGCGAACCCTTAGTAACGATTAGTGAAGCCGGTAATATCGTCATTAATGAAGGTTTGGTTTTTGACTTCAACTCGGCGACAATTAAGCCTGAAGGCGAAAAATTATTAGCCAAACTATCTGACGCGTTTAAAAGTGTTTTAGACAAGTACGAAGTTAGAAAGAATATTGAGAGCATTGTCATACAAGGCCATACCGATTCGCGCGGCGATGAAGCCGTCAACAGACGATTATCAGCTGAGCGCTCAGGCGCCGTCATTACCTATATGTTTAATGCTAACCCGATACTGGCATCTAGGTACGGCGAATACTTTGCATCGTCAGCCTATTCAGAATATCGTCCTGTTGTGCTTGGCAAAACCGAAGAAGCCTATGCCAAAAATAGACGTATCGAAATTTCAATTGTGTTAAAAGATTCTGAAGTACAAAATGTAATTGATGAGTATTTAGAAGATACCAAGCAGTTAATTGAAGAAAGTGGTAATTGATTGAAATTATATAAATACTAATGCTAAAAGCCCTATTACAGGGCTTTTTTGCTTGTATATTATTTTATTACGGCCTGTCATCTGGACTAGCGCGTAGCAGAATGGAGAGCTCTCGTTTTAAACCCTAAGATTTCTCCACTTCGGTCGAAATGACAACATGTATATTAAGCTTCTTGCCAGTTATGGTAGACATTTTGTACATCGTCATCATCTTCAAATAAATCGACCAACTTATTCATGCTTTTAATATCGTCTTCAGATTTAAGCTCAGTCATCGTCTGCGGAAGATAGCGCAGTTCGGCCATTGAAAACGTGTAATTTTCAGCATTTAAGGCCGCTTTAACCGCTGCAAAGTCTTCAACTTCAGTGTAGATTTCAAAGTGCGTATCTTCGACGATAAAGTCTTCTGCCCCAGCCTCGATAACTGACATTTCAAGGTCTTCTTCAGATATATCATCAGTTTTATCGATGACAATGACACCCTTGCGGTCGAACATAAAACTAACACAGCCGGTTGTACCCAAATTGCCATTGCCCTTTACAAAATAACTGCGCACATTGGCGGCTGTTCTATTTGTATTATCGGTTAAGCATTCAACCAAAATAGCAATGCCGCTAGGGCCGTAGCCCTCATATGTCAGTTCAGTGTAGACAGCACCATCGTCTTCACCTGTTCCCTTTTTTATTGCCCGATCGATATTATCGTTCGGCATATTTGCTGCTTTTGCCTTATCAATTGCAGCTGCTAATGACGCATTGTATGCAGGGTCACCGCCACCTTCACGCGCCGCAACCGTAATATAACGCGCTAATTTCGTGAAGATTTTAGCTTTTTTAGCATCTTGTTTACCCTTTCGGTTTATAATTGTTCCTATTCTACCCATTGGTTCACCTCATCTATACGTAATTAGGACTATCGTTCTGAATTACTATTTTAACATGTTTCTACGTTGAATAAAAGTAAAATTATGATAGCTACATGTATTATTTATTGAACAAAAATATTTCATGACTCAAATATTCTATAAAATTTTTTTCATTGCTTTTTTAGATAGGCACTGCCTGATAAGCGATTTTCAAACACAAAGTTAGTTAATTCTATGATCAAGGCTTCTGTATCTGCCAGCGCTTTTTCTAAATATGTATTTTCTTCGGCTAATTGCTGTTGTACTTGACTGACTTCTATGCGCACAATAGGCCCCTTTTGCGTTAAAAGAATACTTATATTAGTTTTTTAGCGGTTATTATTATAACTGAAAATAGTTGTTAGCCGTCGTTTGTAATTTTATATCTGCCTCAACTTCATCATCAATTGGCATATCTTTTAATTCTAAAAAATATCCATTATGATGTCTTTCAACCGTTTTTAAGGGTGCAGCCTTTATCTTTTCTTCACCTATTCTTTCTACAATGTCATTGCCAAAATAATTGAGCCAATGTATAGTCACTGGTAAGTCATTATGGAAGTGACTATTATATCGATTACTGTTAACGTGGTTGCTCACGCAACCCCAGAACGGATCAAAAATAGTGATACATTGCTTAAACGTTGCAACCAGTCTTTGATTAATCTCAATATTACTATAAACTGGAAGTGATTGTGGTAAGTTAATAATAAAAGTATTATAGAATTTCGGAGAACTTACACCAACCGTTAATCCAATTCCTGCCGCATCATTATCATTTAATGATGAAAAAAAGCTAATGCGATATCCTAAATCATCCATATTAGAAGAAACAGCTTTGGCTTTTATCAATTCAATTAAAGTTTCTTTCGATAAAACAAACGGGCGTGCGTCTTTTTTTCGCCTTACTGTTTTATAATTTGCTGAAATCTCAGGCCCAAACGCCTGTAAGGCAAGCAGTAGCTGGTGTACTTTTGTCACTGTCGTTTCAAAGTCTTCTACCGCTGGTCTTGCCCACAATATCATTGAATGTGTCTGTAACATATTATTCTCCTCTATTTGATTAATGGCTCATAATAATAATTTATTCCCTGTATACCTTCATTTTTAAATAATGTTTTTACTGCGTTCAAGGTCGCCTCTTCTGAAAAATACCAGTTAACCTGAGCACCTTCAGAAGCATTAAGCTGTTTGTTAGCTTGATTAATCAAACCGTCTTTACCAGTAAACCATTTATGAAATCCACCAGTATTTTTGTTAATAAAGTTCTTATAGCTTCCCTTTGCTTCAATTAGTACTCCATCTTTCATACCATCGAATTTAACGCCATTTTGAAAAAAAAACCTGCCCGTCTCTACCAGTAATTTGTTTTTGATACAATCTTGAATTTTCGCTCATATGTTCATTCACATTAATCCATTTTCCGCTGAGGTTTTATATGACGACTGGGAGTAGAACCTGATTTACCTAATCCACCTTTTCCACCACTGCCCATACCATCCATAAGTAGAGCAAATGTTTCAGCATCTGCCAGTGTTGCTGCACCTTGACCAATTAGTGGGATTGATACTGCACTTTCTGCTGCTACTGCTGTGTCAAAAGCACCTACACCAGCCAGTGCTGGTACTGGACCACCACCAACTGATATACTCTGTCCTAGTTGTTGTGCCTTATCTAATGTCGTTACCGCAATATAACTACCCGCTTGTAAAACCGATGGCCCTGCAACATAAATTAGTGTGCCTGCGAGTACACTATAAGTCACCACATTTTTTTGTGCAATCACTTGTTCTTTTGTCAATGGTACTAGCACGAGTTGACCAGAGCGATAGCGCACTTTAAATGCTAACGCATTAGGGTTTTGGGCGATGGCTGCTTGTAGTGCTTCATTAAAGTCTGTACTGTGGTTTGAAATACCGTGGCCACGGCTTTTCGGTTGATTGACATAACCACCAACAACATGGCTACGCGTTTCTGAATCAGCTATATTAATCGCGCTGTTTGAGCCATTCTGCGCACTACTGTCTACTTTTACACTCGGATATATTTGATTGATTGTCTTCGCCCAACTAAGTGCTAAAGAGAAATTGTAAATATAACCGCTGACACCGCTATAC
>PDWJ01003641.1_pt1 | contig 15123 bp, 10 predicted proteins | sample 1430881 | NCBI WGS metagenome assembly PDWJ01 (sample SAMN01162460, study PRJNA174530) | Oral metagenome, whole genome shotgun sequencing project. | biome: Marine environment; feature: Marine mammal; material: Swab sample of the gingival sulcus; isolation source: swab sample of gingival sulcus... | reverse complement strand
CGCAGGCGGGTGCGGACAGCGCCCTGAAGCCGGGCCGCCTGCCGGCGACGAAACCGCCGGTCGAGGCCGACCTCGACAACACTCACCCCGGCCGGCGGCCGGGCCAGCTGAGCCCGGAGCCCGTCCTCATCACGCACCACCACGTGCGGTACCGCAAAGCCCGCACAGAGTGCACCGATGCCGTTGCCGTGCGGGGTGCCGAAGAAACGCTCGAACGTGTCGCGGCCGAACCCCGGCACCTGCCCTGCCGGTTCGAGCAGCTCAAAGATGCCCCCTCCGTCGTCGTTCAGGACAATGATCTGCACGGCAGGCACGGCAGCACGCTCCATCTGCGGGACACTCAAGGACCCGACATCGTGCAAGAAAGCAAGATCTCCCGCCAGCACGCGAGTCCGCCGGCGCATCCCAACGGCGACACCGATCGCGGTACCGATGGTTCCGTCGATCCCGGCCAGCCCTCGGTTGGCCCACACCGGAACACCCGGCGGTAGACGGTGTGCCACCAGGTCGAGGTCACGCACCGCATTGGAGGCGGCCACCACCATGGCGTCCTCGGCCCGGCATGCCTGCACTGCGAGCTCCGCTACCCGTAACGGCGACAGCTGTTGCGCATGAGACGGTTTCACGCCCGTTGATGCACGCGGGGGGGCCCGGCTTCGCCTGGCCGCGCCACGTGGATTACTTCGACGTCCGGCCGGTTCAGCAATGCAGTGACCGGTCTGGACAAGGTCGGGCGCCCGAAGGTAATGACGCGGCTGATATGTTGTGCCACAGGGGTATCCAACAGGAGTCGGTAGGCAGGGATAGCGTTGAGGCTGACCTTGGTCGCGCCCGGTCGAGCGAAAGCGCCACTGGAAGGCTCGGCGAACAACGGCCAGCCGGCATCCTCGGCCAGCACGGTCGCCTGCGGTCCGGCACCGTCGCCGGCCACCACAACGGTCGCAGCCTGTGCCGGCAGAGTATGTGTCGCTGCGCCGGGCATCGGGGCAGACGCATTACCGGAGCCCGTTGCGGGCAGGGGCCGGGCCCCGGAAGGCGAGGCATCCGCACCGGTGGGTACCAACGGCTCGACGAACCCTAGATCCAGGTGCACCGGACCCGGCCTAGCCACCACCGCGGCACACCCGGGCGACCCGGAAGCTGCCGCAACAGCCCTCGCGGCGGCTGTGGCCCAGTCGTCGCAGGCATCGACTCCGGCCACCACCTCCAGCCCGATTCGCAACCGAACGGCGTCCCCGAACACGGTGCGTTGGTGCTCGGTGGTCTGACTGGCCCAGGTGCCGTGCAGGTGCTCAGGGCGGTTGGCCGTGGCGAGGATCATCGGTACTGCGCTGTGCCAGGCCTCCCAGACGGCCGGGTGCAGATTCGCGACCGCTGTACCTGAGGTGGTCACCACCACCGCCGGCGAACCGCCGGCGGCACCCAGGCCCAACGCCAGGAAGGCCGCGGCGCGTTCGTCATGTCGCACATGCACTCTCAGCAAACCCGCACGTTCAGCCTCGGCGACAGCGAAAGCCACTGGAGCAGAACGTGATCCCGGACAGATCACGATGTGCCGGACGCCGGACGCGCGCCAGCCGCCGACCAACGCCCGAGCGTGCGCGAACGAGGACGCCTGCCCTTGGCTCACGGACGAATCACCACCCTGCGCACTCTACTGGTCCGCAGCGACGGCAGACGTCAATCCGGTAGGGGTGACCGGGACCCTCATCCGCCGGCACACGAGCATGCGCGCTCATCAGCGGCCTACTCGGTTGACCGGCTCTGTTGGCGGGGCAATTCCGGCTGTTCAGCCTGCGCCAGCAGGCCGTGGCAGCGTGATAGGCGATCCAGCCACCATTGCCGCCGGGGCTCAGGCGCCGCCAGCCTTTCCAGCTGGCGGGTGTCCGGGACGTGCCGGCGCGCCGGTAGACACCCCGCCTCGACCACGGCACCGTGTTCAACCACGTCCTCGCCGAGGAGTTGGACCGTGGCCAGCCCGGCTGCCAACGGCTCACCCGACTCGTCGCGCATGCTGTCGAGCCGGCCGAGGACGGCGGCCGCCACGATTCCGGCAGACATCCCCACGCTTGTCTCCAGTGCCGAGGACACCACTGTCCGTACACCGTGTCTGGCGGCCAGGTCGGTTCCGACCCGCACCGTGCTCGCAACCCCACCCAGCGGTGCGACCTTCAGCACGACGTAGTCCACCGCACCGCTTGCCGCGACCACATAGGGGTCCTCGACCCGGCGGATACTCTCGTCCGCGGCCAGCGGCACCCGGACCCCCCGGCTGTGCAGGGCATCCCGGAGATCGATGAGTTCGCCGACACTGGCACACGGTTGTTCGGCGTACTGCAACCCGATCGGTGCCAACGATTCGAGCGCGGCCATGGCGCCCAGCACATCCCACGCACCGTTGGCGTCGACGCGGATGTGGGCGCCGTCGCCCATCGCTTCGCGAACGGCCAGCACGCGGGCCACGTCATCAGCCAAGGCCTGACCCCGCTGAGCTACCTTGACCTTGGCCGTCGTGCAACCGGGAAACCGGCCCAGCACGTCGGCCACCTGCCCGGCAGGCACGGCAGGGACGGTCGCGTTCACCGTCACCGAGCCGGTACCCGGGTCCGGCCAGGATCCCCAGCCCGCCTCGACCGTCGCTGCCAGCCAGGTCGCGGCCTCCGCATCGGCGTATTCGCTGAACGGGCCGAACTCGGCCCAACCTGCGGGCCCCTTCACCAACACGCTCTCGCGTCGGACCACCCCACGGAACCGCACCGCCATCGGGACGCTGACAACGTGTGCACTGTCAAGGATCTCCGCCAGCGGCGGCAGGTGAACAAGGGGCGGTGTCATGGGGCAATCATGACCCGAACAGCGCCGATAACCGGATACCGTTTCGGCATGGCTGGAAACCACACGCGTAAACCTCCCGATACGACTACCGTCAGTGAAACGTTCGACAGCACAGCGTGGTCGGCCGTGGAGGGCTTCGAGGATCTCAGCGACATCACCTATCACCGTTGTGTGCAGCCGGGTCCCCGGCGCGGCACCGTGCGGATCGCATTCAACCGGCCCGAGGTCCGCAACGCTTTTCGTCCACACACCGTGGACGAGCTCTATCGGGCGCTCGATCACGCCCGGATGTCGCCCGATGTCGGCGTCGTGCTACTGACCGGAAACGGGCCGTCGCGGCGCGATGGCGGATGGGCGTTCTGTTCCGGTGGTGATCAACGGATTCGCGGTCGTTCCGGGTACCAGTACGCCGACGGCGAGCACGCGGATTCGGTGGACCAGGCCCGGGTGGCCGCGCACGGCGGCCGGTTGCACATCCTGGAGGTGCAACGCCTCATACGCACGATGCCCAAGATCGTCATCGCCGTGGTCACCGGCTGGGCCGCCGGGGGCGGGCATTCCCTGCACGTGGTGTGTGACCTCACGATCGCATCGGCAGAATACGCCCGGTTCAAGCAAACCGATGCAGATGTCGGTTCTTTCGATGCCGGCTACGGCAGCGCCTATCTGGCACGCATGGTGGGACAGAAGAAAGCCCGGGAGATCTTCTTCCTGGGCCGCACGTACTCGGCCCAGGAGATGGCCGACATGGGTGCGGTGAACATAGTCGCCGCGCACGCCACCATCGAGGCCGAGGCGCTGCGAGTGGCCGCGGAAATTCTCCGGAAATCCCCTACTGCGCAACGCATGTTGAAGTTCGCGTTCAACCTGATCGACGACGGGCTGGTGGGCCAGCAGGTCTTCGCCGGCGAGACCACCCGGCTTGCGTACGGCACCGAAGAAGCACTTGAAGGGCGAGACTCGTTCCTGCAGAAGCGGGATCCGGACTGGTCGCCCTACCCGTGGTACTACTGAGCACCGGACACGCCATGACCTCGACAAACCGCCAGGTACTCCGGTTCGACCCGGCCACACTGTCTGCGGCCGACGCCTGCGCGCTGGCCGAGAAGGCCCTGACCGGCACTGGGCCCGCACTCGTGCCGGACGGTCCCGCGGTATCGAGTGTCCACTCGGTGACCTCCACGGTTGCCTTGCTGTTGCCCACGTCCGGCTCGACCGGGACACCGAAGCTGGTGGAGCTGTCCGCCGGTGCATTGCTCGCCTCAGCAACTGCCACCACCAGCTACCTCGGCGGGGCTGGCGACTGGTTGCTGGCACTGCCACTGACCCACATCGCGGGCTGGCAGGTGGTGATACGTGCGGTCAGCACCGGGGCATCGCTGCACATGCTCCCAGCGGACCGGCCTTTTACGGCGGACGCTTTCACCGAAACCGTTCGTCGTCGTCCGCCCAGGTACCTGTCTCTTGTCCCCACTCAGCTGAAACGTCTTCTTCAGCAACGGGATTCGACGGCGGCGCTGGCACAGTGCGATGCCGTCCTGATCGGTGGTGCTGCCGTTGACTCCCGGCTGACCCAGCGGGCCCAACGGGCAGGAATCCGAGTCGTTCGCACCTACGGCATGACCGAGACATGTGGCGGATGCGTCTACGACGGCGTCCCCCTGCCGGGAACGCACCTGAGTGTGGAACAGGCAACGAGCCGGGTGTGGTTGAGCGGTCCGATGCTGGCCCGCGGCTACCTCGGTGACCCCGAACGGACCGCAGCCACGTTCGTGACCCGCGACGGGCAGCGCTGGGTGCGGACCGGCGACGCCGGTCACATCGGCCCGGACGGCGCGCTGCACATCGACGGGCGCCTGGACAACGTCATTGTGACGGGCGCGGAAAAGGTGCATCCCGGCGCCGTCGAACGAGTACTGCGTCCGCACTTGGGCCACGTCGCCGTCGTCGGCCTGCCAGACGAACAGTGGGGTCAGCGCGTCGTCGCGCTCGTGACAGGCCGGCCCCGGCAATCAGACATCGAGGACGGCACCGCCGCCGTGCGGGCACAACTCGGGCCGGCCGCGGTCCCCAAGCAGGTGCTGATGGTCGATGAGTTGCCCGTCACCGCGTTGGGCAAGCCGGATCGGGTGGCGACAGCGCGAATGGCGGCACCGCACACGAGAAACCCAAAGAAAGACCTTGGTGCTAGAACGGTCAGCTAGCTGTTCTCTGCGTGACAATCATTGGACCGCGGGTCAAGGCCACTACCGCCTATAGTTCCTCCTGGGGCGCAGACCCAGACGAAGCCACCCCGCATACGTGCCGTTCCGGTTTCAGGGCCTGACCCACAGACTGGGCACGCCAGTCAGCGAACACCCACTGTCGAGTACAACCCGGGAGAATTTGGTGACCAGCGCTTCGCAGTGGTGGCAGGGGGCCAGGCCGCGAACCCTTCCAGCCGCGATCTCGCCGGTGTTGGCCGGCACCGGCGCAGCCGCCGCCCTGGGGTCCGCGTCCATCCCACGGGCAGGGTTGGCCATGATCGTCACGCTCGGGCTGCAGGTCGGGGTCAACTACGCCAACGATTACTCCGACGGCATCCGGGGAACCGATCGCAGGCGGGTCGGCCCGATGCGTCTGGTCGGTTCCGGCGCGGCAGCACCGCCTGCCGTGAAACGGGCTGCATGGCTGTCGTTCGGCCTGTCGGCGATCGCGGGTGGGCTTCTCATCTGGCTGTCGGAACAATGGTGGATGGCTGCGGTCGGAATGGCCTGCATCCTGGCCGCCTGGTACTACACCGGTGGCCGACGCCCCTACGGCTACCGCGGCCTCGGCGAAGTCATGGTGTTCATCTTCTTCGGGCTGGTCGCGGTGCTGGGCACCACCCTCACCCAGGCGAAGCGGATCTCCTGGCCCACATGGTGGGCCGCGTGCGGGGTAGGAGCCCTGGCCTGCGCCATCCTGTTGGCCAACAACCTACGCGACATCCCCACCGACCGGCGGGCCGGCAAATTCACCCTGGCGGTGCGGATCGGCGAGGACCAGAGCCGCTGGCTGTTTACCGGACTGGTGATCGCGGCCGCCCTGACCATCGTATTGATGCTGCCGCAGAATCCATGGGTTGCCCTGGGGCTGTTGGCGTTTCCGCTGGCCGCCGAACCGGTACGAGCTGTGCTGATCCATCAGGACTCCGGGCCGGGGCTGATCCCGGTACTGGGCGCCACCGGGCGGCTTCAGCTGGCCTACGCCGCCCTCGTCGGCGCCGGACTGGCCCTTGGCTGAACCGGTCGCTTCCGGCCGACAGGCCCGTTCAACCGAGCAGATCGCGGAAGTCCTGCGCACTCAGCGCCGGCACCGACAGCTGCGCATCGTCGATCACGGTACGGAACAACTCCCGTTTCCGGCGTTGTAGTTCGACGACTTTCTCCTCAACCGTATCGGCGCTGACCATCCGGTACACCATGACGGTCTTGTGCTGGCCGATGCGATGCGTGCGGTCGACGGCCTGCTGCTCGGCTGCGGGATTCCACCACGGGTCCATGACGAAGACGTAGTCGGCCTCGGTCAGGTTCAACCCGAAACCACCCGCCTTGAGGCTGATCAGGAACACCGGCTGATTACCGGCCCGGAAGCCGTCCAGTACGGCGGCACGATTACGGGTCGTGCCGTCCAAGTACCCGGAGTCGATTCCTTCGGCGGACAGCCGGTCCCGGATCATCCGCAGGAAAGTGGTGAACTGGCTGAAGACCAACGCGCGGTGCCCCTCCGCAGCCAGCTCCTGGACGTGCTCGACCAGGGCATCGATCTTCGCCGATGCCAGGTCGGCATACCGGTCGTCGACCAAACCGGCCGCCAGCGACAACTGCCGCAGCCGGGTCAAGGCCGCCAGCACGTGCATCCGGTTGGTGGACAGGTCCTGGATCAGGCCGAGCACCGTGCTGCGCTCCCGCGTCAAGTGCGTGTCGTACACACTCCGGTGCTGCGGGTACAGGGCAACGGTCAGGACCTGCTCCTGTTTGGGCGGCAATTCGGTGGCCACGTCGGACTTGGTGCGCCGGAGCATCAAGGGCCGCAACCGCCGCCGTAGTAGATCCAGGCGCTCGGTGTCCCCGTCGTTCTCGATCGGCCGCCGGTACACCTCCGCGAACTCCTCCGGATCCGGGAACAGCCCCGGCGCCACGATCGACAGTTGAGACCACAAGTCCATCAACGAGTTCTCCAGCGGGGTGCCGGTGATCGCCAGCTTGAACGGTGCCGGAGTCCGCCGGGCGACCTGGTAAGTCTTCGACTGGTGGTTCTTCACGAACTGGGCCTCGTCCAGAACCATTCCGCGCCAGGGCAACTGGCGATACTCACCCGCATCGATCCGCAGCAACGTGTATGAGGTGACAACCAGGTCAGCACCCGCCACGACGGCAGCCAGCGGCCCTGCACGCCGGCGATTGGTCTCGGTGACCGCGACGACCTTCAGGTCAGGGGTGAACCGGTCGGCCTCCTGCACCCAGGTACTCATCACACTGGTCGGGGCCACCACCAGCACCGGGTCGGGCAGCGTCCCGTCCTCCTTGGCCCGCTGGACCATTGCCAGGGTCTGCAGGGTCTTGCCCAACCCCATGTCGTCGGCCAGGACCCCGCCCAGGTGCAGGTCCCAGAGCCGGCCCAGCCACGCGTAGCCGTCCCCCTGATAGGGACGCAGGGTGGCTTTCAGTCCCACCGGATCGGCCACAGTCGCGTGTTGCTGGTCACCCAGCAACACCGCAACCGCGTCCTGCCAGCGCTGGCTCTGTTCTCCCGGCACCCCCAGTGCAACCAGATCGGCCCACCAACCCGCCTGCAGCGGAGTGGCTCTCGCGATTCCGGTCCTGACATCGACCAGTCCGCGGGCCTCGTCGATCAGCTCGCGCAACCGGCGGAACTGCGGCCGGTCCAGCGACAAGTAAAGCCCGCCGGCCAGCACGAGGTGTTCCTCGCCCGCGGCCAAGGCCCGCAGCAGCGACTCCAACGGGACCGGTTGCTCGTCCACGCTGACCTCGATGCGCAGGTCGAACCAGTCCGGGTCGCCTGCGGACTCTGTGGCTGAGACCTGCACGACCGCAGCCTCACCGGCTTGCCGGTAGTCCGGCAGGTCTCCGTGCACCCGCACCTCAACCTCACCCATCTCGCGCAGCCGGGGAAGCACGGTGTCCACGAACCGGGCGGTCGCCACCGGGCCCAGCCGGACCTCCGGGACCAGCACCCTGGCGGTGTCGGTGGCCATGGTCAGGCCGTCGACGCCGACTACCGTGTCCAGGTCCACCACCGCGCGCTCCAGCTGCCACTCCGCGGCGGGCTCGCGGGCCGAGGACCTGTGGTCGTCCCGCAGCTGGTACTCCAGGACGTTGTCCCCCACTCGGTAGGCGACCAGCCAGATCACCTCAAGGCTGTGCTCTGCGGCGTAGGTGGTCTCCACCACCAGTTGCGGGGGCTGCGGTTGCGCCGTCTGCAGATCCGCCGCCATGGCAAGGTCCGGTACTGTCTCCCGCAGCCGGGGAGCGTAGTCCACCAGGAATCTCGGCACGTCGGCGGGCGGGATGCGAATAGGCCTGCCGGCGCGGAACAGTTCGTCTACCGCTGCCACCGGTGGCTGGCCGAAACCCCCCAGCAGCAATGTGTTCTGGTGAATCGCGACAGCGCCGTGTGCTGGCTGCCCGACCGGTTGCGCAGCATCGGCCATGATCTCGCCCAGCTGGACGGCGACGGTCAGGACGACGCCCGACTGATCGTCTTCCGGGTCCGGTTGCACGATCAGCTGGGCGCGGGCCGGCTCCAGCCGCACGTGCGAGACGGCGCCGGAACCCAACAGCGGGATCCCCAGGGCGTGCACCCGGGCCAGCGAGGCCCAGACAGGGTCGCCGAACTGGTGCAGGTGGATGGGCCGGTCCCCTGCGGTGCCGGTCGCCCGGGCAAGCTCGAACAATCCCAGCAAGGCATCACGGTGCGCTGCCGGCAGCGCAAGATCGGGACGGGCGAGGTCTGCCCAGGACAGACCCGACCGGACCCAGCGGCCGCGGCCGTTGCGGCGGACCGGCCGCAGCGCCACCGCAAGACCCGCACGGCCGGAGCGCACATCGAACTGAACCCCGACCTCCGTGGTGACCGCCGGTGGGACGGGACCGCCGGCCCGCAGCACCCGGTCCAGCTGGCGACGCCAGTCCGAAACCCCGGAGGCGGCCGGCTGATCGCGCTGGGTGGCGAAGATCACTGCCGCTGCGTGCTTGCACATGCTTGCGGCCGGACAGGTGCACGAGGACGAGACCGACACCCCGCCGGGAACCCGCCGGGCACTGACGACGGTCCGGTAGCTGTCCGTGCCGTCATGGACCGTGCCCACCAGTGAGCCCTCGCCATCGCTCACCGAGGTGATGGCGGTGACGTTGTTGCGGAAGGCGATGTCCCAGCCCTGCAGGGCCACCGGGGCCCCGAACATGGTGCGGACCTGCGCTTGGGTAAGGTCGGTGACCCACGATGTGCGCATCGTCCCACGATGCCTCACCGCGGGGTGTGCTCACCAATCTGGCCGAGGCCGGCCTACTGCTCGTCGAAGATGTCTTCGGCGGTCTCATCGACTCCATGCCGCCGGCCGCGCTCTTGCCGTCGGCGGATCAGTGCCTCGACGGCCTGGTCTCGCTGATCCCGCAGGAGAATGTAGGACAGGCCCATCGCGAGAACGGCGGCCAGCACCACGGCCAACCAGCTTCGAGCACCGAGCATCAGCAGCCCGACCAGCAGGAGCAGGAACAGCACCAATCGCATCAGCGCGTACTGCAGGAACGACTTCATCGGTAGTCAGGAGCGTGGTGCCGTTGCCGGCCCGGTTCCCCGTCCCCCCTTTTCGATCCGTGCGTGCGGTCCTCCCGCACACGGCTTGCCTGTGGTTTCCTCGGCACCAGTGATACCGCTTTCAGGTGTCGCGCAGTTGCCGGCAGCCGGTGCGGGCCGCGGGCGGTGGCCCGGTCCTCGGTCCCCTGTTCGCCTCTGCAGCGTACGGGGTCCAGCCTGGCATGCCGGTTCCGGCCTGTTGACCAGCGGGCGCCGCAGCCACTGCCGGACCGATTCCAGCATCCGCCGATCCGAGCCACCGCTCCCATGACGCGCCACCCTTCAAGACTAGCTAGGACGCCGGCTGTTCCTGGCCGGGCTCGACACAGGTGATCTTGTCTTCGGGGTTGTATTGGGTGCTGAACGTTTCTCGCCGCACCTCGGCCCCGCCGCGCCGGAAGACTCTGGTCACGTTGACGTCGAACCCTTGCTTGGGCGACTGCCGGACACACCGTGGACTGGCCGACTCGAACTCCCCCGGAGCCCGGAAGTTGTACCGGGGCCCCTTGACGGACTCGATGTCCCAGGTCTTGGTGCCCCAGAACGTCGTCCGCAGCTGCCCGTCGGCCAGATACAGCTGGATCAGGACTCCGTGCTCGGAGTCGTTGCGGAACCGCAGGTCCTTCGCGCCCCAGGCAACGGTGGCCTCCCTGCCTTCGGGGTAGCGGGAGAAGTAGATCGAGTGCGGGTGGTGCTCCACGTCTTCCAGCCCGGCAAAGAACATCCCGTTGAACAACGTGGTGGCCACCTGGGAAACGCCGCCGCCCAGACCCGCCACCAACCGGCCGTCCTCGATCACTGGGGCGGTGTGAAAACCATTCGCGGTGGTCCGCTCCCCCACCGTGTGGTTGAGGCTGAACGTCTCCCCCGGGGCGAGCACTGTCCCGTTCACCCGTTGCGCGGCCACCCGGATGTTCTCCGTTCGCCCCCACGGCCCGTGGGCCGGGACGGAGAAGTCCGCGATGACCTCGGTGATGCCCAGCGCCTCGATCTGCTGGGTGCTGACCTCGGGTTCGGCCACCACCACGTCGACCGCTGCCTTGCGGGCGGCCGGGTCTTCCTCGGCGAGCACGGGCAGCACCGCGTGGGATACCGCAGTGTCGTCCAGCGCCACGCCCTGTTTCGCCGGGGTGATCTTGGGCGCGCCGTCGACGATGGCGATGCTCGCGTCCCGCGGCTTGCGCACCAGTCCTGGTGACTGCGCGACAATGACTCGCCGCAGCCTGTCGCCGTCGACGAGCAGCTGCAGCTCCTCGTCACGGGCCGCCACGCTGAGTGTGGGAGCGAAATCCGCCACCGCCAGCTCGGCATCGGTGTCGCTGACCTGCACGGTGATCGGTTCGGCCAGCGCCGGCTCGACCTGCTCGGCTAGCACCCGCTGCACTTCATCCGCGGTGATCTGCGGGTGGGTGGTCTCGGCGTCCAACTCGATGCTGCTGCTGGCCGACCAGTGCGCGGCCAACCTGGCCGCCGCGGTGTCCTTGACCAGCTCGCGACCATCCTCGGCCTGCGTGACCTCGGGTTCCGCGTCGACGATGCGCACCGCACCGTTCACCGGGTCGGCATCGACGTGGGCGGCCAGATCATCGACGATTGCACGCAGTGCAGGTTGATCGACGCGGGTTACCGGTTCGATGTGCTGCCCGGACACCAGCTTCGACCACACCACGACCGGATTCCAACTCATCGCGGTCGCCCGCCTGGCGGTGGCGTCCACGTCGAGGCTCAGGCCCGCCTGGCTGGGGATCACCTCGTCGGAAACGCCCGCGACACGCACCGTCACCGGCTCCTCGGCGCTGGCCGCGACCACGGCCAGCCGCTCACTCAGTTCGTTTTCGGTCAGCCCGGACCAGTCGGTGTCGCGCCACCGGTCGGCGGATGCCTGCCCGTAGTCGGCAGTGCGACCGGTCCGCCCCGCCGCAGCCGTCGCGGCAGCCGCGTATGCACCCACGATCAGCACCGCCACCAGGGTGCCCAGCAGCCACCAACGACGAGATTTCACAGACCCTCCCACCAAACGAACAGCGCCATTGTCACTCAATCGGCGGGCTGCAATGGGGCGATGTGCCTTGTCTGGAGGTAACAGTTCGAGGACTTGCCGATCCGGACGATCAACCGTCTCGCCGCGGTAACGGCGCGTCTCGGTCATCGGACAGGATCAGTACATCGTCTTGGTCGACGGCGACATCCGCACCATCGGTCGGGATGGTGCGGATCCCCCGCTCCAATGCTGCTAGGTCGATCACCGATGACTCCTCGCCAGACTCTTGTGTCATTCCATGGTCGCCCGTGATGACCGGATTCGCACTCCGGCGCGCCGCAGTCTCGAGCAACACATCGGTGATTTCGTGCCCGATCAGCTCGTGCCGGGTCAGCAGCGCGTCGCGCAGGGCGGCCACCAGGTCCTGGTTGGCGTGCAGCAAATCACGCACGTAGGTGTGCTGATCTCGTAGCAGGCTGTCCATCATCTGCCTCCCCTGGGCATCGCCGGCGACCCGGCCCACGAGGTTCTGTGTCAAGGATCCGTCGACGGCCGCGAAGGAAACCAGGGTGTCGCTCATCCCGGCCGCTCCGATCATCTGGGCGGCCACCGTCGTGGCGTACTGAAGGTCGCTGCTGGGGCCGGTGGTGACGTCTGCGAAGAACAGCTTTTCGGCTACTTGGCCACCCATCGCGATGCGAATCAGTGCGATCAGCTCCCGGCGGCTGCGGGTGTACACGTCCTGGGCGTCGCCGTGTGCCAGCAGGCCCAGCGCCGAGGCTCGCTTGATGATCGACAGCACTTCCAGGCGCCGGTAGGGCGCTTCCAGGAAGGCGACCACGGCATGGCCTGCCTCATGGGTGGCGATGACGCGCTTCTCGTGCTCGGTGTAGGCAACCGGTTGCCCCAGGCCGACTTCCACCACCAATCGGGCCCGCTCCACGTCCGGCCAGGACATCGCCGCTTCACCACGGCGCAGCGCGTTGATCAGCGCCTCGTCCAGCAGGTGCTCGATCATGACCGGGCTGTACCCCTGGGTCACCCCGGCCAGTGCATCGCGCCGTTCGTGCGTGGCCATGGTGTCGTCGTGGGCCTTGGTGAGCAGGAAATGGTCGATGATCTCCCGGCGCCCGTTGTGGTCGGGCAAGTCGAAGACGAGCCTGCGGTCGAACCGGCCGGGTCGCAACAGCGCCGGGTCGAGGTTGTCGGCCCGGTTGGTGGCCGCGATCAGCAGCAGGTCGACCGGCTGCACCCGGGGGCGGGGAAGCTGCCGGGTGACCGGCAGCAACAAGTTGACGGCGTCGATGGCTTTTGTCTGCGCCTTGACCCAACCGGTCGGCTCGTCGAAAGACTGCATCTGTACGAGCAGCTCGTTGACCACGCCGCCGGTGCCCTCGCTGGTGACGGAGTGTTGGACGCTTGCGGTGGTACAGCCGGTTGCCGGCACCACGGCGCCCGCCCACGGCAGCCCGGACAGGCCGCCGCAGCTGTTGATCCGGCCGCTGGACGGGGTCACGTCCTGCTGGTGGCCGTAGTTCAGCCCGCCCCGGGCCATTGCGATCGCGTCGATCTCTTCGATGAAACCGATGGCCCCGCCCTCGGCCCGGGCCGCCTTGCGCAGTGCTTTGAAGTAGGAGCGGATCTTGCGGGCGGTGGCCCCGTAGTACATCGACTGGAACGAGGTCGCGGACACGAACAGGAAGGGCACGCCGGATTCGGCCGCGAGCGCCTTGGCGGTCAACGTCTTGCCGGTGCCCGGGCTGCCCTCGAACAACAAGCCGCGCCGCGGGGTGCCGCCCATCGTGACCCGGAACGTCTTGGCGCCCATGAACAGTTCCAGGCTGCGGGAGATATCCTCCTTGACCGGGTCCAGACCCTTGATGTCGTCGAAGCGGACATCGATCTGCTCCGGCCGGTAGGTGATGTGCGGTGATCTGCCGGCCATCAGCGGGGTGGCCACCAAGAGGACGATCAGCACGATGAAGAACCCGCCGACGATGAGCAGGAACGGGTCGAGCTGGGGCGGGGTCGGCCACGGCGGAGCACCCGACATCGCCCGGTGCACCAGCCAGCCCAGCACACCGGCCAGGATCAGGGCCAGGACGCGCAGCCTGCGCTGATGGGTTTGTTCACGGGCCTGGCCGATATCCGTGTGCCGGATGTCGCTGCGCGCAGTGCGTCGCCGCTTGTGACGAGCAGGCGTGCCGTCTTCGTCGCAGTCCTCTCCTTCGTCGCCGTGGTCGCCGTGCCCGTCCACGGCGCGGCGGGCCCGGATCCTGCGGATCCGTCCCGCCCAGGTGGTGCGGCGGCGGCCGGGCAGAATCGGTACAGCCATGGCCTGCGCACCCGGCAGATGGGTGGTGGTCCGGGTCTGCTTCGCCATGTCTCCTCGCAAGTCCGTAGGGTCCTGGACCTGCATCGTGCGTCGAGTCACACCGGGCTGGCCAGCGGGCAGGTCGCCGGAAACAACATTCGCCACCGCCCGCCGTACTCCCCTTGCCTGTGCGCCACGATTGGCTACTCAAGGTAAGCTCAAGCTCGAGAATCCGCCGGTCACGCCTCACATGACCCCTCACACGGCTACCGTGGGCTACGACTGTCGCGCTCCGCGCCCGCGACGCCAGCGGCCGGCGGTGCGGCCGTCCCGCAACTGGCAGGAGAAGCGGGCGAATCGACCCACCCCGCGGCTCCGGCGGTTGGTGGACCATCACGATGACCAGACTGGGCATGGTGGCCGCGCGGGAGCCAGGCAAGCAGGCCGGGACTGTACCGGCGTCGGTGCCCAGCGAGCACATCGTGATGGTGACGCTAGTCGACGCACTGCAGATCGAGTGGCTGAACGACCCCGTAGCAGATGACATAGTGCGGACTATTGAGGCGTTCAGCAGCGGTATTCGGCACGGCCGGACCAGCATCTCGACCCAGTTTCGATGCGATGTATATCACACGCTTTGTGTGTTCCAGATCAATGATAACGGCGGGGTAACACTCTGAGCTTAGGGCACCCTATACGACTTCCGGATTTGTGAAATTGCCTGTTACACAAAGATTTCGACGATGCCATCAGCATGGCATAGTCCCTCCGGCCGCGTTACACCTGCTACTCACCCAATCGGCGCAACTCGACCACAGCGCACTCACCACCGTTTTGATGCGTCGGCTGCGTGTGTTTTACATTGGCAGCACCGATACGGCGAGATGTGAGTCACCGAGAACGAAGTCCCTCGCCCCCGCGAGCGCCGCACAGCAATCGTGCAGGCGCAGCACAGGAAAGGAAAACCTTCTTTGTATTCACCGAAGCATGCTCGCAGGTCCACCTCCCGGCTGGCACCCACCGCCGTGGCAGGTTCCGTTCTGGCCGGCCTGGGCATCGCGCTGTCGCCCTCGTCCGCGTCCGCGTCCACAGGCACCGTGTGGGACCGCGTCGCTGCCTGTGAAAGCGGCGGCAATTGGTCGATCAACACCGG
>PDWJ01004946.1_pt1 | contig 15124 bp, 13 predicted proteins | sample 1430881 | NCBI WGS metagenome assembly PDWJ01 (sample SAMN01162460, study PRJNA174530) | Oral metagenome, whole genome shotgun sequencing project. | biome: Marine environment; feature: Marine mammal; material: Swab sample of the gingival sulcus; isolation source: swab sample of gingival sulcus... | reverse complement strand
AAAGTCAGATAAGCCCTATCCGTATACATCGAACTGTTAAACCAAACAGCCGATGCGATGATAAGCGCAAAAAATATTGCAGTTGGAATCGCAGCAGACATCACGCTAACTAATATACTAATGGCTTCATTGGACTTATTTAAAAAGCTAAAGTTTTGTATGAGCGATAAGAGCAATATTATCAGCCAAATTGGAAGGATTTTTTTTGATATTTCTATAAAGTCATATTTCATTAACGTCAACATTATTTAAACACCTCCCTAAACAGCGCATCTATTGTCGTCTGTTCTCTCTGTCTTATCGAGTCCGCATCTTCGTGCAAAAGGATATTGCCCTCTTTGATAAATATTACTTCGTCTAATATGCTTTCCACATCCTGTATCAAATGAGTTGAAATAATCATCGTCCCAGTCTTGGAGTAATTTTTCATAATAGTATTTAAAATCTTATCTCTTGCCGCAGGATCGACTGCGCCAAGCGGCTCATCTAATAAAAACAACTTGGCATTACGCGATAAAACTAATGATAACTGAAACTTCTCCTTGTTTCCCTTGGAAAGCGTCTTTAACTTAGGATCCCCGTTGATACCGTGGTCTTCGAGCATTTTTATGCACTTTTCCCTATCAAAATCCTCATAAAAATCTTCAAACATATTTAGTATGCTAGATATCCTCGAAGACCTGTCAAAGTATAGTTTATCAGGCAGATACGATATAATGCCCTTTGTATACTTCGATACCTCTCTCTCATCGACGAGTATCTCTCCTGAATCCGCCGTCAATAAACCCATGATGAGTTTGATGAGAGTCGTCTTGCCCGAACCATTTGGCCCAAGTAGACCCACTATTTTGCCATGACCTATTTCAAGGCTAATGTTATCCAGCGCCTTTACAGGTCCATATGATTTACTTAGGTTATTTATTTTTAGTATATTATCCATTCATTACTTCCTCAAACGCTTCTACAAATCTCTCCGTCTGCTCGATGGTACCAGTCGACACTCTTAGGTACTCATCATAGCCCCACAAGAAACCAGGTCGTATAATAACACCCCTCTTTAAGAGCTCTTCGTTTACCACCTTAGAACTTCTGCCAATGTTTACCCAAATAAAATTAGAATTGGATTTAGCATATGTGAGCCCTAATCGGTCAAAACATTCTTCCATTATAGAAAGCGACTTATAGTTTAATTCAACCGTCTTCTCTATGAAATCCACATCCTTTGTAGCGCCTACTATACCTGCTTGGGCAATCAACCCTGAGTTAAACACACTTCTCACTTTGGACATATTATCGATAAATTCTGGACTCGAGATAATATAACCAGCTCTTATACCAGCCATACCGCAAACTTTGGAAAATGTCCTGAGTATCACTGTATTTGACCTCTTACTTAGTATAGAAAGTGCATCTTCATAGTCTGGATTTATCGCTGCAAACTCATAATACGCTTCATCCAGCACGAGGACGACATCGTCGGACAACGCGTCAACGAGCTTCGCTAGTCTATCCTTAGGTATGATATTGCCAGTAGGGTTGTTTGGCGAACAAACGACAACCATCTTGGTCTTGTCACTAAGATGACTAATGATATCATCTACATCTGGCTCAAAGTTTTCATCAAGTTCTGATTTGATAACTTTACCACCCATTATACTAGCTGCAATTTCATAGAGTGAGAAACTTGGCCAAGGCATAATAAGCTCATCACCCTTGTCGATAATAGCCTGAGCTAGGAGTTTAACGCACTCCTCTCCGCCATTACCTATCATAATCATATCTTCACGGATACCCCAATACTCTGCTATGGCTTTTTTAGCTGCAGCCTGAGCGCCATCTGGATAGATGTTTACACCCTCTAGCGCTTCTCTCATCTCTTTTAAGGCAAGAGGCGACGTGCCAAGCGGGTTTTCATTGGATGCAAGTTTAATGATGTCCTCCAAATTGTACTCTGCTTTTACTTCACTGATTGGCTTTCCTGGTATGTATTTTTTTACGTTTTTTAATTCTTCTCTAAAGACCACTGCGTCCTCCTTTTAGATGCTATTTTGTACTAAAACTTCTCTTTGCAATAATGCACTCAAAAATAACTAATATTAATATCTCAACCATTACTATCGAAGATATAAGATCGTTAAATGCAAACATATTTTTCTTTACTAAAATCGCTACAAAAGCCCATATAATAGCCAATAAATAAAAAGGATTTTCCAGCATCATGCCCAGCAAAAAAGCAACAAAAATAAAAAGTACAAGTATCCCAGCTACTACGTATGGCTCATTTTCAAAAAACTTAAAGTTTACTGATCTCAAAAACGCCAAAAAATTTACAACAGAAGCTATTGTAAGCCATCCTGCATAGAGTCCAAATCCTACTGAAAAAGCATTCATCTTGCCATCCATCTCGGATTTCATCTTTACTATAATCATGATGATATTTATCAGTAGTGCAATAATTAAAATCGCTGAAAGCCATATGATCTCAAATGAAAAAACTAGCGTCCAAGCTACATTGATGACGCAAGAAATCACATACAGACTACTGATACTGGCTACATTATTAAGTTTTTTCTCATCTTTTTTGACAAGTGGTAGTAATAGTGCCAAGAATATAAAAAGGTATATCACGCCCCATATGATAAACGCATAGCCCGCTGGCGTAATCATAGTAGGATAAGCCTTTGAAACGGCTCCTTGGCTCATATTGTTGATAAATCCACCTGCACTCAAATAGTTGATTAACACTGTCACTGCAAACGCAATCAAATTGACAATAGCTAATTTTTTACTATTGTTTGTATTCATTTTACACCTCCAAGTTCAAAACCTTCTCGGGTCATATTACCATAAATACGTTGATGTTTCAATAAATTAATAAAGTTATTTGCTAAATTTTATACGGTGTTTAATCAGGTTTTCACTTTTTCTACGACAATGATGGATAAGACTAATCTCAGGTAAAATCTTTAGTTTGTCATTCAGAGAAGCAGAATGGCGTAGGAATCTAACGCGACACAATTACCCTTTCTGGAAGGTTCGGACTGCCCTCATACATCAGAAAATCAAGGCATGGAATCTTAGACTAAGGATTTTACCTGAGATTAGTATATGACAAAGGACGTGTGAGTACAGATAAAAAGAAGCTCTCATATAAACTGTTTGAGAATTTAACCTCTAACCAGCTTATGAGAGCTTCTCTATAAAACCTATACTAGCATTTAAGGAATCGTAACTGTTATGACATTGCCAGGAATTTTTTCATCTGACCACAGAGTGGTGATAGAAACATAATATGTTTCCCCTGATTTTAACTCACCTCCAAAATCATTTTTACCGTGATACATCAAACCAGAGTGAAGTTTCTTTGTAGTATGGGCGTTATTTGGTACAAAGTACGCATATCCATCCGCTGGATACGCTGGTTTTTTGTTGTACTTCGATACCACTACCTTATAACCCCAAAAACCGTGATCAATCGATACTCTGTTCCAGTTTAATACGATGTGATTGCCAACTACTGATGCATTTACAATCGCCTTTCTCTCTGCAACATCGCCAGTCTGATCGCTATCATCACCACCTTGTGATAAATCCTCATCAGAAGGCACTACCTTTTTTTCCTCATCAAAAGTAATCTTTTCTAGCTTGATGACATTGAGTAGAAGTTTTGCTGATTCTGCTCTAGTAATCGTCTTTAACGGTTTAAAATACTTTTTACCTTCAATTATATAACCCTGCATCAAGTTTGATTTAATCGCAGCGGCGACATATTTTTTTAGGTTTTCTGATATGTTGTCTTTATCGACGTAGTCATCGAGAACAGACATATCTGTCGTCTTAATATGTAATGCTTTTACAAGCGCAACTGCCATATCTTCCCTCTGGGCATCAAACCTAGGCTTAAAGTATAACTGCCTATTAGACCTAAATCCTGTGAGATACGGTTTGGCTGTCTCTATATACTTTCTGCCCCAATAGTGATTAGGTACATCGACAAAACTAGATGGGGTGTTGACTAACTGAAGTTTAAGCGCTCTAACCATCATCGTCGCAAACTCGACTCTATTGACATCATCACTAGGTCTAAAACTGCCATCGTTATAACCTTCAATAACACCGTACTTACTCATCAGCGTAACCGCTTCATTAAACCAATCATCAGCCTTTACATCACTATAGTGCTCGCCATGAGCAAAGGCACAAACTGATAATGATAAAATAAGCACCAACAACACTACTGTCTTTTTCATAAATTCCTCCTTTCAAGTGACCTTAACAACAACTTATAAAACCCACTCTAAAAAACAGAATTTATCGATGTTTTTTTATAAGCAAATCTATTCGAGAATTATTAAACGAATAGGTTTTATAGAAACGCATTGAACGCTATGCATATAATGCGTTACATCATTGTATAATAAATATCGGTACAAGTCACGAATATCGGAGTTCCTTTACATAATTACATATAAAATATTAAGTAGTTTTAACTTTGTGTTACGTTTTTTAAAAAAAGTCATAAAGACCTATTTTACGCTTTATCATAAAAACGCACAGACTCTTATACATACCTAACTATACTGGTACCCAATCACCTTAATTACAATCTCCACTCTTTCCTACCTACGAGAGCTTCCCAAAGAGCGCTGTACTTTTCGGACGAAGAAAGAAGACTATCGTGTTTGCCAAATCCAATTAATCTACCAGAGTCTATTACCGCGATATTATCTGCATTTTTTATAGACGATAGCCTATGGGCTATGACAACAACCGTTTTATCTTTTGATAGTTCTTCTATAGATGATGTAATAACAGCTTCATTTACCCCATCTAAGGCAGAAGTTATCTCATCCAATAACAAAATTGGGGCATTTTTCAAAAAGGCTCTGGCAATACTAACCCTCTGTTTTTCACCACCAGAAAGCTGACCTCCCCCTTCTCCAACTACAGTATCCCAGCCATTTGGAAACCTCTCTATCACTTCATCAAGTCTAGCTTTTCTAGCTGCCTCCATGATTTCATCTTCACTTGCATTTGGATTTGCTATGGATACGTTTTCCTTTATTGTAGTGTTAAACAAATAAACTTCTTGAAACACCATAGATATCATGTTCATCAGCTTATCCGTTTTTATGTCTTTTATATTTACGCCATTTATGTGGATGCTGCCGCTATCCACGTCCCAAAATCTAGCTATTAACTTATTGATTGTTGACTTACCACTGCCGCTTGCGCCCACAAGTGCTGTGATTTCATTGGGCTTAATTGTTAAACTCAAATCTTTTATTACTTTAGTACCTTTTATATAACTAAAATTCACATTCTTAAATTCAATACAAAAACCCTTATCATCATCAATTTTGACATCCTTCACTGGTTCTGCTAACGTCTCTGCACCTACAATAGAATTAATTCTCTCCAATGCAGATCTTATATTAAACATTTCAGACATATAACCTATTAAACTAGACAATGGATTTGCAAATCGAAACATCGCCACCACAATACCGATAAAAGTATACAGTTCGATGCTTGAATTTTTGAGTTCTATAGCGGACATCAGAAGTATGAGAAGCGTACCTAGGTTGACTACAAGCATATATTTAAAAGTATTGCTGCCCTTTTTTCTGAGCGTCTTAACACTTTGGTCTCTATCGGAAATAAGAGCGTCATCTAATCGATCCCAACCATTCATAAGAGCACCACTAGCTCTTAACACAGGTTGAAGCTGAGCAAATTCAACAATTACCGACTCCATTTTTTGATTAGCCAATGTATTTTCACTCTCTAAATCACGAAGTGAACTGGTATTTTTTTTCCAAAAGTAGAACATAATAGGTAACATCACAATCAAAACAAGGGCGTATTTTATAGAAATATATAAGAGCGACACCCCTATGACAACAGATGATGAAATAACCGTCAACACTTCAGGTAGTACTATCGGCGGATAGTGACTTAAAGTATTGATGTCAGAACTAATAGCCTTTGACACCTTGCCCTTAGACGATGCATCAAACCATCCAAGAGGGAGTTTTATAATAGCGCTACCCAGAGCTCTAGTCTTGCTATCGCAGACTTCCCACACAGACATGTGATTTCCAATATTTACACCAATATAATTTAAAATAAAACAGAGGACAGCTATCACGGCAATATACAAAAACCACATGCTTGCAGCTGCGAAATTCTTAGAAAAGAGTTCTCTAAAAAGTGGTATGGTAAGCATCACAGATACACCTTGGAGCACGCCACTGAAAACTAAAATAGATTTGAGCACAATAAATCTCTTGTTGGCAATTTTATCATTTTTGAAAATGTCCATTATCTATCTCCCTTCTTCACTGTTCTGCGAGAGCCACATATCTCGATACAAGCCCTTTACACCTATTAACTCATCATGCGTCCCCTCTTGGACAATAACCCCATTATCGAATACGACAATTTTATCAGCATTGACTATACTTGATAGTCTATGAGCTATCATAACCACTGTCTTGTTGTTTCTAAGAGCACTTAGTGCTTTTTGAATTTCAAACTCTGACTCTGCATCTGCCTGTGCTGTCGCTTCATCTAACAAGACAATAGGAGTATCTGCAAGAAGAGCTCTAGCTATAGTAACACGCTGCTTTTCACCACCAGATAATACAACGCCATCATCACCATATATTGAATCATAAGCATTTGGAAGTTTCATAATCCTCTCATGAATCAAGGCTTTCCTTGCAGCGTTTTCAACTTCTTCTCTTGTGGCTCCTTGTTTTGATAGTGATATATTATCCAAAATAGAATCATTCATAAGAGTGCTATCCTGAAAGACAAGAGAAATATTTGAAAGCATATCCTCTTCAGCTAAATCCCTGACATCAACGCCACCAATTTTGACGCACCCATCACTCACATCCCAAAATCTTGCTATTAGCCTAGCCATTGTTGTCTTTCCAGAACCAGAAGCCCCAACAAATGCAGTTAGCCCATTATTCTTTATCGTACAGTTAATATTGTGTAAGACATAGTTCTCATCCTCATAAGCAAAGTTCACATTTTCAAATGTTATATCCCCATTTACAAAACTCCTTGGCTCCTCTTTAAATACTTGGTCACTTCTTTCATAGAGATTTAAAAGAGTATTAACAGCGTGTTTCCCATCTCTAATAAAATTACCTAACTGCATGACTGCTATTAGAGTCGAAGGAAGTGCAATCGATAAGAGCATAAACAACAAACTGTATTCAGGTATTAACCACCCCTTATCAATAGAATACCTACATACAAGAAGCGATACAAGTAGCATAACAGTAGGCTGAATAGCTGCCATAACGAAAGATAATGCCTTAGAGGAAGAACTTAACCACTGAAAAGATACCTTAGAAAAAGTCTGTAATGCATCATCAAACCTTTTAAAAAGAGCTCCACCCAAGCCAAAGTTTTTAATTTCTTTTATGCCATCAACCATTTCAATAGCTGAATGAGACATTTCTCTTTGGGCTTTTTCATACCTAGAGTTTATATCCTCCATACCCTTTGATGAATAATTCATCCAAAACATACCAACAAACAGTATTAAAAATGTAAATCCTAGTATAATAAGTGCTGTGTGCCAATCAAATACAAGCATGATGACTATGCAGGAAACAGGAAGTGTTATACCAGCTGCAGCTTCACTAAACACATGGGCTACTACCGTATGAATTTTAATGGTGTTTTCTGAGACAAGTTTTCTAATTGCCCCAGATGACGTCTCAGCAAAAAAACCAAGCGGAAGTCTCGATAATTTATCCGAAAAATCCTTTCTAAGTTTATATCTAAAATTTGCCTCTACTAAATGAGCATAACCCAAACTTATCATATGTAGTATCTGCTTTAAAACAAGTCCTACTGCAGCAATAATTATCCACACGAAAAAGCTATCAACTTCCCCCGCCAAGTACTTGCTAATTGATACCGTGACAGCAATTGGAGCAATAAACTGAGAAATGCTTCCTATGACTGAAAGCAAAACCACAATAAACAGCTCAAATTTAATCGGTTTAATTAAATCATTAAATGATTTAGGGTATTTATTTTCCATATAAAACATCTCCTTTCCTATTAATTAACTAAACTCTATCAGCTTGTCCCAAGCAAAAAATGTAGTGATTTTAGGAACAAAATCAAGTGCTTCTGAAAGCGAAAAATCGTGAATAACCAGTTCAAATAAAGCAGTCCAATAAGAGGTCAAAAGAACATGGAATTCAATATAGGAAAGCCTAAGATTACAACGACCCTGAGCCTCCAATGCCTTCATAAATTCATAGGACATGACAAAATTCTTTTCAATAAAATCATTTACAAAATTAGAATACACAGTCCCATCTGCCTTAGATAGCAAAATGACCACCGTTTCCCTATCCTTATAAATCTGATTAATCCAGTACTTTACTATTTCATCAGCATTTAACCAGCTGTCTTGCAACCTGTCTTCCTCTGCACGCCGTTGGTTGATATCTTCGCCACTAATCATCAGACTATCAAATAAGTCAACTGCGGGTTTTACGACATCCACAAACAAGTCTTCCTTTCCCTTGTAGCGTCGGTATACAGCGCCAGTTGTAACGTCAGCATCATCACAAATAGCTTTTAATGATGCATCTAAAAACCCCTTGGCTAAAAACTCTTTCTTAGCACTCTCCAATATTTTAGGGTCTAAACTCAAATCTCTATTAGACATAAACACCTCAATTTAAACAACGAGAAGTCAGCACTGATAATTGAATTATCAGTCTACATGATAAATATTATCATATAGAAATAATATTGTCAATAATTGTCCATAAAAAATAGAGATAGTATTTAAACCATTCCTCATATACTATGTTATACTAATCTCAGGCAAAATCTTTAGTTTAAGATTTTACCTGAGATTAGTATAACTTAACTTCCCAGTCATTTTATTATTTTAACATATTGAAATATCAATGTTTTTAATAAATATATAGTGATATTATGTTTTAAAGAGTAGTTTTGCGTCCTATCTAATATAAAATAAAGACTTATTTACTCAATGATTTTTATACTCATAGATTTTGGGTACTACTTATAATAAGAGCATGGCGTTAATCGAGGAGAACAGCAATGAACAAATACTTCAATTTCAATAATAGCTATACCAATTTGCCGATGGATTTTTATTCTGAATCCATCCCTACTACCGTACAAACCCCAAAAATACTTCTGTATAATAACAAACTCGCAGACAAAATATCAGTACTCCAAGGTGCAAGCGACGTAGAGATAGCAAGCTACCTTTCAGGAAAAGTATTAAGTGGTGATTCAACGTGTATTTCGCAGAGCTACTGTGGACATCAGTTTGGCTATTTAAGTATGCTGGGTGATGGCAGAGCCACTCTACTGGGAGAGCACATTTGTAGTGATGGCGAGAGGCTAGACATACAGCTAAAAGGTTCCGGCAGAACACCTTACTCCAGAAACGGCGATGGAAAGGCAAACGTAGGACCTATGATAAGAGAATATATCATCAGCGAGGCAATGCATTATTTGAATATAAGCACGACGAGAAGTCTAGCTGTAATACAAACAGGAGAAAAAATACTCAGAAATAAAATAGTCGATGGCGCCATACTGACAAGGGTTGCCAAAAGCCACATAAGGGTAGGCACCTTTGAATTTGCAAGACAGAGTAATGACTACCACCTCATTAAAAGTATTGCAGACTACAGTATTTGGAGACACTATCCCGAATCTCTAAGTGATGAAAACCCGTACTTATCATTATTTAAAAACATTCTAAAAAAGCAGGTAAAACTTGCCACCGACTGGATGAGAGTTGGATTTGTTCACGGCGTACTAAATACAGACAACGTATTAATTTCAGGAGAAACGATAGACTATGGCCCCTGCGCGTTTATGGATATGTACAATGTAAACACGGTATTCAGCTCTATAGACCACGGTGGTAGATACAGTTATGGAAACCAACCACAAATTACTATTTGGAATATGTACAGACTAGCAGAGACGCTCATAAGCCTGATACACGATAATGAAAACACTGCTGCAGCTATGCTCCAAAAAGAGCTGAGCGACTTTGAAGACAATCTCAAAACCGCTTGGTTTGAAATGATGGGAAATAAAATAGGTCTTGAAAACATTAGGGAAGAAGATGACAGAGAATTAATCACTCTCCTACTCAATATTATGGAGGTCTATTCTTTTGACTATACGAATACTTTCATATACCTGAGAAGTACTCTGAAACCACTTGCCTTTGACGCCAAAAATCTGCTAAAGGTACATGAAGATGGCATGAAAAAACTAGATATGTGGATGGAAAAGTGGACAGATAAACTCGCTCAACTAAACCAAGACCTAGAGAAAATAATAGCGATTATGGAACGTACCAATCCAATTATCATACCGAGAAATCATCTAGTAGAAACGGCAATACAACGTGCCGAAAACGGCGATATATCTAAAACAAAAGCGCTACTCTACACGTTAGAAAAGCCATATGACTATCATATTACCGATACCACCTACATGCTTCCAGATGAAAACTACAAGGATTATGTGACTTACTGCGGAACGTAATAAGGCAGCCTTAGCGATTACAAGTTCATAAAACAATATCTTGCCATTATCAACTCTACTAAAAGTAGTATCCATACCACAGCAGATATTTACTATGATTGCGCAAGGATGTTTCTCTAATATTGTTATCACGTCCTAAAACTATTGCAATTGAGATTTTTTTTCAATTCATACTAATCTCAGGTAAAATCTTTAGGTTGTCATTCAGCCCATAAAACACTAGAGAAAATGCTCCGAAGACGTTATGCTTAAGTTCTCATTTTCAAGCGTCTAGCAATGAGTCATCCCCCACCAGAAAGAGCCGACTCGCGTTGTCATTCATCTGTACTTCCTTTTTTCCCAATAATAAAAGGACGAAAGTGTTACCTTTCATCAATATAATTACAATTAACAATATATAATTTGGCGCAGTTGTTTAATTTTATTTACTTTAATTCATTTAATAAATCAACCGAGCTTTTAATAACTTCTTCAAAACTAGCCGAAACATAAAAATTTTTCTCCTGATGTGCTTTCCATCGTTTTAAGAAATCTTTATCTTCCACTAATTTCTCAAGCAAAGTGATGATTTTATCATAATTAATACTAATCTTTTCAGAGGAGCATAGCGACGTAGGAATCTAGACTTTGTAAAAGTTTGTAGTGTTTCAAAAGCTCTGAATGACAATGTGCAGTTTTACCTGAGATTAGTATAAGTTCTGTTTCTCTATAACTAAAGGTTCTCACAAGTGCCTTTTTTAGTGTATATTTATCAATATCATCTTTTTTAAGCCTAAACATTATGTGTAAATCATAATAATCTTTGCTGCGACTATTTAGAAAACCTCTTGAATAGATAGTTTGCACTTTTTCTGCAAGTATTGTTTCTATCGGATAAGCCTTAATCTCAATATCATCACTACTGAATATACTCTTGAATTTATAGTCTATAGGGTGTGGCGTTATCACATCTCCTGTTGCAATATCAAGGGGAACATTCTGCCTAATATTTTCTAATTTACACAGTATATTTGCTCTAAATCCACCATACTGATCATTTTCCTTAATAGGTACAACGTTTCTAATTTCACAGCTTATATCTTTGCTAATAGAATCTATTAGGACATCATTCAAAATGTTTGTGATATTTTCTTCAGATAATTCGCTATTTCTAATTATAAAATAGATATCTACTGTACTTCTAGTATCTAAACCTACAACATTTGATAACAAAAATCCACCTTTGAAAATAAAATCATCCTTATAAGTACTACTAGATAACTTTTCTAAAATTCTCTCTAAAAAATAATAAACCATCACTTGATTAAATGATAAATTTGTTTTTGCACTTATCTTATGACACATACTTGTCAGCTTATCTTTATTCATAAACCACCTCTAATATTTCTCTTACATTTGCTAATATTCCCATTTTACTAGCAATCTCATAAAGAAAATCAAGATTCTTATCTTTAATAGTTCTATAAGAACGAATTAAATTAATATAAACTTCCTTATCCATATTGTCTTTGTCCTTTATAAAATCACAAAGACACCTTTCATAACCATATATCTTAACGATATTTCCAAACATAGTTTTAACTTCTTTTACTCCTAAATTCCACAAATCACTTTTTACATAATGAATATTAACCACTTCTTTAAGTTCATTAAACTTGTAATTACTAGGAACACTTACATCCATATCCATTACAAATTTATCTGTTATACCCATTAAATATAAAGCTGTTTCATAAGAATAAATAGCCTTTTTATATCTGTACTGAAAAAAATATAGCTCATCAAAATCGCTATCTTTGGTTCTATAAAGTCCTCTTGATACATTTTCTAAAAAGTCTTCCTTAACCAGCCTACTTAAATACACTCTGGGAATGCCATTTTCCTCACAATACCTAGTGCTTATAAGTCCCCCAGAAGTTTTTAAATAATCTTTAATTAATTTTTTATAATCCATAAAGCACCTCTTTTGTTCCGTCCACACGGATATTATATCATTTTGCCCGTGCGAACGCAACAAATATATTATGTTTAAAAGTAATTCATCATCATCTAATTCTTCTACTTTCTCACATTTCTTCTGCTTCAGCAATAAACCCATCATCTTCATCTTCAAAACTAAGTAGCTCCGCTTATTTACCGCGAATTACTCTGACATTGTAATCATCTCCTAAAACTATTTTAATTGAAAGCACTTTTCGATTAAATAGTCTGTGTAAATTTGATCAAGTAGGAGGCTAGCCACTAATTGACTAGCCGACCTCTCTCCCCTATACATTCGGTTCTGTATACAGCAGCTCCTTAGTTCACACGTGCTTTAGAGTAATAGCTAAGCATGGAAATATATCCAAGCTCATCTGTTTTCTCTTTGGTTAATATCGAATTTAGCATCAGCAACTCCTACACTTGGTTTTTCTGTTATAACTAATGTCAGTTCTTCCTCCTATTTTTTGCATAACAAAAAGACGAAAGTGTTACCTCTCGTCCCACATTTTGCACCAAATATCACTTCTTCTTGGTTTTAGCATTTAATTTTTATTGCTTTATAATTTTCCAATAGCCTTTTGTACGACTACCCACTCTTTCAATTCTTCCATCTTCTTGTAATTTTTTTATATCTCTACTTATTGTTCTTTCTGCTACTGACAATTCAACTGCAAGATCCGCCATAGTTATTTCTGGTCGTTCACTCATAATTTTCAATACTTCTATTAATCTATCTTCTCTTGAAAGTTTTTCATCTGAACCATCCTTTATGACATTCTTTATGACATTCTTTATGACATCCTTTACGACATCACTAGCATTAAAATTCAAGTTAGGCAGTACAACTCTAAAATCATAAGGATTCGACTCGAAAATCACTTTTTTATCTCCACAGTAATTCTCACAAACTTCATAGTAATCAATTATCTTTTTAAGTCCACTACCACGTCTTTCCATTAAATCTAGCCTATCAAATACATCAGCTATAATATTATTTCTTCTCTTTGAAATGATATTATTTATATCTCTTTCTTGAATAAATGAGCCATCCACCATACCTCCTGGTGAACTAACTTCTAATCTATCATCATAAATATCTATATGAACTTCACTACCTTTAACCGTATAATCTCTGTGAATAATCGCATTTACAATAGCTTCTCTTACAGCAAGTTCTGGATAATCAGGATATTCTATTCTGTTTTTAGCTGCTTTCTTCCACATTTTTTTAGAATTTTTACTTACGAAATCTTCTGCACTTTGAAGTAAATACAAAATACCACCTTCAAATTCTCTGTCATCAATGGCTTCCATTTTACCATTTGCCCTATTAAGTCCATTCCATCTAGTACAGAAGACCCTCGATTGTTAATTTACCACTCGAACCTACAAGACCAAAACTTTCCAAATAGCTATCTTTAAATTCTTTTTTAGTAGTAGCATAATAAACAGATCTCAACTTAGAAAAAGATGCGTTTTTAACATCTATATCTGTATCAAGTTCATCAAAAGAAAAATTTGAACGTTTAAGCGTTAACCTATACAATTCATCACTACTAGCTGGAACTGATTGATTGCCAAGTCTAACATAAGCCGTTCTGCTACCATTATCTACAACATAATAAGGTGTTTTCTTTCCACTTTTAACAGATAATATGATGATATGTTTTCCATCTATATTTTCTATAGCTAAATCAAATTCTAAAAATGGATCGATTCTTTCTTTGATAGTTTCACTAATAATTTCTGAATATTTTTGATAATTATCAAGTCCAACTAAAACATCATCATTAGAAATACCAAATATAAGTGCGCCACCTTTTGTATTAGCAAAAGCACTCACTGATTTTAACCAACTTTTAGGTTTTCTTACTTCAAGTTTCAACTTTTTATCATAGATAGTAGTTTCACCAATATATTTACTTAAATCCATATTAAACCTTTCTCTTTTAAAAGTGGAAAATTTACTTATAATCTAAATTCTCCACAGAAATATTATAGCCTAAAAAGCTATTTTTTTCAATCTACAAAACACCTTAACATACGATAAAACCTAGATAAAAACAACCTTTGCCACACCTAAAATAAGTATGCCAAATAGTAGTTTATTAGACTTAAAGTAATTCATCATCATCTAATTCTTCATCTGCTTCCTTCGTTTCTTCTGCTTCTGATATAAATCCATCATCTACATCTTCAAAACTAAGTAGCTCCGCTTATTTACCGCGAATTACGCTGACATTGTAATCATCTCCTAAAACTATTTTAATTGAAAGCACTTTTCGAATAAATAGTCTGTGTAAATTTGTACAATAAAAATGACGGCTCTCGCCGCCATTTTCTATCCCAAACTTAAACTAAGCTGTCCTATAAATTCAAACTTAAATCCGAGTGCTGCCACTCTCAAATCACGCGCTTTGCTTGCCCGCTCTCGGAACGGTAAATCCGAGTACTGCCACTCACTCCGCTTCGCTCCATTCGTGACGTCCACTCTCAAATCACGCGCTTTGCTTGCCCGCTCTCGGAACGGTAAATCCGAGTGCTGCCACTC
>PDWJ01003451.1_pt1 | contig 15128 bp, 12 predicted proteins | sample 1430881 | NCBI WGS metagenome assembly PDWJ01 (sample SAMN01162460, study PRJNA174530) | Oral metagenome, whole genome shotgun sequencing project. | biome: Marine environment; feature: Marine mammal; material: Swab sample of the gingival sulcus; isolation source: swab sample of gingival sulcus... | reverse complement strand
GTTCTGCAGTTTTTCTATAAAGGTGTTGAACCGACTGGAAAGCGATCCGAGTTCATCCTTGGAATGGACAGGCAGACGCATGGTCAGGTCCCCTTCTCCCTCGGCAATGTCGGTGAGGCTGTGGATCACCCGGTTCAGGGGACGTGTAACCAGGGACTGTGAAAGATAAAAAACAACACCAAAAAGAATGAGCATGGAGGCAAGGCCCATGATGATACTGGTGTTTCTCAGGGATACGGCATCTTTAAGAATCGTTTCCATGGGGATGCTGACCCCCATGCTCCAGGGGGTATTCGTGCCTTCCACGTTGATGGGCACCATAAACTGGAGGGAGATTTTATTCCCTCTTTTTGACTTGCTGACTCTTTTAAAGATTTTTCCTTCCTGGATGGCTTTCATTATGACGGATGCAACTTCTGGTTCATCTAACTCTTTGATATTTTTCCCCACAATTTCTTTGACGGGGTGGGCAACGATGTTCCCGTTATTGGCGATAATATATCCGTAGCCGGTACCCAGGGGGGTGACCGTTTCGTTTAGTTTAGCGAACGCTTCCAGGGTAAAGTCCATGCCCGCCAGACCCAGAAATTTTCCCTGGTGTTTGATGGGGACATTGAGGGATGCCATCCGTATATCCTTACCAGCCACCTGATACACATAGGGATTGGTCAGGATTGCCCTGCCGGTATCCCGGGGAACCTGGTACCAGAACTCGTCATCGAAGTTGACCACGGGTTGCACCTCAATAGGGCCGTTTAGCCTGTGCCAGTATGGGACAAATCGGCCCGTGGCATCGTGGCCAAAGGTGTTTTTGTACTGGTCGTCCTTACCGTCTAAGGCGTTGGGCTCCCAGAGGGTGACGATGCCGATAATCTCCGAGTTCCGTTTAAGGGTTTGTTTCATGATTTCATTCATGTCATCCCGGGACGGCGTATTTTTGCTGTTTTTCATACCTTCAAACACATTGGCTACGGTGCGGGCCACATCCATGACCTGATTCAGCTTTGACTGAATCTCTCCACCGTATTGAATAGCTATTTCCTGCGCCGTCTTTTCTGCATTTTGTTGTGCCATGGCAGTGGCATTCATTGTGATGTAAGTGATAGTTACAGCGTAGGACACCAGCACAACCAGACATACCGATACGAGCATTTTAGTTCTCAAACCCAGATCCTTAAACATCAGTTTTCCCTTCTGCATATGAACGTGTTAACGTCAAATTCTAAAACTGGATAGATACAAAAATACACGAAAATGAATATTGAAAACGGGGATAGGCTGGTAGTTCTTCCCCGAAAATTGAGTAAAAAAAACAATCCGGCGATGCAATCGGCTCCGGGTGTAACCTGCGATGGGTATCCATGTTAAACCTGAAAAACGACCCCGATGAAAGTAAGTTACCATATCATGCAACCCCATCATCGTCTACCCCTGATTCATCTGAACGGATAGACGAAACCACAGATTCTTCATGGACAAGTCCATCAGAAAGGCGTATGTATAAAAGATTGTCTGTTATCAGGCATGATCAGCAACAAATTGTTTGGAGTTCTCTTCATTTCCAAGTGGGGGGGGCAGTGTTGGCCCGTCGAAAACTGAACATTATTGTCAATGCAGTGCCCATGACCCGGATTCAAACCGGGATCGGGCGCTATCTGCACTGCCTGTACACGGAATTGACCCGTGTCTGTCCTGATGAGCTGAACATCTGTTATTTCGACGGATCCCGGCTCCTCGACCATCTGCCCGCCGGTCCCGCATTTTCACTGAAATGGGCATGCGTGACCGATGTCTTGTGGCGGCTGCCGACCAGGGCTGCCCTCAGTTTCCGGCTCATGGAACATTATAAAAATCAAATGCTTTTTTCCCATTATGCAAAAGGATTTGACCTGTATCATGAATCCGGTTTTTTCCCGTTTACGACGCCACGAGAGGTGAAAACCGTATTTACCATTCATGACATGTCGCTGGCGCGCTTCCCCGAGCATCACCCGGACGAGCGCGTGCGGTTCTTCAACCTGATGTTCCGGCGGTCTCTGAAATATGTGGACCAGTTCATCACGGTTTCTGATTTTTCTGAAACAGAGATCCAGCACTTTCTGCCGGAGACAAAACCGAGGATCTGTGTCACCCCCCTTGCCTGTGATACCGACTTCTTTTACCGGCGACCGCCGGAAAGAACCCAGGCGACGCTCAAGCAGCTCAACATTCCAGACACCTATTTTCTGTTTGTCGGCAGCGGGGATCCCAGAAAAAATTGTCAATTAGCCGCGCGTGCGCTTGAAACAGCAGCCCCCGGTATTCCCCTTGTCATTGCTGGCTGGAACGGATGGGATACTGCGCCGGCACCCAATATCCTTCCGGTGGGGTATGTGGATGATGACATCCTGGCACACCTGTATTCAGGCGCCCGGGCCCTGCTGCACCCGAGTGTGTATGAAGGCTTCGGCCTGACCCTGCTCGAAGCCATGGCCTGCGGCTGCCCTGTCATCGCCTCCCATCATGGCAGCCTGCCTGAAGTCGCCGGCAATGCGGTTCTCTATATCCATGATCTCTCAACACCGTCAGAACTTGCCGCCCGAATCACCCAACTTTTGAACGATCCCGGGCTGGAAAAGGAGATGGTTCAAAACGGAAACGAACGCATCCGTGCATTTACATGGCGCCGAACCGCAGAAAAAACACGGGAACTATTCTGGCGGTCTGCTGGCTGATTTTTCCCCCTTGCACCCCATTGTCAGTCTGAAGTGGATTCAAACCGTCCTGCCGCGACATTTTTCCGGCACGCAGTGGCGTGAAATATCCGTCCGTTCATAGCGACATACACCCCCGGCGGCAAGGTCTGTACCGCAGCCATGGCAAACCCCACATTGAATACCGCATCACTTTCCTTAAAGCGGGCCGGTGCCATGGACCCTGTCATGACCACCACTTTATCCGGTATACGCCCAATGGCTTTTCCGGTTTCAACCATGGTATCGGTTCCATGGGTGATCAGAATCCGGGAGGCCTCGCAGCCGCGAACCGCATCGGCGATGTATGCGCGATCCTCATCATCCATATCCAGACTGTCTTTTTTCATCAGCATCCGGAGGTCATAGGCCACATGGATATTGGCCTCGTTCAGAATTCGCCCGGTGACGGTTTCTCCGACTTCATATCGGCTTTTACCGTCAAAATAGACCTTATCAATCGTACCCCCGGTTGTGAATATCTGAACAAGAGTTCCATCTGTTTGGTCAAACGCTTCCATTTCGCTGCTTCCTTCCTGCCTCATACAGGCAACGTCTTCACCCTGACATGACATCGACAGCCACCGTCTATTTTTTAAGTCAGGTTTCACGATAAGGATCAGCGGCCATCTCATTCAGATGGATCATGCCCGCCACCGACGCTCACCGATTTGCAATTGCCCCCATTCCCTACCCTCAGCCGGATCTGGCCGATATACCAGAGATCCTTTCCGCAGGTCAACAAAGGGAACCGCAACGCACAGGCTCCTCACCGGCATCCGGTATTGTTTCCCACATGAAATCCATCAAGCCTGCGGCAAGTTACGGTTCAGCTTGAAAAAAAATGTCAATGCAGTTACATAGTATAAAATCTTCGCCAATTCAGCATCCGGCTAAGTGGGCATAGACAGCAACAAGCAACCCTAAAGGAACCCCATGCATGCATGACCCTTCAAAAACAAATCCGGTTGGCATTGCCACCCTGTTTGAACATATCGAGCTGAAGGACTTTTTTAAAAATTATCTGATTCTGATCGGCGTCATCGAAATCTTGATTTTTTTTGTCTGCCTCCTGACCACCCTGGGTCCCTCCGCATCTGTATATCCCTGGCGGTCCTATTTTTTTGCGGCCATTGTGATTCCCACCGCCATGACCTTCCTTCTCGGGGTCGTGATCATCAGCTTCAACCGTTTCCTGTTTGGCCAGGACACCCTTCCGGCTCAACCACCAGTTTCCCCGGCCGACGCTTCCCCGTCTGTCACCGATAAATTCAACCTGCTCATGCGCGCGTTCCGCCAGGTTCCCCTGATGCTGGGCCTTCTGCTGCTGGGTGTGTTTGCCGGCATTATTTACAAGATCGACGCCATTATTCACTTTGCCTCCCAAGCCGGAGAGCGTGTGGTCCAATATCTCCTGATCAGTATCGGCTGCGTGCTGATGCTCGGATCGATTCTGCTCGTTCTGTGGCTGATACTCAACTATCGGCTCCGTAAGACATCTATGGCAAACGAATTTCAGTTCAAAAATGAAGTGGTCAAACAGACGGGTTTGATCATATTAAATGATCAGACAGTGGTGACCGCTGATGGCGCACCTGTCAATATAGAAAAACAACAGCAGCTGGGTGCGCCTGAAAACAAGCGTGAAGCCCGCAGACTGCTGCCCCGTTTTAAATAATTGGGATGGGATTACGGCAACCATCTGCCGTAGCCCCTTCTGGGTATTTGATAAACCTGTTTAATGAGGAGAGTGACGTTGATCCAAAGCTACACGCACCCGAAACGCCCTAAGCTGCAGCAGATTCTCATGCTGCTGATCGTTTTCGTGTCCCTATATGCATCTCAGACAGCTGCAGAAAACACGACGGGTATCACTGACTCGGAAATACGCATTGGCCAGTCGTGTGCGCTGACCGGACCTGCCATGGCAATGGGGAAAGGAATGCATGACGGTGCACAGACCTATTTTGCCCATATCAATTCCATGGGCGGCATTCACGGCAAAAAAATCCGCCTGATCACCTTAGATGATGGGTATAAACCGGAAGTCTGCAAGAAAAATACAAAAGCCCTGATCGAAAACAAAAACGTATTCCTCCTGTTCGGTTACGTAGGTACGCCGACCACCAAAGCAGTGCTGCCCCTGGTACAAACATCAAAAATCCCGTTTTTCGCCCCGGCAACCGGGGCGACGCTGCTCAGAACGCCGATGATTCCGAATGTGTTCAATATTCGGGCCAGTTATGCGCAGGAAACAGCCTTTATGGTCCAGCGGCTCATCTCCGATAAAGGCATAACGAAAATCGCCGTGTTTTATCAGAATGACGCATTTGGGATTGACGGGCTCAACGGAGTGCAGAAGGCCGCTTCCGAAAATGGGATCTCCGTCATTGCTGATGCGAGTTACGAGCGAACCGCCCCGGTTGTGGATACGGCGGTTTCACAGCTGATGAAAGCAAGCCCTGAGGCGGTGATTCTTGTCGGCTCCGCAGAGCCATGTGCAGCCTTGATTTCCGGTATGCGGGATGCTGGCAGCAAGGCGCTCTTTCTCACGGTCTCGTTTGTCGGCGGTGATGCCCTTGCCAGTCAGCTCTCCAATAAGGGACTCGGCGTTGTGGTCACCCAAGTCACCCCGTTTCCCTTTTATCGACACCCGGTGTTAGTCGAATACAATCTGCTGACCCTGGAGCTGACACCGGACTCACCGCCCACATCAAGTGGCACGGAGGGTTTTATCGCTGCAAAGGCACTCTGCAAGATACTGATGGAAACACCTGCGCCTTTGACCAGGGAAGCATTCATGGCAACAGCGGAAACCCAACTGGACGCGGATATCGGGGGGTTTTCATTTTCCTTTTCCCCGGAACGCCATCAGGGATCTGATCGGGTCTACATGACTCAGCTCGGTCCGGGGGGGTTTCTCACGCCGATTAATCATCTGGGTCAGCTGTATCGACACTACGCCCAATAACCCGAACCACGGCAGCCCTTCAGCCGGTTTCAGAAGGTTTTCCTGAAACCGGCTTGTTTGATTCACCTGACAGACAAACGGTGTTTTGTACCGTTACCCACGGCTTTCAGGTTGCTGAATCAATTGACATCCCTTCCCTCAAATGATAAAAAATGTTAATTTTTTATTACAACCCCACAGATAGAGGAGGTACACACATGACACAGAGACGGTTCTGGATATCGGTTGCAATCATCAGCTTTTCACTGTTCATCGCAACAGAATCTTTTGCCAAAGAAAAGCCCCGCATGGGGGTGCTCCGCTTTTCCAACAACACCGGTGCTGGATGGTGGGGTGGTTCTACCGGCCGAGATCTTCAGGATATGCTGGTGGCAGAGCTTGCCACCAAGAAATGTTTTTCTGTTCTGGAAAGAAAAGAGCTGGATGCGGTGATGAAAGAGCAAAATTTAGGTGCATCCGGTCGTGTGAGCAAAAACACCCGGGCAAAAATCGGCAACCTCACCGGTGCCAAGTATCTGGTGGCAGCAACGGTTTCTTCGTATGAACAGAGCAGCAGCGGCGGGGGGGGCGGCATCTCCTTCAAGGGCATCTCTGTCGGCGGCAAACGGGACCGGGCGTACATTGCCGTCGACCTGAAAGTAATCGATGTGGATACCGGTGAAATCGCTGATGTGAGAACCATCGAAGCCACATCCAAATCCGGCGGCCTGAATCTGGGCCTGAGCAAAGGCTTCTTTTCAGGCAAACTGGGCCAGTACAAGAAAACCCCGGCTGGCAAAGCCATCCGTGCCTGTATCATGGAAATAGCCGATTATCTGGAATGCTCCCTGGTCAAAGGAAAGCATCACAAGTGCATGGCGGACTTTGACGCCAAGGAAAGCAAACGCCGCGAGAAAACAAAAGGGAGCATTGATCTGGAATAAATCAGATACCTGCCCCCTTTTTTGAACGTGTCAAAAAAGACGTCCCTGTCCGGTCGGGCAGGGACGTCTTTTGTTTACAGGAATGAATACGGATATTTGGTATGATCCGTATACGTCCCCTGAATAATACCCACAACGTCTTCAACAAAGACCAGTTCTTCGTTGGTCGGAATCATGAACACCTTGATTTTGGAATTCGGGGTGGTGAGTTCTGTCTCACCGGCTTTGCTGCGCGTATTGGCATTTTTTTCAACATCCAGCTCAATACCCAGGCATTCCAGACCCAGCAGTGCCTTTTCACGAATCTTCGGCGCGTTTTCACCCACACCGGCGGTAAACACAATGGCATCCACCCGTCCTAATGCGGCGGCATAGGCGCCGATATACTTCCGCAGCCGGTACGCTTCCATTTCAATGGCCAGCGTGCAGCGCTGATCACCCGCTTCAGCAGCCTGTTCAACATCACGGCGATCCGTATATTTACCGGTAATGCCCAGAATACCGGATTGTTTGTTGAGCATGGAATCCATAAACTTGGGACCCACATCCAGTTGACGCTGCATAAACATGGGAATGGCCGGATCCATATCACCGGAGCGCGTACCCATCAGGGCACCTTCAAGAGGCGTAAATCCCATAGAGGTATCAATGGACAAACCGTTTTTCACAGCGCAGCAGGAGACGCCGTTGCCCACATGCATGGTAACGATGTTGCATTCTGTTGCTTTTTTACCCAGAAGCGCGGCTGCCCGTTTGGACACATAAAGGTGGCTGGTGCCGTGAAAACCATACCGACGCACGGAATGATCCCGGTACCATTCGTAGGGAACCGCATACATGAACGCTTCAGACGGCATGGACTGGTGAAAGGCGGTGTCAAAAATCGCCACATGCGGGATCTCCCCGAAGGCCCGTCGGGCAGCCCGGATACCGGTCAGGTTGGCCGGGTTGTGCAGGGGGGCAAGATGGGAGATTTCAGAAATATGGTTGACAGTATCATCGGTGATCAGAACACTGTGCTTGAATTTTTCACCCCCGTGAACCACACGGTGACCGACAGCGGAGATTTCTTTCACGTCCTTGATAACAGCAGTGCCGCCAGTTGTCAGGGCATTGATCACCCACTCAACGGCAATGTCATGGTTTTCAATGGCATATTTGATGGTGACTTCCTTGTTGATGGACACGGCTTCATGATTAATGAAGGAATCCCCGATACCGATCCGCTCCACAACCCCTTTGGCCACAACTTTACGACGTGCCCAGTCAAACAGCTGATATTTCAGTGACGAGCTTCCACAGTTAAGTGCCAGAATATTCATCGAACCCCCATCTCCCTTACTTGGCTTGTACGGCGGTAATCGCCGCAACATTCACAATATCCATATATTTACAGCCTCTGGACAGATCATTCACCGGCTGCGCCAGTCCCTGAATGATCGGTCCAATGGCTTCAGCACCGCCCAACCGTTCAACCAGCTTGTATCCGATATTACCTGCCTGGATGTCTGGAAATACCATGACATTCGCCTGGCCCGGGATCGGACTTCCCGGTGCTTTTTTCGCACCCACAGAGGCCAGCAGGGCCGCATCGGCCTGAAGTTCGCCATCCACCATCAGCTCCGGTTTCATCTCTTTCAACAGACGCGTCGCTTCGGTAACCTTGTCAACATAGTCATGTTTGGCACTGCCTTTGGTGGAAAACGACAGCATGGCTACCTTCGGCTCTGCTTCAAGAAAGGATTCACAGCTTTCTGCAGAGGCCGCAGCGATATCTGCCAGTTTCTGCGCATCCGGATCAATATTGACCGCACAGTCGGCAAATACCAGGGTCCCGTTATGACCGAATTCCGGCTTGTCCGTAATCATGATAAAGCAGCTGGATACTGTTTTCATGCCCTGCCGTGTACCGATCACCTGAATAGCGGCCCGCAGGACATTGCCTGTGGTGTTCTTGGCGCCGGCAACCGCACCGTCCGCCTTTCCCTTGCGGACCATCATGCTGCCGAAAAAGAGCGCGTTTTTCATGATCTCGTCAGCTTTTTCAGGGGTCATGCCCTTGGCTTTACGCATTTCATAAAAGGTTTCGGCAAATTCTGCACGCAGCTCACTGGTCGCAGGATCGATCAGGGTGCAGCAACCGGCGGCGCCTTTATCGGCAAAGGCTTTTTCAAGTGCAGCCACATCACCCAGTACGATCAGCTCCTTGACCAGTCCCTGCCGTGTGATTTCAATGGCGGCATCAATGGTCCGCTCATCGTCTCCTTCCGGCAACACAAGTGTTTTCTGCTTCGATTTGGCAATGTCCCAGAATTTTGACATCAAAGACATGCGATCACCTCCGTGACTTAAAATTGACTATCTAAATGGACTCACTCACTGAGTCCATCACCTTCGGACACACATACAGCGTAACGCGCAAGCGGATGATCAGGACGTATGGAAACAGCTTTCCAGGATTTAATGAAGATCATGCGGTATAACAGATTCCATCCGGAAGCATGCCGACATCCAGTGCGGCATTCACCTGAGAGGGTGTTATGTTTAACACGCATCCACGAATAAATCATTAAAAATTCAATAAAAATAATCCACTACGCGAACGAGATGCAATCGTTCACATCGAAAAATTGATTATAAACCCAGCAACGGAAATATCAATAAAGAAATGAACTTGCAGGTGTTTTTTTTAAACCGCCCGCATTTCAACACGCGTAAACACTGCTAGCAATGTTGACATCCCACTTTTTTCTGATATCCAGACAGGTACCTTGAAATCTGGCACAGGGGTGTTTATCTTTGCAAACTGCACATTGATTTCTGTAACTTCCGGAGACGATACAGATAGCGGATCCGGATTTTTTTTGATCTGTAACGGTTTTATGTTTGGAGTTTCTTATGTTCTGCCGAAATAGCGCCGATACGATTCCCATGAGGCAGGGGATATGCGTATAGATCGTTCGTTTATAGAAGAAGTTTCAGAACGCAGCGGGCAGCGATTTGACCGCTGTTTTCATTGTATGGCCTGTTCCGGTGGATGCCCGGTTTCCGGTGCAATGGATTATCTTCCCAACCAGATCGTCCGCATGATGCAGTTAGGGCTGAGGCAGCAGGTACTTGAGAGCAAAGCCATCTGGATCTGCATCGGATGTTACAGCTGTCTGACCGAATGTCCCAATCGGATTCACATACCCCACATGATGGATGCCCTAAGGGAGATGGCCTTAGAAGAAAAAGTCGAAATTGCAGAACCTGAAATCTGGGCATTCCACAGAGAATTTTTACGTCAGGTAAAAAAACGCGGCCGGATTTTTGAGCTGGAGTTCATGGGCCGATACAAAATGGCAACCGGTCAATACTTCAATGATTTCATTCCGGGCCTGAAAATGCTCCGCCTGGGACGCATGGAATTACTCCCTGACCGCGTCAAAAAGCTTGAAGAGATTCGCAGAATCAGAGAGGCATGTGGTGGATCAAAAAAATAGTGAAAAAAACGCCCGAATTTATTATTACCCTGGGTGTTCCCTCATGTCGAGCGCCCGGGATCTGGGCGAGTCTCTTTTTACGATGGCCAGGCTGGTCGGCTCCTGGGTTGAAGAGCTAAAGGACTGGAATTGCTGTGGTGCCTCGCCTGCCCACAGTGTCAACCAGGATTACGCAACCCTTCTGGCCGGCAGGAATATCCTGCTGGCTGAACAGCAGGGTATAAACGACCTGCACGTGATCTGCCCCAGCTGTTTTGTCCGTTTGCGGACAGCAGAACAGACCCTCCGCACAAACGACGAGAAAAACGCACTGCTGGAATCGGCCCTGGGCCACAGATATAAGGGGTCGGTCCGGATCAAGTTTTTTCTGGAACTGTTATCAGAGGGGATCACTGCTTTCCAGAAAGCGGTGATCAACCCGCTGAGCGGTTTGCGGGGTGTACTCTATTTTGGCTGTCTGCTCACCCGCCCCCAGTGGATCACCGGCTTCGACGTCCGGCCCTATGAGGACAACCTCGTCAAGCTGGTCCAGTCACTCGGCGTTGAGACTCTGGACTGGGGGCTGAGCAAGCAATGCTGTGGTTCCCACCTTGCCGTGACCAAGGCGGATTACGTGAATGACATGGTGGACCGCATCCGGGATCACGCCATCCGCGCCGGCGCTAACTGCATCATCGCCTTCTGTCCACTGTGTCAGGTCAACATGGAGCTGAGGGGAAAAGAGACAGAGCCGCTGCCGGTATTTTACATTTCCGAGCTGATCGGGCTTGCCTCACGGATCCACCGGAGTGAACACTGGCTGAAAAAACATCTGGCAAACCCGATTCCCCTGCTGAAAGAACTGGACCTCCTCTGATGTTTTTTGATAAGCCTAATGGCTATGAAACCTGGAACCCTTGTTGAATATATCGACCAGCAAAAAATCATTTGCGCGGCGGTGATCGGCGTCAAAAACAACCGATTGCGGCTGATCACCGAAACGTCAAAAGAGCTGAACCTGACGGAAAACCGTCTGGTGCATGTTTCCCAAGAGAGTGTTGACACAACGCGCGGTAAAGAGACCCTCCTTGCCCGTATCCGTGAAGCGGCCAGCGAGCGGTCACAGCTTACCAAAGACGTCGATGTGGTGGAGCTGTGGGAAGTGGTTCATGATGAGCAGGACTGGATCGATCTGGACACCCTGACCTCGCTTGCATTTCCGGACCCGATCACAGACAGCCACGCATCGGCTGTCATGCGCGCGCTGTTTTTCAACAAGCGGTATTTTAAATTTCATACCGGCCGTTTTTTTCCGAAAACAGCGCACCAGGTTGAAGAAAGCCTGGCGCTCGCTGCCGAAGCCGAACGCAGGCGGCAGCTTGTTGAAGACGGGGCGGCCTGGCTGCGGGACGCTGTCAACAATCCGCCGCCGGCAGACACGCTTGACGCGGATGCGGCCGAGTGGGTGTCGCTCCTCAAGAATTATTATCTGTTCGCATCAGACAGCAAAACCGCAGACCTTGCCAAATCCATGCTTCAGCAAGCGGGGGTTGCGGCCGGAGACGCGCTTTTTCAATTCATGGTCCACATGGGCATCTGGGAACCGGATGAGAACCTGGAGATGCTCAGGCATCAGATTCCGGTTTACTTTTCAGCCGACTGCAAGTCAGCAGCGGCGGAAATGGTCGGCGCACCGCCGTTTTTTTCCGGTGATCCGCTGCGCCAGGACCTGACCCATCTTGATCTGATCACCATTGATGGACAGAGCACCCTTGACTTTGACGATGCCTTGAGCCTTGAAAAAACCGATGACGGATACCGGCTGGGCATCCATATTATTGATGTCGCCCATTTCATCGGAAAAGGTGCCGCCATTGACAAGGCTGCCCTGAACCGGGGCAGTTCCATCTACATGCCGGACGCCAAGGTGCCCATGCTCCCGGCCGAGCTGTCCGAGCATATCTGCTGTCTCAAAAAAGGCGAGCTCCGCCCCGCCATCAGCACACTGGTCTATCTGGATGAACGATTTACCCTTTCCCGATACGAAATCGTCCCCAGTGCGGTCATTGTCAAGCATCAGCTGAGCTATTTTGACGCCAACCGCATGCTGGACACCCATGACATTATGCGGGATTTCCACCGCATTGCCCTGCATTTGCGGGAAAAACGCTTTGAAAGCGGCGCCACCCAGATCCAGCTTCCGGAGATCAATGTCTGGCTGGCGGAAGACGGTTCCATCCAGATCAGCCGAATCATGGACGAAAGCCCGTCCCGTTTTTTTGTATCGGAGATGATGATTCTTGCCAACCGGCTGATGGCTGACTTTCTCAAAGCAAAGAACCTGCCGGCGGTGTTTCGGTCACAGCCGGAACCCAAGGCAAGATTGTACAAAGGCAATGAAGGAACGCTCTTCCAGCATTATATGCAGCGCCGACAGCTGTCCCGGGTGGTGATCAGCCCAGAGCCCGATCCCCATGCCGGTCTGGGAGTTCCCTGCTATGTCACGGCCACATCCCCCATCCGTAAATACCATGACCTCATCACCCAGCGTCAGATCAAGGCAGGTTTGGGGCTCTCCACGGACCCGTACACGGAAGACGAGATCCGCCAGCTGATTGCCCTGCTCGAACACCCCCTATCCGCCATCGGTAAAGTCCAGTCAGCACGCTACCGGTACTGGCTGCTCAAATACCTGGAACCCCGGAAAGGCGAGCGGGAAGAGGCCATGGTCATGGACAAACGGCGGGACGGATATACCGTACTGCTGCTCCGGTATATGCTCGACTGCCGGCTTCCCGCCTCAGGCCTGAACCTAAAACCCCAGGATCTGGTCCATGTGGTCATTCAGCATGTGGATGCCAGAAAAGATCTGTTTTCAGCCTATGTGGCCTGACGCCAGGCAATCACGGCTGAAAACAGCAAGACTTTCATCAATGTCTGAAGCTTCTCTGTCCGGTGAACACCATGGTGGCACCGGCTTCGTTGCAAGCGATGATCGACTGATAGTCGTTGAGTGACCCCCCGGGTTGAATGACGGCACTCACGCCTTCGCCCAGCCCCACATCAATGCCGTCACGAAAGGGAAAAAAGGCGTCACTCACCATGGCAGCCCCTTTGATACCACCGCAGTCCGCCGCCACCCGCCTGTCAATTTCCGCCTTCTGGTCCGGGTCTGAAAGATCAGCGTATGCGACGGCGTATGTTTCAATGGAAAGCCGGTCTGCATATTTCTTGTAGGCCTTGTCCCGCGCAATCTCCGCAACCCCCACACGATCCTGCTCACCGGTACCGATGCCCACGGTTACGCCGTCCTTTACATACAGTACCGAATTGGAGGTGACCCCGCTTTCCACAAACCAGCCAAACAGCAGGTCATCGATCTCCTGATCTGTCGGCTGGCGGTCTACCTGGTAACAGGTTCCCTTGTACTCACATGCCGCGGGCAGCAAATCCTCACGGGTACGGGTTTTGGGAACAAAGGCCCACTGCGCAATCAGACCGCCGTCGATCAGGTTCTTGAAGTCTACAAAGGTCTGGCCGGCGAATGCGGAGAGCCGCTCCATGTTCCGGATCTGCATGACCCTGAGGTTTTTTCTGCGGGACAGGATGTCCATGACCCCGGTTTCAAAATCAGGGGCCACCACCACTTCCGCATACTGGGCGGCAATGGCTTCGGCAGTGGCGGCATCCACGGCCCGATTCAACGCGATGCATCCCCCGAATGCGGCAATGCGGTCTGCCATATAGGCTTTCTGATACGCGGATTCCAGGGTGTCTGATCTGGCCACACCGCAGGGGTTGTTGTGCTTGACAATGATGGCTGCGGGTTGATCTGTCAGATACCGAAGGATGTTCAAGGCATTGTCCGCATCGGTGAGGTTGGTCTTTCCGGGATGTTTTCCGGACTGGAGCAGTTCGATGTCCGAGGTCAGATAGTTGCCCGGCTGCACGGTGGTTGTCTCCCCCAGGGTCAGGTTGCCATTGATCAGGCGGTACAGAGCCGCTTCCTGTCCCGGGTTTTCGCCATACCGGAGTCCCATCTGTACCGCGTCGATCACCCAGGTGGCTTTTTCATAAAAGAGGGTCTGCCGGTGATCGCCATCGACAAAGGAAATCTCCATGGCAGGCGGAAACGCTTCGTTCATCACGGTTTTGTACATTTTTTTCAGGTCATCAGCCATCGAATCCATCCTTTGCGGGTTGAATTTGAACAAAAAAAGCCTTGAAGCGTTGACGCTTAACCACGTACGTCCGGATAGACGCCTGCCACGGTTTCAAGAGGAATACCGGCCAGGTGGTCGGCAATCATACGATCATAATCTGCCGTGTGTGCAAATGCCTTGCGGGCCAAATCGAACCGGAGGTTCAGATCGGTTTTTCCGCCGGTTGCGGAAAGGGTGTCCAGAATGCGCGTATAATCGCCCGGATCGACCACGGATGCGACACGGAGATAGTTTTTGGCAGCAGCCCGCACCATGCAGGGACCGCCAATGTCGATGTTGGCCCGTGCAGACTCCAGGGTGGCGTCTGCATGGGCAATGGCGTTTGCAAAGGGATAGAGATTGACCACAACCATGTCGATGGGCACCGCACCGGTCCGGTTCAGATCCTCGGTGTGCGATGCATTGTAGGTTTCGGTCAAAATGCCCAGATAAATTTTGAAATCGAGTGTTTTCACCAGCCCGCCCTGGGTTTCCGGCTGCCCGGTATAATCCGATACCTGGGTCAGATAGTCGGGTGCATCCGGGCCAAGGATACCGGCAATGCGCTGAAACGTTCCGCCGGTTGAAAAAAACTTCACATCCGGATTGATCCGGATCAGCCCGGGGATCAAGGTATCCAGTCCTGTTTTATCAGAGACACTCACCAGAACCCGGTCTACTGAAACAGGATTGTCAATTGTCGTTACAATATTCATTGTTCCCCCTAGCATGCCATCTAAGCATCTGTCCACATTTAACTTGAACACTTTGGCAGTATAGAGTAGTTCCACTCGCCATGAAATTCATCTTTTACGAGGAGAATTTCTTTAAGCTGA
>PDWJ01004387.1_pt1 | contig 15133 bp, 15 predicted proteins | sample 1430881 | NCBI WGS metagenome assembly PDWJ01 (sample SAMN01162460, study PRJNA174530) | Oral metagenome, whole genome shotgun sequencing project. | biome: Marine environment; feature: Marine mammal; material: Swab sample of the gingival sulcus; isolation source: swab sample of gingival sulcus... | reverse complement strand
AAACTGCATTTTGACGTTTTATGACCTGTTTTGTAAACGGATCGAACTCTTATAAAGATTTCACCCAAAAAACTGTCAAGCTTTTTTTTCATTTTTGTGCATTTTTTTATGGGGTGAGTAGTTACGATAAAACTATAAATGATTATCATCTCTCATAGCCTACTCCATTTTATGAAATAACAGATATCGCCTTTTAAAATGAAAATTACTCCAACCGTCCAGTATAGTTAAAGGTCGGCAGCGCACTTTTCTTTATCTTTCCGTTGAGCTGATCTGCAATCCGTTGCATATCCTTTACTCCGGCTCCGGTATTACATACATCGATTACTCCGTAAGTGTATCCCATATCTCTGAATTCACTGGTAAAAGATAATAAAGAAAAAGGACGTTTTGGCAAGGTCAGCACCATCGAACCCTGCCTGGCCAGGAAAAACATTTCATTTTTTGGGCTGCGCAGGGATTTTTTATAATCGAAAAAAGATGGATTCAGGCGGGAAGTGAAAAGAGGAGGCGCACCAAAAATGGTCACTCCCAACTGGGGTAGAGGGAGACGCTGATCTGAAAGGCGTTTGCATCTTGCTGCAAGGTCAGAAAAACCGTCTCTGTCCAGTTCAATTGATACCTGAATTGCTGATAACTGGCACTCTGCACTTACCGCATAGAGGGCATAGCTATTGGCAATATTCAGGGTATAATCACCATAGAGGAACACCTTCCTTTTCCCAAAAAACTGATGCTGTGCTATATGACTTATCTGAAAATTTCTAAATCCCTGGCGTTCAAGCCGAACGATGCTTTTCATCAGCATTGAGATGTCTTTTTCAAACTGTACTGGCGGTAATGCCCATATAATATTTCTTATCCCTTTGCCAAAATGCTGTTTTATCTTAACTGACTGGTTTATTGTCTTTTTATTCAGTGGAATAATATATTTGCTGACAAAAAAGGGCAATTCTCCTGTAACAAATGATACACAATCCGTTTTCAGCCAGATTTCAAGTTGCTGTCTCGCTCCCCTGCCGCTTTTCTTCCTTTGAATGTTATGCGCTTTTTTGCCCCCAGTCCCTGCTTCCTGATAAACTTTTTGATAAAGATTTTCAGCTGTTTTCTTAGCGGAATTAAAAACATTAGAGTGCGTTGCCCGCTGTTTTTTTACTTCAGCGGCATGATGATGCAAAACCTTTTCTTCAACACCATCCACCTTATAGAGATCAACCTTTTGAGAAAATTTTCCATCGAAGGGAAAGGGTATTTCAACCTGAATGACCTGATCTGTTTCAGCCTGTTCTTCGGGTCTGCCTGCAATGCGAACAGTTCTCAACGTAAAAGTTTTTCTCTCCCCTGTTGCATAGAGATGTAAACGCAGTCTGTCTCCTGCTGCTACCGGACATTTCAGGAGTATTTTACCAATCGTTTTACCGCTTTTTTCACCGATACTGCGAAAAGTCCCAACATAAATACCCATATTCCCTGAATGAAACGGAATGATCGCATTCTGAGGATTATTGGAAAAAAAATAGCCACTTGATGTCTTACGTCCCATCGCAGCATGTATAAGTTTTTCCGCCTCTTTACGCGCCTGTTTGCAATCGTCATCAATGACAAGACGATAGGCGGAAACTATGTTTTTAACATAGTTCATCGAACGCATACGCCCCTCAAGTTTAAGAGAGGAAATACGCGAATCTTTAAGTGCACTGACAACCGAAATCCCGTTGAGATCATTCATCGAAAACAGATATTTTCCATGTCTGCGACCACTCTTCTCAACCGTTTTTTTCTGACTAACCTTTTCCTCCCATCTATAATCTCTGCGGCAAGGCTGCACACACCTGCCTCGAAGCCCGCTTTTACCGCCCAAATAGGATGAAAACAGACATAATCCCGAAAAGGAATAGCACATGGCTCCGTGAACAAAGACTTCAAGCTCTATATCACTTGTTTCTGCCAGCTGTTCAATTTCACCCAAGGTCAGCTCTCTTGCCAAAACAACCCGTCTACACCCAAGATTTTTGAAAAATGCAACACTTTCTGAGTTGCTGCATCCGGCAAGCGTTGAGACATGCACCTGGAGATTTGGAAAATATTTCCTTGTCAGTGAGATGAGAGAGGGATCTTGAACAATCAGGGCGTCAGGCTGCAATTCTGAAAAGATTGCAAGAGATTCAAAAACGAGAGGCAGATCTCTTTCTAAAAGAAGCGAATTGGCAGCAATATACAGTTTTTTCCCATGGAGATGGGCATAATCAATCAATATCGCGATATCCTGATAGGAGAGATCACGCCCCAGGTTCCTGGCATTAATGGCTGGAGCTCCAACATATACCGCATCAGCACCCGCTTCAACAGCTGCGTAAAAATTATCAATATTACCCGCAGGGGCTAAGAGTTCCATGTTCAAGGTTCCATTCTCACGTTACCATATTCAACTGTCTATTCAACTATCTATATAAACTTCATCTCTTTCACCCTGCTCTTCCATAACCACATAGATACGCTCATATGGCCGAATTTCTGTGGTAAACCCTTTATAGTCAGGCTGAATAGGCAGTTCACGTCCTCCTCTGTCCACCAGGGTCACAAGCTGGATAGAGCGCGGTCTGCCAAAATCATTTAACGCATCCATTGCTGCTCGGATGGTTCTTCCAGTAAAGAGCACATCATCAACCAGGATAATATCTCTGCCATCAACAACAAACGGGATCTCGGTGGTTTTCACCAAAGGATTCTGGGAAATAAGGCTCCAGTCATCCCGATACAGGGTAATATCCAGACTGCCATATTCCATTTCCTTGTCTGATATTTCCTGTATTTTTGAAACAATACGCTTTGCCAGAAAAACCCCGCATGTATGAATCCCCACAATGGCCATATTTTCAATATCGTAATTACTCTCAAGTATTTGCAACGAGATACGCTTGATCGCAAGCGCCATCTCTTTTTTATTCATTATCACAGATCTCGTAGTCATCGCTGCACCCTCTTCCAGAAAAATTCAACACCTTTTTGATCAACCAGATTCAACGCCTCAGGAAATGCCTCGCACTCAACTGCAAAGACCTTTGAAGCAATATCTGCAATCTCATCTTCATATCCCAGCTGCACACTTTTCTGCAGGATAATAGGCCCCTCATCATAATGAGAATCAGCAAAATGGACAGTACAGCCACTTACCATACACCCTCTCTTTTTAACAGCACTGTGTACCTTGTTGCCATAGAACCCTTTGCCGCAAAAGGCTGGAATCAGTGAAGGATGGATGTTTATCACACATTTCTGGTACCTCTCAGGGGCAATAAAAAGTTTAAGATAACCTGCAAGACAAATGATATCAAATTCATAAGAATCAAGGATTCTTACTATCTCATCATTGTCAGCGGCATAGTAAGCAGGATATCCATACTTTTCAGCCTTTTTGAGGCCAAGCGCATCAGAAACATTTGAAACCACCACCTGGATATTACATTGCAATGATCCATCGTCTATTCTTTCGTGAAAATTGTCCAGGGTTCTGCCGCTTCCAGACAAGAGTACAGCCGTTTTTAACATATTTTATTCTCCTTGAAAGAACTCGTTGCTATCCAGGTTGACAGTATCCAGCCATTCAGAGATTGCTGTATCATATTGTGAGGTAAGAGCAAACACCTTTGTTGCCAGATAAAATCTGGTTTTCAAGGTTGTATTTCCATATTTTTTCAATTCATCAAGGACAAGCTGATAATCGGCTGGATCCACGATAACTGTGACATCCTGAAAATTCTTGGCAGCGGCTCGCAACAAGGTGGGACCACCAATGTCAATATTTTCAATGGCATCGATAAGAGTGCAATCCTCTGATGCAACCGTTTTCTCAAAGGCATAAAGGTTTACAGCAACCAGCTCAATCCCCTCTATTCCATGCTCTTTGCATTGCTGCAGGTGGTCTGCATTGGCACGCTGATGTAAGATACCGCCATGGATTTTTGGATGCAGGGTTTTTACCCTTCCATCAAGCATTTCTGGAAAGCCGGTAAAATCTGAAACATCGGTAACCCGCACACCGTTGTCACGGAGCTTTCTGGCAGTTCCGCCAGTTGAGAGAAGAGCAACACCCAATGCTTCAAGCTCTTTTGCAAAATCTTCAATACCAGACTTATCGGTAAGACTGATTAACGCACGTTTAATATCCATTTTTTTCTATTCCTTTCGTATAAATTTACGTATTTTCCTTCTATCCCGTTTATCAGGTCTTCGTGCCGGAGCACTTTGCGAATCATAAATCATCTTTTTAAATGCCCTTTTTTCTTCCCGTCCCGCAATACTTTCTTCCGATTCTTCATAGAGCTTAACCGCTTCGCGGGCAGAACATCTTTTTTCAGCAAGTTTCAGTATGGTGACCTCAAATTCAAATTCTCCCTTAGTAATTGTAAGCACATCTCCAATATCCACAGGACGTGAGGGCTTGGCTCTGGTTCTATTAACCTGAACCTTCCCGCCAGAAACAGCATGTGAGGCAAGCGATCTCGTTTTAAAAAATCTCGCTGCCCACAGCCATTTATCTACTCGAATTTTATCCTGTTTCTCCGTTTTCATCGTATACGTCCTGTTAATAAATGAGCAGCAATTTTACACCGATTATACAGTAAACGCTTGAGAAATTATCTCAAGGAAGCTCCCTCCTTCTCCCTGCCTATTGACTGAAAAAAAAAACCATAGTAGAGAGGTGCTACAAAGCATAATCCATGAAAGGACAATAATCCATACTGGAAAGATCATGTTACCGAAACGGTCTTAAACAGTCTCCTGGTATCTTCTGGAGGACTAATATCATTTTATGACAACACAAATTCAAGCTGTAGGCATTAAAGAAATTCAGCTCCCCATCAAGGTAAAAGAACAGAACGGTGGTTTACAGAACACGGTTGCAACAATGGCCTTACGTGTAGAAATGCCACGTAATCAGAAGCAAAGCTGTGTTTCTGTTTTCACCTCTGTTGTTAACAGGTATTTTGATGCAATCACCTTCACAAGTTTTTCAGCCTTGCTTGAAGATGTAAAGGCCACCCTGCATGCAAACAGCGCTGAACTTGAGATGCGTTTTCCCTATTTTCTGAAAAAGGAAGCACCAATAACAAAGACCAGCGGATTGATGGAGTACCAATGTACATTCACTGGAATAAGCAGCGATCAAAAAGATTTTATCCTTTCCATTTCAGCTTCTGTCACCACGCTTTGCCCCTGCTCAAAAGAAATCAGTGAAGCAGGTGCCCATAACCAGAGAGCTGAAGTCACTCTCAATGTCAGATTTACAAAATTCATCTGGATTGAAGAGCTCATTTCAATAATTGAAGAATCAGCATCCTGTGAACTCTATTCATTGCTGAAACGACCTGATGAAAAATATGTGACAGAAAAAGCCTACAACAACCCCATGTTCGTAGAGGATGTGGTTCGAAAAGTTGCACGAAAGGCATTTGAACACCCGTATATTACATGGTTTTCTGTTGGAGTTGAAAGCTTTGAGTCAATTCATAAACACAGCGCCTATGCCTATGTGGAAAGTGATGATATGTGCTAAGCAATTTTTCTGATGATTTTTTCAATATTTTAAAATTCAATTTTTATTCAAAAAACAAAAAAGATAAACACATTTTAATACTAACAGGGCAGCGCTGTTTAAAACAACGTGTTTTCATACCTTTCTCTCCCTGCTCTCAATTGCAGCCTTGAGTATACGAAACAGTTCCCGATGATGGAGTTTCTTTCTCGTTCTTGCATATGTGTGTAATACTCTGCGTATCTCGGCTATGTCCGCTTCTGGTAAATCTTCATGCAGCTGTTCTAATAAATCACTTTCATACTCAGGAATTAGCTGGCCCCCTTCTACAAGAGTATCTCTTTGCACCTCAAGAATTTCATTGATAAGAACATCCCTCCACCTCTCCGCTTCATGGAATAATGCATTTTCTTTCAGAGATGAGCCCTTTTTCTTTTCCAGATAAATATAGAGCTCGTCAACAGGGCTGGCACGGAGTACTTTGGCAAGATATTTCACCTGCCTTTTTAACGCACCGCCTTTACAGCCAAGGCATGAACGGATTATCTCTTTCACCTTATCATCGACAGGAAGAACCTTTATTTCAGCGTCACCAAGCGCTGTCAATTCCCTGGCAAGAGTCTCCACCTGCTTAAAAAGCCGTTTCTGCTCTGATCTGCTTATTCTTTCAACCATCTTCATTCCTCACTGTGAGTAGTGCAGGTTCATACTCGGCTGGCGGCTCATATCCCAGGAGCATACACAGCGTGGCTGCGACATTGGCAAGCCCCTTTTCTTCAAGCTCAGCAAGGGCAAATCTTTGCCTTTCACCCTCAGAAAAATCCAGGATAACACAGGGTACAGGATTTTTGGTATGCGCCACCATCGGGGTACGAACTCCGTTTTTTTCTGTCCACAGGCAGTCAGCATTTCCATGATCAGCGGTCACAAGAAGCCTGCCCCCTGCCCTGCGCACAGCTTCTACGATTTTTCCAAGACACATATCCACGGTTTCAACAGCTATCCGCACAGCGGCTTCATTTCCTGTATGCCCGACCATATCACCATTGGCATAGTTTGCCCGTATAAACCTATATGTTCCAGCATGGATTTCTGCTAAAAGATTATCTGTTATTTCAACAGCTTTCATCCACGGTTTTTTATCAAAGGTGATTTTATCAGATGGAATTTCAACATATTTTTCCAGTTTCTCATCAATATACCCGGATTTATTGCCATTCCAGAAATAGGTGACATGGCCAAATTTCTGGGTCTCAGAAATGGCATAGGAGGTAATTCCTGTATTACAGAGATATTCTCCCAGGGTATTGTCAATTACTGGCGGCTCGACAAGAAAGTTTTTTGGTATCAGGGCGTCACCATCGTATTGCATCATCCCGGCATAAAAGACATCCGGCAGCCGTTTCCTGTCAAATCGCTCAAAATCCTCCTCATCAAAGGCCTGTGACAGTTCAATGGCACGATCACCGCGAAAATTGAAACAGATAACTGCATCGCCATCGTGTATTGTCCCTACGGGTTCACCGTCTTCTGCAATCACAAAACTATCAAGATATTGATCCGTTGCCTCGGGATCTTCTTCATAATAGGTTTTAATGGCTTGGCAGGCAGAAGAAAATTGCCTGCCAACACCAAGTACATGCGCATTCCAGCCATTTTCCACAACACTCCAGTTCGCCCCGTACCTGTCCATGGTGGTCACCATTCTTCCACCACCGGAAGCAATGCGGTAATCCAGACCATCCTTTGACATGTCAGCAAGCTTTTCTTCCAGCTCTCCGAAATAGAGTAATGCACTTTTCTGTTCCACATCACGGCCATCGAGAAGACCATGCACGCGAACACGTTTGAATCCGCTTTTTCTGCATTGCTCAAGCATGGCATAGAGCTGATCCACATGGCTGTGGACATTACCATCTGAGACAAGGCCTATAAAATGTATAGTCCCGCCATTTTCAGCTCTTTTTTCGATCTCTTTCCAGTTCTCGCCCTGGAAAATACGTTCACTGGCAAGTGCTTCGTTTACCAGTTTTGCCCCCTGAGAAAAGATCCGGCCTGCCCCCAAGGCATTGTGTCCCACCTCGGAATTTCCCATATCACCATCTGTTGGCAGCCCCACTGCCAGTCCATGCGCTTTCAGTTGTGTTGATTTGCCAGTTGCAATAAGACTATCCAACACCGGTGTATAGGAAAGATATACACCGTCACTCGCATCTTCAGGTCCAACCCCAACGCCATCCATAATAATGCAGACCACCGGGCCTGTATGCCTGTCTTCTACATATCTTTGCAGTCCCTTAACTGTCATTTTTACTCCTTACAGGTGTGTTTTATGAAATCAACATCAATATTATCCTATAAAACTATCACTTTTTTTTGCTATTCTTCGGTTTTTATCGTATGTTTTATCTTGGTGATGGTACTCATTTAAAAAACTGAAAAACATCGTATCAGCATAATGAGTAAATGCATGTAAAACAAGATCTTCTTTATAGCAAAAACAGTGGACAACAGATACATGCAGGAATTGACATTCACAGTGGAAGACCAGATGCTCATCAATTTTACGACCCTGCTGCAATCAGGTATCGGGTTCCAATGTATGAAAAATGAGCCATTGGGCGCATTTCTTTTGCATCTGGCAGACTTCGACACAGCATATCTCTCACATACAGTGCAGACAATCTTCCTCGATGGCAATGCCATAGATGATTTTACTACGCCCCTGTCAGCACCGCACCATACAGTGGCACTTTCAGCAGCGATGCCTGGACTTGCCGGAGCCATCTTCAGAAAAAACTCATTGTTTGCCACATTGCGCATCAGGAGTGACAAGAAGAACGCTGCGGAAAAATCTGACGACAAGGTACAGGTCTCACTTAAGCTTTTCAATAAAATCGCAATCGAAAAAGGGGAGAAATTTCTCACAGAAGGATTTTTCTATTCGGGCAAAAATCTCCTGAACTTTTTTTCCATTCGCCCCTTTTTGATGGACAGGATAGCAGCTATCCATCTCGCAGGAAACAAGATTCCTTCTTCAGCATTACATACATTCATCGACACAAGTGCAGAGTATCATATTCGTTTCAACACAAAAAACAAAGCCAAGATAAAGCAACATGACTGAGACCACAATAAAAGACATGCTGGGAAGGCAGCAGCTCATCCCTGTAGATACAGCCAGAAATATACTGCTGGATGCCCTGCAAAGACCAGAGACACATGAAACTGTATTGCTGCATGAAGCCATAGACAGAATAACATCAGAGACTATACTGGCACCGGAGAATCTACCTCCGTATCCTCGCTCAACCATGGATGGGTATGCTGTAAAAGCATCTGATACCTTTGGGGCAACTGAATCCATGCCAGCCTACCTTATGATTGCAGGTGAAGTGGAAATGGGCAAAGTGGTTGAAGCTGCGTTACAGAGTGGAAGCTGCTTTAAAATTCCCACTGGCGGTCTGCTGCCAGAGGGTGCCGATGCAGTTGTCATGTTTGAGCATACCATACCCGTTGATAACACAATGATTGAGGTACTGAAAAGTGTTGGACCTGGAGCAAATATTATCCAGAGAGGTGATGATGTTGCCAAAGGCGCACAGGCACTGCCCGCGGGTCACAGACTCAGAGCCCAGGATATCGGGATATTGGCAGGACTTGGCATAACTGAAGTGAAGGTGCATAAAAAGATCAGCATAGGCATTATTTCCACTGGAGATGAAATTGTTGATTACAGAACAAATCCCCTTCCCGGACAGATTCGCAATATTAATGCAATCACCTTAGCAGGACTCGCCAGAAAACTGGGCGCAGAGGTCATTGACTACGGCATAGTGGCAGACAATGAAGAATGCTTTTTCTCCTCCGTCTCAAAGGCGGTTTCAGAAAATGATATGGTACTCTTTTCCGGCGGAAGCTCGGTTGGCACCAGGGATCTTGGTGAAAAGGCAATTGAAAATCTGGGAGAACCAGGAATTTTAGTTCATGGCGTTACCCTGAAACCGGGTAAACCTGTTATTATAGGTCTGCATGGCAAGACTCCGATATTCGGACTTCCGGGACATCCAGTATCGGCCATCACCTGTTTTGATCTCTTTGTCGCTCCTGCGATCAGAAAAATATCCGGTGACAGCCAGATCTATCGAAACATGCCCCCAACTGTATCAGCGATCTTAACAAAAAACATATCCTCAGCACCAGGCCGGATGGATATCGTCAGAGTAGCTGTAACTAAGGGGGCAGAAGGCTATGAGGCAACACCTGTCCTCGGTAAGTCAGGAGCTATTTCCACATTGATAAAAGCAAATGGTTTCATTGTAATAGAAGAAAGTTCACAAGGAATTTCCAAAAATTCTCATATTACAGTACATGTAAATAATGAATCATGAAAAACGTATATCTGAAAAACACACCACTTGGACAAGCTCAGGAAAAATGGCTGGATAAGCTTCATCAGATTGGCTTTATTGGCAGCTGTTCCACCCGAACAGTATCAGTTGATGACAGCCTAGGGCTCTATACAGCAGCACCGGTTTTTGCCAAACACTCATCTCCCCCCTATAACGGCTCTGCGATGGATGGTATTGCTGTTACCTTCAGTGATCTGGCCCAGGCAAGTGAGGCAAATCCGATAATCCTTGGCCCAGACAGGTACCTGCAGGTAAACACAGGAAATGCTATTCCAGAAGGGTTTGATGCAGTTGTAATGATTGAAGACGTTCAAATGTTACCAGAAGGCAAGGTTGAATTCATTGCCCCGGCAACACCCTGGCAGCATATTCGTACCATCGGAGAAGATATTGTCGCAACCGAACTCATTGTCCCTGAAGCCCATAAGATACGTCCTATTGACCAGGGTGCGATGCTTGCAACCGGAACAATCGAAGTTGCGGTTAAAATTCCACCCAAAGCCCTGGTCATCCCCACAGGAAGTGAACTTATCCAGCCTGGAACACAGCCATCACCCGGACAGATTATTGAATTTAACAGCAGAATTCTCGGCGGCTACCTCACTGAGTGGGGGGCAACTGCAACACGAGGAAATGCTGTCACAGACGATCCAGAACTTCTGAAAAAGGCTATCCATGACGGTGTGGGCAAACATGACATGATTATCATGAACGCCGGCGCATCAGCAGGTACCAAGGATTTCACCGGTGAGGTACTTGCAGAGCTTGGAGAAGTGGTCGTTCACGGTATTGCCATAAAACCGGGTAAACCGGCAATCCTGGCACTGGTTGATGGTACTCCTGTAATTGGATTACCCGGTTATCCAGTATCAGCCCTGCTGACAATGCGTCTTTTCGTAAAAGAAATGATCTCGTTATTTTTAGGCATCCAGACACCTGCTGCTCCTGGTATGACCGCAACCATGTCCAGACCAGTACATTCAGTCATGGGGGTTGATGAAATCATACGGGTCACATTGGGTAGAGTTGGCAACAACCTTATGTGTACTCCTTCAGGAAAGGGGGCAGGAGCTGTAATGTCGATGGTAAAGGCCGACGGGCTCTTAACCATTCCCAGTGGCAGTGAAGGCGTGGGTGCCGGTGAATCAGTCTATGTTGAGTTGTTAAAAGAGAAGGCTGACATCCAGTCCACCATCGTTGTCATCGGCAGCCACGACAACATCATCGATGTTATAGCAAACCAGCTCCATACCCAACGACCGCTTGTAAAAATATCTTCAGCACATGTCGGTTCAATGGGTGGGATCATGGCAATCAAACGTGGAGAGGCCCATATCGCCGGCACACACCTGCTCGATGAGACCAGTGGTGAATACAACATCTCTTTTATAAAAAATCTACTCAAAGATACACCCCTGCAACTGATAAACCTTTGCTACCGAGAACAAGGCTTTATAGTTCCCAAGGGTAATCCCAAAAATATCACATCATTTCGAGATATTGCGGAAAATCAGTTTTCTTTCATCAACCGTCAGCGTGGTGCCGGAACACGACTGTTAACAGATAAAATCTTAGCAGACAGCAAGATAGCCTCTAATGCGATAATTGGTTATAACCATGAGGAATACACGCATATGTCAGTTGCAGCAGCGGTTGCCTCTGGCAGTGTAGATACAGGTATGGGGATCAGGGCAGCGGCTGTTGCCCTGGGTCTGGATTTTATCCCTATCACCAAAGAACGATATGACTTTATTATTCCTGCCGAGTTTCTTGATGATCCCAAAATTATTAAACTCCTTGATCTTCTCCACACAGACAAGGCTTTACATAATAAAATACAGGCAATGGGAGGGTATGATCTAAAAGACTGCGGAAAAGTAATGTATCAACAATAAATATTTTAAACACCACTACAAAGAAATGAACAACTATCAGGAGGGACACAATGGCAGATAAAATTTATCGTATAAACATGACTGATCTTACATCTTCAATCGAAGATGTCCCTGAAGCATGGGCCGGCTATGGTGGTCGTGGACTCACATCGACAATTGTTGCAGCCGAAGTTCCACCAACATGCCATCCACTAGGACCAAATAATAAACTGGTCATAGCACCAGGTCTGCTTTCAGGAACACCAGCGGCAAACTCAGGCCGCGTCTCCATGGGCGCTAAAAGCCCGCTTTCCGGTACAATTAAAGAGGCAAATTCAGGTGGTACTGCCGCCCAAGCTCTTGCAAAATGCGGTTGTAAGGCTGTTATTATCGAGGGCATACCACAAAATGACAAATGGTATTCAATAGCCCTTTCGCCTCAGTCAATCGTCATTAATGAAGAAACAGAGATATGATGATGGCTGCTGCCAATATCTCGGTAAAGGATCCTGACGGCAAGATGCGCTCCTCTGGCCGTGGCGGTCTTGGAGCAGTTATGGGATCAAAACGTATCAAGTTCATCACCGTTGAACCTAAAGACGGTAAGGTGGAAATTGCTGACAGAGATGCTTTCAAAGCAGCCAACAAGACCTTTGCCAAGGCATTAAGCAGCCACCCCATCAGCCAGGGGCTGGGACAGTATGGTACTAATGTTCTTGTCAATATTATTAACGAATCAGGCGGTCTGCCAACACGGAACTTCACCCAGGGACAATTTGCAGGTCATGAAAAGATCTCCGGTGAAACAATGTATGATATCATCAAAGAGCGCGGTGGAAAGCCAAAACATGGCTGCCATCAAGGATGTATCATTCAATGCAGCCAGGTATACAACGACACTGCCGGAGGCTATCAAACTTCAGGGTTTGAATATGAATCCATCTGGGCAATGGGTGCTGACTGTTGTGTTGAAAACTTAGATCACATTGCAAAAGCCGACTATATCATGGATGATATTGGTATAGATACTATCGAAACCTCGGTGGCCATAGGCGTCGCCATGGAAGCAGGAGTTCTTGATTTCGGTGATGGAGAAGAGGTCTGTCGTATATTAAAAGACGAGATTGGTAAAGGAACCGCACTTGGCCACATCATCGGTGGTGGAGCCGCCAATGTTGGAAAAAGTTATGGTGTTGCCAGGGTACCCGTGGTAAAAAATCAGGCCATTCCAGCCTATGACCCACGGGCTATCAAAGGTATCGGAATCACCTATGCAACATCGACAATGGGAGCAGATCACACCATGGGATATTCCATTGCAACAAATATCCTCAATGTCGGCGGCTCTGTTGATCCTCTTTCCAAAGAAGGCCAGGTTGATCTTTCCAGAAATCTCCAGATTGCTACCGCTGCCATTGACTCTACAGGCATGTGTCTTTTCATCGCCTTTGCAGCACTTGATGATGAGACCTGTCTGCCTGCGCTCATTGACTTAATCAATGCCCGTTTTGGCATCCAGCTAACCGGTGATGATGTTGTTAATCTTGGGAAATATATCCTTAAAACAGAAAAAGCATTTAATGAAGCTGCAGGTTTCAGCAATAAAGATGACAGGCTCCCCGAGTTCTTCTCGATTGAACAACTGCCACCTCATAATGTAGTCTGGGATTTTACAGGTGAAGAAATTGACGCCTTCTGGGATTTCTAATGAAAATCACAGTAAAACTGTTTGCCCATTTCAGAGAGGGAAGATTCATCACCAACGAGATGGATCTTCCTGAAAAGACATCTGTTGTCGATGTTATTAAAATCTTGAGTATCCCCGTCGATGAAGTAGGTGTTACCATGATTAACGGCAGACACTGTAAACTGGACGCACGTCCCAATCCAGATGATTCACTTAGCATTTTCCCAATGATTGGAGGCGGTTAAGCAGTAAATAATCAATAAGAACAAGAGCAGCAAGGGCATCATCCCCCTTTACTGCTCTTGTTTCTTATCAGTTCAACAGCATTTCTCCTTTTTTTACCAAGTTGTTTACGGAATTTTCGCCCTCAATACAGATAAAAGACACTGGTTATGCTGATTTCTTATTATTAAATCATCTGGAACTTGTATTTATATTGACGCAGGGTTATATATGTGGTAATAATTTCTATTTTTATAGATAGAAAAAGCGCCAACCCGTTTAATGCGGTTTGCAAAAAAATAGAGAACTATTTGGTATAAATGTTTTTTAGTTGTTAAAAATAGGAGGAAAGCAGGTGGCAAATCATAAATCTGCAGAGAAAAGAAACCGGCAGACGCAGGTTCGTCGTATGCGTAATCGAATTAACAAGTCAAAGATGAAGACAGCTATTCGCAAGGTTAATACTGCTGTAGAAGCTGGCTCTGTGGAAGAGGCGAAAGAAGCGTTACAGGCTGCTATTCCTGTAATTGCCAAAACAGCAGCGAAGGGTACCATTCATAAAAAGAATTCGTCTCGCAAAATCTCCCGTCTTACAAAGCGAGTGAACAAGCTTTCTGCTTCCGCATAGCAGTATATTATCTGGTTTTACTGATAATACAATCGTTGTATAATGCAGAGGGAATAAGGACTGATCGTCTTTACTCCCTCTTTTTTTATGGCCAGAGATATTGGCATATATACAAAATTGGCAAAAAGCTTGCCAAAATGGCACCAGATGATGATTACTCCATCGTAAAAGAGGCAAAGCGGCTATTGAGGAGATAAATTATTCGAGAAAGACTGTCGAGATAGCCAGACTGGAAATGAACGATTTGAACAGGTACAAGAGGAACTGGAGAGCATAGGAAGAAATATTGCCGCAACACAAGGCATAAATAACGCACTGTTACAGGAAAATTAAACGAAACGACAAGGCGCCATCCACAAGGGCAGTATTTTTCTCCTGACAGACAAGAGCTCCTTTGACAAGCCCTTTATGGCGACATAGAGTAAGGTGAAACAAATTTTTTACAACTTTTCACCATGACTTAGCGTATGAACAGCACAACAATTGTTATCTTTGGCGCTTCCGGCGATCTTGCCCGCCGCAAATTAATCCCGGCCCTGCATCATCTTTTTACCAGCGGACTGCTGCCGCAAAATTTTGCCATCCTTGGTACCGGCCGCAGTCCCTATACCGACAGCAGTTTTCGCCAGCGTCTCTGTACAGAGATAGATAAAGAGGAAAAAGAGCAACAGAGAGCAGAGAGTTTTTGTCAGCATCTCTACTATCAGCCAACCGATACCAGCAACGATGACGATTTCCTGCTGCTGAAACAGCGCCTTGCCGAGCTCGCTAAGA